>Ga0209118_1000227_pt1 | contig 35841 bp, 36 predicted proteins | sample BlaSpr_A8_Ref_M1_FD_187988 | JGI IMG/M metagenome (GOLD analysis project Ga0209118, IMG submission 187988) | Forest soil microbial communities from Thunder Bay, Ontario, Canada - Black Spruce, Ontario site 2_A8_Ref_M1 (SPAdes) (version 2) | ecosystem: Environmental > Terrestrial > Soil > Boreal... | reverse complement strand
CGCCAACAGCGGCGTCGACAGCGTGCCGACGCCGGCGAACCCGCCCTTGGCGAGGCCGAGGAGGATCACCGCGACGGCAGTGACCGCGAGGAAGATCGGATCGGTGAGCAAGGGATGAAGGCGGCGCTTGACCGGACGGAGCGCCAGTCAAATCACAGCAAAGGCGCAAGCGCCAGCCCTCTTGCATTCGCGGCGCGCCGTCGCACAATCCCCGCCGGAATTGGAGCCCGCCAATGGAAGCGCGGACCGCGAGCCGCTACCCGGAAATCTACGCGCGGTCCATGCGCGACCCGGAAGGCTTCTGGGGCGAAGCGGCGGCGGCGATCGACTGGATCGAAAAGCCGAAGAAGGTCTTCGACCCGTCCGCCGGCATCTATGGCCGCTGGTTCGTGGGCGGGGTGTGCAACACCTGCTTCAACGCGCTGGACCGCCACGTCGCCGCCGGCCGCGGCAGCCAGGCGGCGCTCGTCTACGACAGCCCGGTCTCGAATACCAAGCGCGCGCTGACCTATGCCGAGATGCTCGCCGAGGTGAAGACGCTCGGCGCCGTGCTCCAGGACCTCGGCGTCGAGAAGGGCGACCGCGTCATCCTCTACATGCCTATGGTGCCTGAGGCGATCGTCGCCATGCTGGCGTGCGCCCGCATCGGCGCCGTCCACTCGGTGGTGTTCGGCGGCTTCGCGGCGAAGGAGCTCGCCACCCGCATCGACGACGCCAAACCCAACGTCATCCTCACCGCCTCCTGCGGCCTCGAGCCGAACCGGGTGGTGCAGTACAAGCCGCTGCTCGACGAGGCGATCAGGCTCGCGAGCTTCAAGCCCGAGACCGTGATCCTGCTGCAGCGGCCGCAGGCCGAGGCCGCGATGATCGCCGGCCGCTACCACGACTGGGCGGCGCTGCGCGCTGGCGCCATCCGCGACAAGAAGAGCGCCGGCTGCGTGCCGCTGCTCGCCACCGACCCGCTCTACATCCTCTACACCTCGGGCACCACCGGCATCCCCAAGGGCGTGGTGCGCGACAACGGCGGCCACATGGTCGCGCTCAAGTGGTCGATGAAGGGCCTCTACGGCGTCGATCCGGGCGAGGTGTGGTGGACGGCATCCGACATCGGCTGGGTGGTCGGCCATTCCTACATCGTCTACGGGCCGCTGCTGCACGGCGCGACCTCGATCCTCTACGAGGGCAAGCCGGTGGGAACGCCCGACGCCGGCGCCTTCTGGCGCGTCATCTCCGAGCACGGCGCGGTCGCCCTGTTCACCGCGCCCACCGCCTTCCGCGCGATCAAGAAGGAGGACCCCGACGGCAAGTTCATCGCCAAGGCGGACCTGTCGAAGTTCCGCAATCTGTTCCTCGCCGGCGAGCGCGCCGATCCGCCCACAGTGGAATGGGCCGAGAACCATCTGAAGGTGCCGGTGATCGATCACTGGTGGCAGACCGAGACCGGCTGGTGCATCGCCGGCAATCCCGTGGGCCTCGGCGCGCTGCCGGTGAAGCACGGCTCGCCCACCAAGCCCATGCCCGGCTACCGGGTCGACGTCGTCGACGAGAGCGCGCGGCCGCTGCCGGCGAACAAGATGGGCTCGATCGTGATCAAGCTGCCGCTGCCCCCCGCCTGCCTGCCGACGCTGTGGCAGCAGGACGAGCGCTTCCGGGAGGGCTACCTCAACGAGTTTCCCGGCTACTACAAGACCGCCGATGCCGGCTTCCGCGACGACGACGGCTACCTCTTCATCATGGGGCGCACCGACGACATCATCAACGTCGCCGGCCACCGGCTCTCCACCGGCGGCATGGAGGAGGTGCTGGCGGCGCACCCGGACGTGGCCGAGTGCGCCGTGATCGGAATCGCCGACGAGCTCAAGGGCGAGGTGCCCTGTGGGTTCATCGTGCTCAAGGCCGGGGTGACGAAGCAATCCAGCGATATCGAGAAGGAAGTGGTGGGCATGGTGCGCGAGCGCATCGGCCCGGTGGCGGCCTTCAAGCTCGCGATCGTGGTCAACCGGCTACCCAAGACGCGCTCGGGCAAGATCCTGCGCGGCACTATGAAGAAGATCGCCGATTCGGAGCCGTGGAAGATGCCGGCCACCATCGACGACCCGGCGATTTTGGACGAGATTGGCGCGGCGCTGAAGGGACGCGGGCTGGCGGGCTGATTTCCGCGCCGAGACGAGAACGCCAGCCGGCCCGCAACCGCAACGGAGGACCACATGCCGACATTCATCGTTTCGCTGAGTTGGACCGACCAGGGAGTCCGCTCGCTCAAGGACGCACCCAAGCGCGCCCAGGCCGGGCGGGAGCTCGCCAAGAAAATGGGGGCCGAAATAAAGCAGATCTATCTCACCACGGGCGAGGCCGATCTGCTCGCGGTGGTCGAGGCGCCGAACGGCGACAATGTCGCCAAGCTTGCGCTGGCGCTCAGTGCGCAGGGAAACGTGCGCACCCGTATTAGCAGAGCCTGGACCGAGCCAGAATTTCAGAAGCTCATAGCGGAACTGCCGTAGGAATTCCCGCCGGGCCCGGGCTCACGCGCTGCGCTCAATCGCACTGCAAGAGGGAATTCCCGGAGGATAGCGCGGTTCTTACCCTGTACAAGGACGGCGCAACGCCGCCAGTGAGGCTCAACGGCTAAGCAAAACGGGAGGGTTTCCATGGCCAGGAATGACACGCACGAACTGATCACGCCTTCGCCCAAAATGTTCGCGAGCGCCGACAGCTTCGCGCTGAGCGCCGGCGAGGTTCTTTTCCTCATCGGCCGGGTGTTATTGGGTTGGTACTTCCTGATCGACGGGCTCGGCAAGTTCCCCAACATCAACCCCTTCGTCGGGTATGTGACGAGCCTCGGCGTGCCGTCGCCATATTTCATGGCCTGGGTTGGAGGAATCGCGGAGTTCCTCGTGGGATTGACGCTGGTTTTCGGCGTCGCCACCCGCTACGGCGCGCTTCTCGGAATCCTTTTCGTTATCATCGCGACCGCGCTCGCCCATCGCTATTGGCAATATCCAGCGGCAGCGCAGTTAGGCCAGTACGTCAACCTCATGAAAAATTCCGTGATCCTCGGCGGCATGGTGCTCGTGTTCGTCATCGGCGGCGGGCGGTTCTCGGTGGACGGTTGGCTGCGACGCCGCGGCTGACGGCCCGCCTGGAGGAGTGCGGGGCTGGACAACAAGGGAGCCGCAAATGGCCAGGAATGACGCGCACGAGATGATGACGCCTTCATCCACGGCGTTCGCCGCCGATCACGTCGCCATGCGCACGGGCGACATCTGCGCGCTGATTGGCCGCGTTCTGCTCGGCTGGATCTTTCTCATGGGCGGTTGGAGCAAGCTCACGAACATCGGCGGGTTCGTCGGCTACCTGACCAGCCTCCACATGCCGGCGCCCGGCTTTTGGGGCTGGGTCGGCGTGATCGTGGAGCTCGTGGTGGGTTTCGCCTTGGTGTTCGGCGTCGCCGCGCGCTATGGCGCAGTGCTTGGCTTTATCTTCGTAATCGTGGCAACGGCGATCGCCCACCGTTACTGGGAATATCCGGCTGCCCAACAGCTCGGTCAGTACATCAACTTCATGAAGAACATTGCCATCATGGGCGGCATGGTGCTTCTGTTCTCCACCGGGGCCGGGCGGTTCTCGGTGGATGGCTGGCTTAAACGCCGCTGAGGTGTCCCTTCCCTCTTCCTTCGAGAAGGGGATAGCGTGGAGCGTATGGCGAGATTCGATGGCCGAACCGCCATCGTCACCGGCGCCGCCCGCGGCATCGGGCGCGCGTGCGCCGAGCGGCTCGTCGCCGAGGGCGCCAAGGTCGTCATCGCCGACATCGACGAGCCCACCGGCAGGGCAACCGCCGCGAAGCTAGGGCCGAACGCCCGCTTCGTGCGCTGCGACGTGGGCGACGCCCGCGACGTGGCGAACCTCGTCGTGCTCGCGAAAGCCGTCACCGGCGACATCGACATCCTGGTGAACAACGCCGGCATCATTCACGCCGCCGATTTCCTCGAGCTCAAGGAAGCCGACTTCGACCGCGTGCTGCGCGTGAACCTCAAGGGCGCGTTCCTGGTCGGCCAGGCGGTGGCGAAGCAGATGGCGGCCCAAGTCAAGGCCGGCAAGAAGCCGGGCGCGATCGTCAACATGGCGTCGATCAATTCGATGGTCGCGATCCCCAACCAGACGCCCTACGCCGTGTCCAAAGGAGGACTCGCCCAGCTCACCCGCGTGATGGCGATGTCGCTCGCGCCCCTCGGCATCCGCGTCAATGCCGTGGGTCCGGGGTCGATCATGACCGAGCTCCTCGCTAGCATCGCCGCCGACCGGGAAGCAAAACGCCGGCTGCTCTCGCGCACGCCGCTCGGCCGCATCGGCACGCCGGCGGAGGTCGCCGCGGTCGTGGCGTTCCTCGCGTCCGACGACGCAAGCTACATGACGGGAGAGATCGTGTACGTGGACGGAGGGCGGCTCGCGCTCAACTACACCGTGCCGGTGGACGAGAAGGCGCTGGACTCGTAGCTAAAGCTACTCGCCCTTCTTCGCGCCGCCGAGTTTGGCGAACACCGAATCCACGTCGATCGGCTCCTCCTTCTTCTTCGGCAGCGGCTTGGTATCGCCACCGAAGGGCTCGGCCGCCGCCGGCTGCTCCGGACGCGTGGTCTCCGACGCCGGCAACAGCGTGGTCTGCTCCTCGACCGTCTTCACCGGCTTTTCCTTGGCCGCGCGCCCGACCTCGTAATCGAGGTCGATCTGCGAGCACAGGCCCAGCGTCACCGGGTCGAGCGGCTGCAGGGTCTGCGCGTTCCAATGGGTGCGGTTGCGCACCGCCTCGATCGTCGACTTGGTGGTGCCGACGAGGCGCATGATCTGGCTGTCCTTGAGCTCGGGGTGGTTGCGCACCAGCCACAGGATCGCGTTCGGCCGGTCCTGGCGCTTGGACACCGGGGTATAGCGCGGCCCCTTCTTCTTCGTCTTGGGCTGCGGCAGCGTCAGCTTCGATTCCAGCATCACGAGCTTGTAGTTCGGGTCTCCCTGCGCGCGGTCGAGCTCCTCGCGGGTGAGCTGGCCGGTGGTGACCGGATCGAGGCCCTTGATGCCCTGCGCCACCTCGCCGTCGGCGATGCCCTTCACCTCGAGCGGGTGCAGCTTGCAGAAGTCGGCGATCTGCTCGAACGACAGCGACGTGTTCTCGACGAGCCAAACGGCGGTGGCTTTGGGCATCAGCGGGTAGTCGGCCATGGCCGGGCCTTTCTCGAATTTGCTAAGGTTTTCGCGCTCCGCCCGTCCTTGCAGACGGAGCCTCGGTATCCGAATTGACCGGGGATGTTAGGTATATAGGCAGCCTCGTCCCAGGAAGCAAACGCCTTTGCTTGACAGCCCGTAAGGCCGCGGCCCATCACGGGCCGAAAACCCGGCAACGCCCCATGTCTGCGAACCCTGAAGCCGCCTCGAAACCGCCGCTCCGCATTTTGCTCTGCGCGCCGCGCGGCTTTTGCGCGGGCGTCGTGCGGGCGATCGACGCAGTCGAGCGCGCCCTCGCCAAGTACGGCGCGCCGGTCTACGTGCGCCACGAGATCGTTCACAACAAGTACGTGGTCGACGGGCTGCGCCGCAAAGGCGCGGTGTTCGTCGAGGATCTCGGCGAAGTTCCGGCCGGCGACCGGCCGGTGATCTTCTCAGCCCACGGCGTGCCCCGGGCGGTCACCGGCGAGGCCGCGGCGCGCGGGCTGTTCGCCATCGACGCCACCTGCCCGCTCGTCACCAAGGTGCACCGCGAGGCCATGATCCACCAGAAGCGCGGCCGCGACATCGTACTCGTCGGCCACGCCGGCCACCCCGAGGTGATCGGCACCATGGGACAATTGCCCGAGGGCGCGGTCACGCTGATCGAGACCGCCGCGGACGCCCGCGCGTTCGCGCCGCGCGATGCCGGAGCGCTCGCCTACGTCACCCAGACCACGCTTTCCCTCGACGACACCGCCGAGATCGTGGCGATCCTCAAGGAGCGCTTCCCGGCGATCGTCGGCCCCCACAGGGAGGACATCTGCTACGCCACCACCAACCGCCAGGAGGCGGTGAAGCGCGTGGCGGGCAGCGTCGACGCCATGATAGTGGTGGGCGCGCCCAACAGCTCCAACTCGCAGCGCCTGCGCGAGGTGGCCGCGCGCGCCGGCTGCCGCGTCAGCGCGCTCGTCGAGCGCGCCGCCGACATCGACTGGAACGCCTTTGGCGATATTTCGTCGCTCGCGATCACCGCCGGCGCTTCGGCGCCCGAGGTGTTGGTCGAGGAGATCATCGACGCCTTCGCCGCGCGCTATTACGTGACGGTGGAGACCGCCGCTGGCCCCGACGAGAACGTATTCTTCCCGCTGCCGCGGGAGCTCCGCGAAGACGCGGCGGAGTAGCCCCATGGCCGTCTACACTGACGTGGGCGAGGAGGAGCTCGCCGCATTCCTCGCCGACTACGACCTCGGCGCCGTCATGGCGCTGAAAGGCATCGCCGAGGGCGTGGAGAACACCAACTACTTCCTCCACACCGCCACCGGCTACTATTTCCTCACCCTCTACGAGAAGCGGGTTGCCCCCGAGGACCTGCCGTTCTTCCTCGGGCTCATGGAGCATCTGGCGAGCCGCGGCATCATTTGCCCGCAGCCGGTGAAGAACCGCGCCGCCCGTGCGCTCGGCGAGCTCGCCGGCCGCCCGGCGGCGATCGTCACGTTCCTCGACGGCATCTCGATGCACCGGCCGAACGTCGGCCACTGCGCCGCGGTGGGCCGCGCGCTGGCGGCGCTGCATCTCGCCGGCCGCGACTTCAAGCTCCACCGCAAGAATGCGCTCAACCTCGCGGGCTGGAAGAGGCTCGCCGCAAGCGCCGCTCCGCGCGCCGACGAGGTGGCGCCCGGCCTTGCCGCCACCATAGCGGAGGAGATCGAGTATCTATCCCGCGCCTGGCCCGCGGATCTCCCGCGCGGGGTGATCCACGCCGACCTCTTTCCCGACAACGTCTTCTTCCTCGGCGACCAGCTCTCCGGACTGATCGACTTCTACTTCGCCTGCAACGATCTCTTGGCCTACGACCTCGCCATCTGCCTCAATGCCTGGTGCTTCGAGGCCGATGGCTCCTACAACGTGACCAAGGGCAAGGCGTTGCTCTCGGGCTACGTGGCCGTGCGCGAGCTTTCCGCCGAGGAGCTGTTGGCGCTGCCGCTGCTCGCCCGCGGCTCGGCGCTGCGCTTCCTGCTCACCCGCCTCATCGACTGGCTGGATGTACCGGCGGGCGCGCTGGTGCGGCCCAAGGATCCGCTCGAGTATCTGAAGAAGCTCCGCTTCCACCGCCGCATCGACCACGCCCGCGACTACGGCCTCGCCGCATGAGCCGCGTGGTCATCCACACCGACGGGGCCTGCTCCGGCAACCCCGGCCCCGGCGGCTGGGGCGCGGTCATCCGCAACGGCACCGATGTCCGCGAGATGAAGGGCGGCGAGGCGGCGACCACCAACAACCGCATGGAGCTGTCAGCGGCGATCTCGGCGCTGGAGTCGCTGCCCGACGGGACGCCGGCCGAGCTGCATACCGATTCCCAGTACCTGCGCGACGGCATCACCAAGTGGATGGACAACTGGAAGCGCAACGGCTGGCGCACCCGCGACAAGTCGCCGGTGAAGAACGTCGATCTGTGGAAGCGCCTCGACGCCGCCGCGGGGCGCCACCGCGTGAGCTGGCACTGGGTGCGCGGCCACTTCGGTCACGACGATAACGAGCGCGCCGACGAATTGGCGCGCGCGGGCATGGCGCCTTTCCTGCGGCGCTAGCGGCCGGTTTTGCGCTCGCGCTTGCGCGCGTACATGGCCTCGTCGCCGCGCCGGACGAAATCGGCGAGCGTGTCCTGCGGCTGCAGATACGAGAGGCCGATCGAGACCCCGAGCTTCAGCCGCTTGCCGCCGCAGTCGAGCGGCGTTTCCTCCACCAATCTCTCCAGCGCCCGGGCGCGCGCCTCGGCGTCGAGCTCGCGCAGGTTCCACATCAGGACGACGAACTCGTCGCCGCCGACCCGCGCCACCACGTCGGAGGCGCGCACCTTGCTGCAGACGAGCCTCACCACCTCCTTGAGGACCGCATCGCCGACGCCGTGGCCGTGGGTGTCGTTGATCGGCTTGAAGCGGTCGAGGTCGAGGTAGAGAAGCGCCACACTCGTGCCGTAACGGCGCACGAAGGCGAAGGCGCGCTCGAGCTCCTTGTCGAAGCCGCGCCGGTTGAGGAGACCGGTGAGCGGGTCCTCGTTGGCGTGGGCCTCGAGCTCGGAGATGCGCTTCCGGGCGTCCGCGAGCTCGCGGCGCAGCGCCTCGACATCGTCGGAAACCGGCGCACGGCGTTCGCGCCTGCCCGCCTTCGGCGTCTTCTTCAGCATGATTCGCCGCTTCTGCTTGCTTGGCACCCGGTCACACCTATAATCGCCGGCTTTCTTGCGCCAGGGGGCGCCAACACATGCCTGCGAGAAGGCACCCGGTCGCCATCATCATGGGCAGCCAGTCCGACTGGGAAACCATGCAACACGCCGCCGCCATGCTTACCTCGCTCGGCATCGGACACGAAGCGTTAATCGTGTCCGCACATCGCACCCCCGATCGGCTCTATGCCTTCGCCAAGTCCGCACGCAAGAAAGGCTTCAAGGTCGTGATCGCCGGCGCCGGAGGTGCGGCGCATCTTCCCGGCATGACCGCCTCGCTGACGTCGCTGCCGGTGTTCGGCGTGCCGATGAACACCCGGGCGCTCGAAGGCAAGGACAGCCTGCTTTCGATCCTGCAGATGCCGGCCGGCGTTCCCGTCGGTACGCTCGCCGTCGGCAAGCCGGGCGCGATCAACGCGGCGCTGCTCGCCGCCGCGGTGCTGGCGCTGTCCGACGCAAAAATTGCCAAGAAGCTCGACGCCCACCGCGCGCGCCAGACCGCCTCGGTGGGCAAGCGCCCCAAGAACTGAATGGCCGAGCTTCCCGTTCTCGCGCCCGGCGCGACCATCGGCATTCTCGGCGGCGGCCAGCTCGGCCGCATGCTGGCGCAGGCCGCGACCAGGCTTGGATTGCGCGCGCACGTCTTCGCGCCAGAAGCCGACTCTTGCGCGTTTGAAGTAGCTGACGGCCGCACCATCGCCGCCTATGAGGACAAGACAGCGCTTGCCCGCTTCGCCGCCGCGGTCGATTGCGTCACCTACGAGTTCGAGAACATTCCGGCGGCGGCCGCCCGCTTCATCGCCGCGCGCAAACCGGTGCTGCCCGATCCCAAGGTGCTGGAGGCCACCCAGGACCGGCTGGCCGAGAAGAAATTCGTCAACCGCCTCGGCATCGGCACGGCGCCGTTCGCGGAGGTGAATTCAGAAGCCGATCTCAGGGCCGCCATCGACAAGATCGGCGTGCCGGCCGTGCTGAAAACCCGCCGCCTCGGCTACGACGGCAAGGGCCAGGCGGCGATCCGTGCCGCGGGCGACGCCACTGCCGCCTGGCCGGCGGTCGGCGCGCGGCCCTCGATCCTGGAAGGCTTCATCGATTTTGCCCGCGAGATTTCCGTGGTCGCCGCGCGCGGGGCCAAGGGCGAGTTCGTCGCCTATGAACCGATCGAGAACGACCACCGCAATCACATCCTGCACCACTCCCGCGTGCCGGCGGCAATCTCGCTGGCGCTCGCCGACGAAGCGATCGCGACCGCGAAGAAGATCGCCGACGCGCTCGGCTACGTGGGCGTGATCGCGGTCGAGATGTTCGTCACCCGCGACGATCGCCTGCTGGTGAACGAGCTCGCGCCGCGCGTGCACAATTCCGGCCACTGGACCCTCGACGGCGCGAGCATGAGCCAGTTCGAGCAGCACCTGCGCGCGATTTCCGGCTGGCCCCTCGCCCATCCCCGCCGCCTCGGCAAGGTCGAGATGACGAACCTGATCGGCGACGAGGTGAAAAGCGCGCCGCCACCGGCACCCGGCGTCGCCGTCCACCTCTACGGCAAGCGCGAAGCGCGCCCGGGACGGAAGATGGGGCATGTGACGCGGCTGTGGCCGGAATGATGTCGCTTGTCGTCGGGCGCGCCGCCGCGCTGCGGTAGGCGGGCAATGGCCTTTGCAAGCCAACTTGTGGACAATTTCCGGGGCTTCTGGTAGCACCGCGCATCCCGGGAAGGCACCTCGGCTTTCCCGTTACCCCCATTCCCGAAGGTAGGAGCAGCAGGCTCGTGCAGGTTCTCGTTCGCGACAACAACGTCGATCAGGCCCTCAAGGCGCTCAAGAAGAAAATGCAGCGCGAGGGCATCTTCCGCGAGATGAAACTGCGCGGCCACTACGAAAAGCCCTCCGAACGGCGCGCCCGCGAGAAGGCGGAAGCGATCCGCCGCGCCCGTAAGCTCGCGCGCAAGCGCGCCCAGCGCGAAGGCCTCCTACCTCCGAGCAAGCCGAAGCCGAAGTTTCCCGGCCGGCCGGGCTTCGGCGGCGGTGGCGGTGGCCACAGCGGCGGCGGCGGTGGCTTCGGTGGTGGCGGCGGTTTCGGCGGCGGCTTTGGTGGCGGCGGCGGGTTCCGGCGCTAAGCCTTCACCCGGCTTCACAAGCATGCAGGCGGACGAAAGTCCGCCCTTTTGCTTTTCAGGGGACGCGGCCTTCCAGGAACGGCCGCACGCGCTCGAGCATTCCATAGCCGTCGAGATCGACATGGCCGCCCTCGGCGAAGCGCACGAACTCCTTCGGAGATCGGATCAGCGCGAATAGCTTCTCGCCGTGACTGAACGGAATCACCCGGTCGCGCGCGCCGTGCGCGACGAGCACCGGAACGCCGATCCGCGCGATCCGCTCGTCGGAGCGATACTGGTCCTTCATCAACAGCCGGACCGGGACGAACGGATAGCTTGCAGCGGCGACGTCGACCGCCGAGGTGAACGGCGATTCCAGCACGAGGCGGCCGACCGGCTTCTCCACTGCCAGCGCGATGGCGACGGCTGAGCCAAGCGACTCGCCCCAGGCGACGATGCGCTGCGGCCCATAGTGCGCGGCAGCGAATTCATAGACCGCCGTGGCGTCGGCGATCAGCCCAGCCTCGCTCGGCCGCCCGCTCGATCCCCCGTAGCCGCGGTAGGACAGCGCCACGAGACCGGTGCCGTCGGAGGTGAGCGCGCCGAAGCGCTCGGCGCGGTAGGACAAGGCGCCGCCGTTGCCGTGGAAGTAGAGCACCACCGGCTTCTCGCCCTGCGACGGCACGTGCCACACGATGATCTTCTCGCCGTCGGCGGTGTCGAGCACGACCTCGCTCGCGTTTGGCAGGCCCACTGCCGCCGGGGCTACCCGCGCCCGGTCGGGGAAATACATGAGCGCACGCTGGGCGAAATAGAGCAGCGCCGCGAGCGCGCCGTAGCCAACGAGCGCGACGACGGCGATCGATTTTAGGAGCCCCATGTATGCTTCATACCACGCGACCGGCGGCTAGAAGGTCAGAGCGCTTTGACGATGTTCTCGACCATCTTCTTGGCGTCGGCGAACAGCATCATCGTATTGTCGCGGAAGAATAATTCGTTCTCGACGCCGGCGTAGCCCGAGCCCATGCCGCGCTTCACGAACAGCACCGTCTTCGCCTTGTCCACGTCGAGCACCGGCATGCCATAGATCGGCGACGTCTTGTCGGTCTTCGCCGCGGGATTGGTCACGTCGTTGGCGCCGATGACGAAGGCGACGTCCGCCTGGGGGAACTCCGAATTGATGTCCTCGAGCTCGAACACCTCGTCGTAGGGCACGTTCGCTTCGGCGAGCAGCACGTTCATGTGCCCCGGCATACGGCCGGCGACCGGGTGGATCGCGTACTTCACCTCCACCCCTTCCTTCTTCAGCTTGTCCGCCATCTCGCGCAGCGCATGCTGCGCCTGCGCCACCGCCATGCCGTAGCCCGGCACGACGATGACCTTGGACGCGTTCTTCATGATGAAGGCCGCGTCTTCCGCCGAGCCCTGCTTCACCGGCCGCGTCTCGGCCTTGCCGGCGTGTGAAACCTCGCCGCCGAAGCCGCCGAGGATCACCGAGATGAAGCTCCGGTTCATCCCCTTGCACATGATGTAGGACAGAATCGCGCCCGAGGAGCCGACCAGGGCGCCGGTGATGATGAGCGCCGTGTTGCCGAGGGTGAAGCCGATGCCCGCCGCGGCCCAGCCCGAGTAGGAGTTAAGCATGGAGATCACGACCGGCATGTCGGCGCCGCCGATCGGCACGATGAGCAGGATGCCGATCAGGAACGCCAGCGCCGCGAGCAGCCAGAACAGCGCGTGCGCCTCCGTGCGCACGAAGAGGAAACCGCAGACGAGGATCGCGAGCGCGAGCGCGATGTTGATCGCGTGGCGCGCCGGCAGGATGATCGGCGCGCCTGACATGTTGCCGTTGAGCTTGAGGAAGGCGATCACCGAGCCGGTGAAGGTGACGGCGCCGATGGCCGCACCAATCGACATCTCAACCAGGCTCGCCGCGTGGACATGGCCGGGCGTGCCGATGCCGAAGGCCTGCGGCGCATAGAGCGCGCCCGCCGCCACCAGCACCGCCGCCATGCCGACCAGTGAATGGAAGGCGGCGACGAGCTGCGGCATCGCCGTCATGGCGATCCGCCGCGCCGTCACGGCGCCGATCGTGCCGCCCACCGCAAGGCCGATCACAACGAGCGCCCAGCCGATCGCGTCGGAAGGCGGCGAAGCGGCGAGCGTGGTGCCCATGGCGATCGCCATGCCCACCATGCCGTAGCGATTGCCGAGCCGCGACGTCTCCGGGCTGGACAGCCCGCGCAGCGCGAGCACGAACAGGACGCCGGCGACAAGGTACGCGATCGCGACGAGGTTGGGACTCATCGCGATCACTTTTTCTTCTTCTGGTACATGGACAGCATCCGCTGCGTCACCAGGAAGCCGCCGAAGATGTTCACCGCCGCCATGACCAGCGCCGCGGAGCCGAGCGCGCGGGCCCACCACGCCCCTTCCGCGTTGCCGGCGAGCGGCACGCCGACGGCGAGCAGCGCGCCCACCACGATCACCGAGGAAATGGCGTTTGTCACCGACATGAGCGGCGTGTGCAGCGCCGGCGTCACCGCCCACACCACGTAGTAGCCGACGAACACCGCCAGCACGAAGATGGAGAAGCGGAACACGAAGGGATCGACCGCCATCGCCTCGCCCATCATGCGGCTCCCTTTGGCTTGAAGTTCGGGTGCATCACGGCGCCGTCGCGGGTGACGAGCGTCGCCTTGACGATCTCGTCGTCCCACGGCACGGCGAGCTTCTTTTCCTTCTTGTCGATCATCGGCTCGAGGAACGCGTAGAGGTTCTTGGCATAGAGGGAAGACGACGTGGCGGCGAGCCGGCCGGGCACGTTGAGATAGCCCGCGATCTTGACACCGTTGTGCTCGGCGACCTTGCCGGGCTCCGCTAGCTCCACGTTGCCGCCTCGCTCCACCGCCAGATCGACGATCACCGACCCCGGCTTCATGGATTCCACCATGGCCCTGGTCACGAGCCTCGGCGCCCGGCGGCCGGGGATCAGCGCGGTGGTGATGACGATGTCTTGCTTGGCGATATGGCTCGCCACCAGCGCCGCTTGCTTCGCCTGGTATTCCTTCGACATCTCCTTGGCGTAGCCCGCCGCCGTCTCCGCCGCCTTGAACTCCTCGTCCTCCACCGCGACGAACTTGCCGCCCAGCGATTCCACCTGCTCCTTCGCCGCCGGCCGCACGTCGGTGGCGGTGACCACCGCACCCATGCGCCGCGCGGTGGCGATCGCCTGCAGGCCGGCGACACCGGCGCCCATCACAAACACTCGCGCCGCCGGCACCGTACCCGCCGCGGTCATCATCATGGGAAACGCACGGCCGTACTCGGCGGCGGCATCGACAACGGCGCGGTAGCCAGCGAGATTGGCCTGGCTCGACAGCACATCCATGCCTTGCGCGCGGGTGATGCGCGGCAGGAGCTCGAGCGAAAAGCTCGTGACCTTGGCGCCGGCGAGATCGGCGAGCGCCGCCTCGTTGCCGTAGGGATCGAGGATGCCGATGACGAGGGCGCCGGGCTTGTAGTCCTTCAGCTCCGCCTTGGTGGGACGGCGCACCTTGAGCACCACGTCGGCGCCGTCGACGGTTTCCTTGCCGCTCGCGACCTTGGCGCCGGCGTTGGCGAATTCGGAATCGGGAATGCCGGCCTTCGTGCCCGCGCCCTTTTCCACCGTCACCTCGGCGCCGAGGCCGATCAGGCGCTTGACCGAATCCGCGGTGGCGGCGACGCGCGTCTCGCCGGAATCGCTCTCCGCTGGGATCGCGATCTTCATGCGGAACTCTGCTGAACTAGAAGATGAAAACCCACAGGAACGCGAGCGTAGCGACGACGATGATCGACGTCCATTTCACCAGCCGGAGGAAATCCTTGTAGGTGCCTTCGTGCTGGTCGTAGTCGTTGCCTTCGGCGGTGCCGTATTCGACGTCGTGCCCGGCCATTGCTCGGTCCCTCGGCAAAATCGATGAGCGAGCCTTAGCCGAAACGCGCTTTCCCGGCAACGCCGGCCGTCAGTCCGCCGTCTCCAGCCCCACCGCCTTGAGCGCGGCTTTCTGCCGCCGCGCCACCATGGCGACGGAGAATTCCCCGATCGCCGCCTCGAACAGCTTGTGGAAGTTGAGCTCGGCCGCGAGATGCAGGAACACGCCGCCGAGGCCGATCGCCGCCCGATCCATGAGCACGAACTCGCGCGGCACCGTGACCGGTCCCTTCTCGCGCAGCGCCATGTGCACCTGATAGGCTTGGCGGCGGCCGTATTCCGAGGGCTTGACCCCATCGGCGATGGTGCGCACCCGGTCGTCCATGAGCGGGCCGTAGATGAAGCGCGCCCAAATGTTGAGGACGTCGATCAGGCCGCGCGAAAGCCCCCGGAAGCCCCACACCTCGTAGGCGTGCACGACTCGCGCCTCGTCGCCTTCGCGCAGGCCGCGGTAGAGATCGACCACGCCGCCCACGAACGAGGGCGGGAAGATGCGGATGCAGCCGTAGTCGAGGAGGTTGATGCCGGCCGGCTCGCCCTTCGCGGCGAACGCCGTGTAGTTGCCGAGATGCGGATCGCCGTGGATCACGCCGTGGCGGCTGAACGGCAGCCACCATGCCTGGAATAGCGCCCGCGCCAAGCGATTGCGCGCCGCGAGCGGCGCGTCCCTGTAGGCGAGAAGCTTCTTGCCTTCGAGCCAGTCGAGCGTGAGCAGCCGGCCGGTGGAAAGCTCGGGCCAGGTTTCCGGCACGCGCACCTCCGGCGTCTCGCCGAGCATCTTGCCGTAGAGCGCCACGTGCTTGGCCTCGCGTCGGTAGTCGAGCTCCTCGCGCACGCGCGCGCCGATTTCTTTCGCGATCTCGCGAGTATCGATGACGGGATCCATGCGGCGATGGATCGAGAACAAGATCTCGAGCTGGCTGAGATCGGCTTCCACCGCCGACTGCATGTCGGGATACTGGAGCTTGCAGGCGAGCAGCCGGCCGTCGCGGCTCACCGCCTTGTGCACTTGGCCGAGCGACGCCGCGGCCGCGGGCTCGTGCTCGAACGACTTGAACTTCTTCTCCCACGCCGGCCCGAGCTCCGCCGCCATGCGCCGCTTGACGAACGCCCAGCCCATCGGCGGCGCCTCGCTCTGCAGCTTCATCAGCTCGGCGGCGTATTCCGGCGGCAGCGCGTCGGGAATGGTGGCCATGAGCTGGGCCACCTTCATGATCGGCCCCTTGAGGTTGCCGAGGCCGGTGGCGAGCGCGAGCGCATTCGCCGCGCGGTCGAGCGAGAAGCCGAAGAAGCGCGCGCCGGCGATGCGTGCCGCCGCGCCGCCGACGTTGGCGCCGACGCGCGCGTAGCGCGTGGCACGGGCGGAGAAGCGGTTGCGTTCGCGGTCGGTCATCAATGGTTGATATAGGCCGCACTACGGCGCAAAGCCATGCGCGCTCTACCGCGGCCGAATTGGCGCAGTCGGACCGGTACATAATTTGTCTTCCGCGGACTGTGCCTTAGGATGCTTTCGCCTTGTCCTCACCTTCGGCCTTGGTCCGGAGGATGTCCGGCGCGGCTTCCTCGTCCTTGAACCAACCGACAAATTTGTTGTGCCTGCGCTTCCATGCGGGATCGCGCTTGGCCGCGAGCGGAAACAACCTGTCGAGAAACTTAATATCTTTCTCGTGATTCTTGCTGTCCTTCCGATCGAGGTGGGCGAACCAATCTTCGCGATCGAAGAATCGATACGTCGCGTGAAAACCGAGCGCGCGATAGGCCTCGAACTGTTCTTCGGAGAACAACTGGTCGAGCGTGGTCTCGTGCGGAAAGTCGCCGTAGCGCCTCTTATAGTGGAAGATGTAGTCGTTTTCGTCGCCGGTCAGCGACGCCTTGATGTAAATGAGGATTCCCCGGCGCTTGTCTGGGTATTCAATTTCACCGATGGCAACGTGCGGGCCGGCGTATTTTAGGGCATCGCCTTTGGCGTCGATCACCTTCCCGATCGCCTTGCTCACCTCGCTGATCTGCCCCCACGGCAGATTGATGCGCACGCCGAGATCAATGAGCGCATAGCGCTCGACTGTATTGAGCGAGCCGAAGGCCATTTGCCGATCGGCCTCGCCGTCGACGGCGATGATGACGCGGCAGCGGCGGCGGAGGAGCTCGTAAATGCCGAGATTCTCGATGTGGCCGCCGTCGGTCAGATAAATCGATCTCCTGTTCTCATTGAGCAGTCCAAACATCTCCAGCAGAAAATAGAAATTCGCCCAGCCGAACAGGCGCACGCGGAGGTTCACCCACTTCGGATTGCGCAGCCAGTAGCCGAGCCGGATATTCAACAGGGCGAGCGTTGGCGTCAGCGGCTTGATAGTTGCGCTTCCCATGTTGGACGACGCGGCCGCTCCCGAAACCGCCATCGCGGTGGCGAGATCTAAGCCGCCCACGACCTTCTGCATCGCCTCCGTTGGCACGTAACCGGTAGTTTTGCTACCGACATAGTTCCGGCTCAGCACGAAGAAATCCGCGTTGCGTCCACGCCGGTTCACCTTCTTCGAGCCGCCGACGTTCAGCGCAGTATTAATCAAATGATAGGGCGCCGACTCGTCCGACAGGCCGGTGAGCTTCAATTGTAGCGGGTCGAGTTCGGATTGGCCTTCGCGAAGCAACGTTTGCGGCTTGAACAGAAACGCTTTCGCCAATCGGTCACGATAGAGCGGGTGAAGCGAATTCGCGTTAGGCCGCAAAAAAAAGACCAACACCAATAAGCCCGTAACGACCAGCAGATAGAACTGGGCAACGATCGTCGTCGAACCTGAACATAGCCACCCCAGGCAGCTTGAGCACGAGCACCAGCTGCCGATGAAGCGATGCAGGTAGATTGCGCTATCGACGATGAAAGATGGTCCCGCGAAGTCTGATGTCCCGTGCTGTTTTCTGCCCCAGTAGGCCAGCAGCAAATAAAGCAGCCAGAGAAACAGCGGCACGATCAGGGCGGCAGCATAAATCGCCCCCTTGCCTGCCCAGCCGATGATCCGATCACGAATCCTCTCCGATTCCATCGCGCTCTTGACCGCCTCGCCAATTCTTCGGGAAAGGAATGCGATGGCGGCGGCAAGGGGGCCTAGCGCAATGAGGATCCCCTGAATCCACTTGTTAAACCCAGCGAAGAAGCCGAGCCCTCCCCGTTCGTATACCGCCTCCAGGATGAACGGCTGCAATTCAAAAAAGGTGGCAACTGCGGTCAGAAAGACTAGAAAGCGGACGATCCACATCGCGATCGCCGCAACCCGGCTCCGAGTGTCGCCGGCTTTCCAAGTCGGTATCTCGATAGCCCCCGTCCAAGACCGGAACAATGCCCAAAGGACAACGGCCACTATGACTGTTATGCCAAGATAGATGGTGACGACAAAATGCTGGAACGGAAAAGGATTCCAGATGTGAACCCCTAGAAAATTTGCTTCGTATTCGCCCGCTATCGGATTGAAGAAGACGGTTATCGCCGCAAAAAACAAAATAAAAAGCATGACCAAAATTGCGTTGGCGACCAAACCGCGAAGATAGATTGCGGCATTTCGGGAAAGATCGGCCGCGCCCTTGGGAAACAGATAGTTGGAATAATCGCGCACGTGCTGCAGCGACAGGGGTTCATCCTCCGAGAGTTCGCTCGTGAAGGGAAACTTGCCGCCATTTTCGGTCATACCCGCTGTGAGCGACGAGCCGATATAGCCGCCGCCCGATACGGTCGACAGGTAATCGACGCGATCGAGAGCTTTGGTGCTGTCTAACGCCTGCAGCGCGCCAAGGCAGAACGCAGCCGAGCGCACACCGCCACCGGATAACGCGAGACCGACGACTGCTGACCCTTCGGTCGGGCGGAGCACCTCCGAATCATCGTCGAGATCCCTGCTGCTCGACTGCTCGCGCTGGAGCGCCACGCGTCCTCGTCCAAACGCGGCCCGCCGTTTATTGATCGACTTCCTTTCGCTTTCAAAGACCTGATCGAAGTCGACTGTCTGATAAGTCATGATGAAGCCCCCGGCGCGTTCCCCTAGTGTAGAAGTGCTCAGCCGAGCGTTCAACCTGTGCTTGCGGATACCGCGAGCTCAGCTTTCAAGCTTCTCCAGCTCATCAATCAACCGCTCGATTACGCCCAGCCCCGCCTGCCAAAAACCGGGATCGCTGGCATCAAGGCCAAACGGCTTGAGCAGCTCGGCGTGGTGCTTGGTGCCGCCGGCGGCGAGCATGGCGAGATAGCGCTCGGCGAAGCCCTGCTCGGCGCGCTCGTAGACCGCGTAGAGCGAGTTCACCAGGCAGTCGCCGAAGGCATAGGCGTAGACGTAGAACGGCGAGTGCACGAAGTGCGGCACGTAGGCCCAGTATGTCTCGTAGCCGGGCCCGAGCCGGATCGCGGGTCCCAGGCTCTCGCCCTGCACGTCGAGCCAGAACTGGCTGAGCTGCTCCGGCGTGAGCTCGCCGTTCCGCCGCTCGCCGTGCACCTTGCGCTCGAAGGTGTAGAAGGCGATCTGGCGCACCACCGTGTTGATCATGTCCTCGGCCTTCTGCGCCAACATCACCTTGCGCTCGAGCGGATCGGTGACCTTGGCGAGCAGCGCGCGGAAGGTGAGCATCTCGCCGAACACGCTCGCGGTCTCGGCCAGCGTCAGCGGCGTCGGCGCCATGAGCGCGCCGTTCGGAGCCGCCAGCACCTGATGCACGCCGTGGCCGAGCTCGTGGGCGAGCGTCATGACGTCTCGCGGCTTGCCCTGGTAATTCATCAGCACGTAGGGGTGCACCGACGGCACGGTGGGATGCGAGAAGGCGCCCGGCGCCTTGCCCGGTCGCACCGGCGCGTCGATCCAGCGCCGGTCGAAGAAGCGCCGGGCGATCTCCGCCATCTTGGGCGAGAACGCGCCGTAGGCGGACAGCACCGTGTCGCGCGCCTCGCTCCAGGCGATGGCGCGCGTCTCGACCTTGGGCAGCGGCGCGTTGCGGTCCCAATGCTCGAGCACGTCCTTGCCGAGCCACCTGGCCTTGAGCTTGTAGTAGCGGTGCGACAGCTTCGGAAACGACGCGCGCACGGCGGAGACGAGCGCCTCCACCACCTCGGGCTCGACGCGGTTGGCGAGGTGGCGCGAGTCGGCGATATCCTTGAAGCCGCGCCAGCGGTCGGAAATTTCCTTGTCCTTGGCGAGCGTATTGGTGAGCAGCGAGAACAGCCGGATGTTCTCCTTGAACACCTTGCCGAGCGCATCGGCGGCGGCGCGGCGGCGCGCCTCGCTCGAATCCTGCAATGCGTTCAGCGTCGGCTCGATGGTGAGCGCTTCGCCCTCGACCTCGAAGCGCAGCTTCGCGATCGTCTCGTCGAACAACCGGTTCCACGCCGAGCGGCCCGAGACCGACTTCTCGTGGAAGAGCTGCTCGACCCGGTCCTCGAGCTGGTAGGGCTTTTCCTTGCGGGTGTCCTCAATCCACGGCCGGTAACGTCCGAACGCCGCATCCTCGAGCGCCAAGTCGATCAGCGCGTCGTCGATGCGGTTGAGCTCGAGGGGAAAGAACAGGAGATGCGACGAGGCGCCGGTCACACGCTCCTGCACGTCGCCGTAGAATTTCGCGCGCTTGGGATCGGTAGTGTCGCCGGCATAGACGAGGCCCGCGTACGACACGAGGCGCCCGAGCAGGTCCTCGATCAGCTCGAAGCGCGACACGGCCTTGGCGAGCTCCGCCCCGGCGCGGTCGCCGCGGGCGATCGCCTCGAGCTTGCCCTTATACGTGGCCTCGAAGGCGCCGCACTCGTTGTCGCCACGGGCGAGGTCGGCCTTCACCTCCGGCCCGTCGATCGAGGGGTATAGATCGGCAAGGTTCCACTCGGGCAGCGCCTCGGCCACGGGCGCGCGCTCAGCGGCGGCCCCGGCGGGAGTGGCGCTCTGCACGGTGATCGGCCCCATCGTCATTCCTTCTTGGCCTGGTTCTCGGGCCGCTATTGCGGCGCCGCAACATCGCTTTCCACATATGGACCGGGGGCCCGTCTCGTCAATCGCGTTGTTTCCGCGCCTCGCCCAGGCGCTTCAGCCTCCATTAACGCCGCTCGCCGACAGTGCCCCGGAATGGGACTGGAGGGCTGATGACCGTGCGTGTTCTTCTCGTCGAAGACGATCCGGTGCAGCGCCGGCTGACCGAGGCCTTGCTGCGCCGCTTCGAGTACGACGTCGCGCTCGCGGAAGACGGCGAAGGCGCGGTGCGCGTCCTCGACGGCCCGGACGGCGCCGGCATCGGCTTGATCGTGCTGGACCTTGTGATGCCCGGCCTCGACGGCATGGGCGTGCTCACCCGCCTGAAGGAGCGCGGCAGCGCCGTTCCGGTCATCGTGCAGACCGCCCAGGGCTCGATCGACGCGGTGGTCTCCGCCATGCGCGCCGGCGCCACCGATTTCGTGGTGAAGCCGGTGGGCCCCGAGCGCCTACAGGTGTCGATCAAGAACGCGCTCGCCCAGTCGGCGCTCGCCGGCGAAGTGAAGCGCCTGACCAAGACCGCCACGGGCGCGCTCACGCTCGCGGATCTCTCGAGCCAGAGCCCGCGCATGCAGACGGCGCTCAAGCTCGCCGACAAGGCCGCGGCCTCCGACATTCCAGTGCTGCTCGAAGGCGAGTCCGGCGTCGGCAAGGAGCTGATCGCGCGCGCCATCCGCGGCGCCGGCACCCGCGCCGGAAAACCCTTCGTCGCGGTGAACTGCGGCGCCATCCCGGCGAACCTCGTCGAGTCGATCCTGTTCGGCCACGAGAAGGGCTCCTTCACCGGCGCCAACGAGCGCCAGGTCGGCAAGTTCGTGGAGGCCGACGGCGGCACCTTGTTCCTCGACGAGATCGGCGAGCTCCCCATGGACGCCCAGGTGAAGCTCCTGCGCGCGCTCCAGGACGGCGAGATCGATCCGGTTGGCGCCAAGAAGCCGGTCAAGGCCGACTTCCGCCTGATCTCGGCGAGCAACCGCGACCTGATGGAAGCGGTGCGCGCCGGCCGCTTCCGCGAGGACCTGTTCTATCGCCTGCATATCTTCCCGATCACCGTGCCGCCGTTGCGCGAGCGCATGGAGGACGTGCCTGATCTTGTCCGCCGCTTCGTCGCCCGCTTCGCCGCCGAGGAGGCAAAGCGCGTGCGCTCGGTTTCCGCCGACGCCATGCGCCTGGTGACCGGCTATCGCTGGCCCGGCAACGTGCGGCAGCTTGAGAACGCCATGTTCCGCGCCGTTGTCTTGGCGGACACCGACGAGATCGGCGTCGCCGAGCTGCCGCAGATCGCGGCGCAAGTGCCCGGCTTCGAGGCCCTGGCGGTGCCGCGTCCGGAACCCGCCCAGCACGCACCCACCGAAGGCCTGGTGCTGATTGATTCGCCGGCGATCGCGCCCACCGCCATGCCCGCCACCGGCCTGCTACCGCTGGTCGGTGCCGACGGCCACGTGCGACCCATGGAGAGCCTCGAATCCGAAGCCATCCGCTTCGCCATCGATCACTACCGCGGCCGCATGACTGAGGTCGCCCGGCGGCTGAACATCGGCCGCTCGACCCTCTATCGGAAACTCAAGGATCTTGGGCTCGAAGCCGACGTGGATGAGGCCGTGGCCGGGGAGTGACAGGGCGGTCAAATTTGCGTTCCGGCGGCCCTTACCGCTTGCCATCCGCCCCACCCCTGTCACAAGTTCGGTGCGTAGTATGCGTACGGAGGCCAGTATGGATACGCTTGGGATGCGGCGCTTAGACAAACGTAAGGCAGCACTGGCCGGGGTCGCGTTTGCGGCCCTGTTCGCTGCCTGGGGCGGGACCCCGGGGATCGCCACGGCCGACGACCGCGCGCTGGAAAATCGCATACCGGTGCCGGAGCCCGCGAACGTGCCGCCACCCGGCCTTGCCGAAGTCAAACAGACCGCGGTGCCGGGCACCGTCGACACGCTCGTGCCCCTGCCCGAGTTCATCGAGGTGCCGCAGATCACCCGCGAGGAGGTGACCGAGAAGCCCGTGATCGTCGAGAACCCGGTCGCCGACAAGCTGCGCGACCTGCTCGCCGCCCGCAACGACCGCATTTTCGACCGCAAGAAGGACCGCGACGGCGCCGTCGCCTTCTACACCGCGCGCGGCTTCGCGCCGCTGTGGACCGACGGCGGCGCGCTCACCGAGCGCGGCAAGGCCGCGATCGCCTACCTGAAGCAGGTCGACAGCGAAGGCCTCGATCCCGCCGACTATCCAACGCCGCAGTTCCATGCCGACGCGGACCCCGCCGCGCTCGCCGAGGCCGAGCTCAAGCTGACCAACGCAATCCTCATTTTCGCGCGGCACGCCCAGAACGGCCGCGTGCATTGGTCTCGCGTCAGCGCCGATATATTCTATAATCAGGTCGTCCCCGAGCCGGCCGATATCCTTGCCAAGCTTGCGGGCGGCGAGGACGCCGGCCGCCTGCTCGCCTCGTTCAATCCGCAACACGAAGGCTATAAAGCGCTGAAGCAGAAGCTCGCCGAAGCGCGCAACAAGTCCGGCAATGCCGGTCCCGCGCGCATCGCGGGCGGCGCGCTCCTCAAGGTCGGCATGCAGGACTCCCGCGTGCCGCGGATCCGCGAGCGCCTTGGCGTCCCCGCCGCCGACAACGAGATTTACGACAAGCCGCTAGCCGACGCGGTGAAGAAATTCCAGGTGCAGCGCAAGCTCAACGCCAGCGGCAACCTCAACAACGCCACCGTCGACGCCATCAACGGCCCGCGCCGCGACCGCGACGCCGACGTCATCATCGCCAACATGGAGCGCTGGCGCTGGCTGCCGCGCGACCTCGGCAAGACCTACGTGATGGTCAACGTCCCCGATTACACGCTGAAGGTCGTGAGCAACGGCCATACCGTGTGGACGACGAAGATCGTCGTCGGCAAGCCGGGCAACCTCGCGACGCCGATGCTGTCCGAGACGATGAAGTTCATCACCGTCAACCCGACCTGGAACGTGCCGCCGTCGATCATCCAGAACGAATATCTGCCGGCGCTGCGCGACGACCCGCAAGCCATGGAACGCATCGGCCTTAGGGTGACGACCAACCCGGACGGCACCATCCACATCTATCAGCCGCCCGGCGACCGCAACGCGCTCGGCCGTATCCGCTTCAACTTCCCCAATAAGTTCCTGGTCTACCAGCACGACACGCCGGACAAGCACCTGTTCGCCCACGACAAGCGCGCCTACAGCCACGGCTGCATGCGGGTGGAAAATCCGCTTCGCTATGCCGAGGTCTTGCTCAGCCTCGTGCTGCCGAAGGAGAACTACACCCAGGAGCGCATCAAGCGCATGTTCGGCACCGCCGAGCAGGACATCCAGTTCCCCGAGGCGCTGCGTCCCACGGTCCACCTCACCTATCAGACGGCGTTCGTCGACGACGCCGGCAAGCTGGAGCTTCGCGAGGACGTGTACGGCCGCGACCAGCGCGTGCTTGCCCTTCTCAAGGGCGACGAGCGCCGGGTGGCGGACGTTGCGATCGAGCGGCCGCGCAATCCGTCCGGGGTATCGCGCGAGGTGCTGCGCATGCCGGACCGCTACGGCTACGGGCAGAACCCGTTCCGCGGCTTCTTCGGGTTCTTCCGCTAGGATTTTAGCGTTCCCGTTAACCACAACCGCGATTAGCCGGGCCGGCAAGACCGGCCTGGCGCAAGGGTTTCTGCGGATAACCGCCGAGAACCCTTGATCCACGGCACCTTTTTGCCACGATCCTCCCATAGCCAAAGGGCTGGGAACGACGGGGAAGGTGTCGCGGTCATCGGCCGTTAACCGCACCCGGTAAGGCTGCATTCACGTTAAGAAACCGGGTGCGTCCGCAGGGCGCGCCTGAGAGCAAGTAGACGCGACTTGGGACGGTTCGTGCCTATTTTAGCCCTCGACAGAGCTCTATGCCGTGCGTCCGTGCGCCCGCTCGCCGCGGGCGGGCTCGCGCTTCTGTTCCTCGTCGCCCTGCCCGGCAACAAGGACAGCCTGGTGGCGAACGGCGACACGCGCACGATCTCGCTCCACCACACCCACCGCGACGACGATCTCACCGTCACCTTCAAGCGCAACGGCCGCTATGACGAAGGCGCGCTCGCCAAGATCAATCATTTCCTGCGCGACTGGCGGAACGACAAAGAAACCACCATGGATCCCCACCTCTTCGACATCCTGTGGGAGGTCCAGCGCGAGACCGGGGCCAAGGAGCCGGTCCATATCGTCTCCGCCTATCGCTCGCCCGAGACTAATTCCATGCTGCGCCGGCGCTCGCGCGGCGTCGCCCGCTTCAGCCAGCACATGAACGGCAAGGCGATCGATTTCTACATCCCCGACGCCAATCTTTCCGACCTCCGCGTCGCGGGCCTCCGCCTGCAGCGTGGCGGCGTCGGCTTCTATCCGACCTCGGGCTCGCCGTTCGTACACATGGACACCGGCAGCGTCCGCATGTGGCCGCGCATGACCCGCGACCAGCTCGCCCGCGTGTTCCCCGACGGCAAGACCGTATACCTGCCCGTCGATGGCCGGCCGCTCGCGGGCTACGACCTCGCGGTCGCCGAGTTGCAGCGCCGCGGTCGCGGCAGCTCGCTTGCGCTCGCCTCGCGCGGCGACGACGAGGAGCAAGTGGAGAACCCCAGCCGCGTCAAGCAGTTCTTCGCCAAGCTGTTCAAGGCCAAAGACGAGGACGAGGAAGAGGCGGCGAGAGTCCCGGTCAAGCGCACGGTGCTTGCTTCCGCCGGCGCCATGCCGAAGCTGCAGTGGCAGACCGGCGCCGCCGCCGCCGAAGCGGTTCCGCTGCCCCGCCCGCGGCCGCTCGATCTCGGGCTCGCCCAGATCGACCGCCGCGAGACCACGGCCTCGCTGCCTGCGGTCATCACTGGCCGCGACAACCGCCCGGCTACCCAAGTTCTCGCCTATGCGCCGGAAGCCAGCGGTCTCACGCGGAGCGACGGCGTACTGTCGCAGAACCCCGTGCGCGCCGAGACCGGCGACAAGCCGGCGCTGGGCACGCTCATCGCGCAGCCCGCGGTGTCGACCAGCCTCTATGCCCCGGCCATGGTGCAATACAGCGCCGAGCTGCGGCAACCGAATCTCGAAAGCTGGCGCACCCTGATGCAGCCGGCCAAGACCGCCGTTGCCTTCGGCTTCGGGCACAATCTCGTTGAGGCCCCCGCCACGCGCTTCGCCGGCCCGGCGGTCGTGGCGCTGCGCGTCGTCGCTTTCGCGCGCTGACCTACTTCGCGATCAGCCCCAACGCTTCCCGGTAGAGCTCGACCAGCGCCTCGTGCTCGCGCCGCTCGTCGGTGTCCTGCTGGCGCAGGCGTATCACCACCCGCATCGCCTTGGTGTCGAAGCCGTTGGCCTTCGCCTCGCCGTAGACCTCGCGGATGTCCTCGGAAAGCGCCTTCTTTTCTTCCTCCAGGCGCTCGACGCGCTCGACCAGCGCCTTCAACTGCGATTTCGCGAAATTGGCGGTTGCCGCCATTTCGTTCTCCTTGCTGCGAGGGGGACGGGGTTAGTGGTTTTGCGATTTGACGAAGGCTGCCTGCTGCTCGGGGCTCGCGTCACGCTGATAGCGTTTGCGCCATTCGTCGTAGGGCATGCCATAGACCGCCTCGCGGCTCTCGTCCTTGGTCATGGGCAACCCTTTGGCGTCGGCCGCGTCCTTCATCCAGTTGGACAGGCAGTTGCGGCAGAAGCCAGAGAGATTCATCAGGTCGATGTTCTGCACGTCTGTGCGCTGGCGCAGGTGCTCCACCAGTCGGCGGTAGACCGCCGCTTCAAGCTCGACCCGGGTGCGATCGTCGATGGTCATCGTTGCGTTCCTTTGCGCCTATAGTAGCCCATCGCAAGCCGCCGCGCGAACGGCTGGTGCGTTGTCGATCGAGGGAGCGCCATGCCGCCTGCCGAAGCGAGAAGCCTGCTCCTCCGGCTCTATGAAGCGGCCGTCGCCGCCGCGCACCCGTCCACGTGCCTGCCGCCGGCGCTGCCCACGACGCCGGCCGGACGCATCCTCGTGCTCGCCGCCGGCAAGGCCGCCGGCGCCATGGCCGAAGTGGCGGAGGGCCACTACCTCGACACGCTTGGTCTTGCCCCGGAGCGCATCCACGGGATCGCGGTCACCCGCACCGGGTACGGCCGGCCCACGTGCCGCATCAAGCTCATCGAAGCCGGCCATCCCCTGCCCGACCAGGCTGGCATCGACGCCACCGAGCGCACGCTCAAGCTCGCCGACGCTGTGGAGCAAGATGATCTCGTGCTCGTGCTGATCTCCGGCGGCGCCTCGGCGAACTGGATCGCGCCCGCGGGGGACGTGTTACTCGCCGACAAGCGCAAGCTCACCAGCGCCCTTCTCGCCTCGGGCGCCGCCATCGGCGAGATCAACGCCGTGCGCAAGCATCTCTCCCACATCAAGGGCGGCAAGCTCGCCGCCCGCATCGCGCGCGCCAAGAACGGACCGGCGCGGCTCGTTACGCTTGCGATCTCCGACGTGGCCGGCGACGATCCGTCGGCGATCGGCTCCGGGCCGACCGTGCCCGATCCGACCACGCTCGCCGACGCCCGCGCAATTCTCGCCCGCTATCACATCGACGTGCCGGCTTCGATCGCGGCGGCCCTCGCCGATCCGAAGAACGAGACCCCAAAGCGCGGCGACGGCGCGTTCGCCCGCACCAGCTTCGAGATCGTCGCGCGCCCGAGCCAGGCCCTGGTCGCAGCGTCGGCGGTCGCGCGCGCCGCCGGGCTCACCTCCATCGTGATCGGCGACCGGGTCGAGGGCGAGGCTCGCGCGGTGGCCGACCTGCATGCCGCCCATGCGCGGAAGCTTGCGCACAGCGGCAACCCCACGGCACTGATCTCCGGCGGCGAGCTGACGGTGACGTTGAAGGGCTCCGGCCGCGGCGGTCCCAACCAGGAATATGCGCTGGCGCTGGCGCTGGCGCTCGGCGGCGCGCCCGGGATCGCGGCGCTCGCCGCCGATACTGACGGCACCGACGGCGGCGGCGGGCGGCCTACCGATCCCGCCGGCGCTTTCATCGACGAAACAACGCTTTCCCGCGCCGCCGCCATTGGTCTCGATCCCGCCCGTTTTCTCGCCGACAACGATTCGACCGGATTCTTCGAACGCATGGGCGATCTCCTGACCCCGGGGCCGACCTGCACCAACGTTAACGACTTGCGTGTGGTGCTCGTTGACACCTGACCAGCGGGCGGAGAGAAAGACCAGCTCCTCGGCTCCGGGCCTGCGTCGCGTTCCTGAGAGGCTTCCCGTCCCGATGTTCCGCTCGCGCATTGCCCTCCGGCTCCTGCCGCTTCTGTTGCTTGTCGCTCCGCTCACTGTGGTGTCCATGCCGGCCTCCGCCGATTTCCGCATCTGCAACCGGACCACAAACCGCATCGGCATCGCCATGGGCTACAAGGAGGAGGCGGCCTGGATCACCGAGGGCTGGTGGAACATTGCCGCCAACTCCTGCGAGACACTCGTCCGCGGCCCGTTGGTCGCGCGCTACTATTACCTCTACGCCATCGACTACGACCAAGGCGGCGAATGGGCGGGCAAAGCCTTCATGTGCACGCGCGACAAGGAATTTACCATCCGCGGCGTCGAGGATTGCCTCACCCGCGGCTTCGATCGCACCGGGTTCTTCGAGGTCGACACCGGCGAGCAGAAGAACTGGACCGTGCAGCTCACCGAACAAGGCCAGGTCGCCCCCACCTTGCCGCAGCCGGCTGCCGGTGGGCGGCCCGGAGCACCGGGACGATGAGGCGCCAGCGCCGGACGAAAATCGTCGCCACCCTTGGTCCGGCCTCTGCAGATCGCGCGGTCATCGAGCGCCTGTTCACGGCCGGCGCCGACGTTTTCCGCGTCAACATGAGTCACACCTCCCACGCGACGCTCAGCGCCTATGTGGACGCGATCCGCGCGGTGGAGAAGAGCCACGGCCGTCCTATCGGCCTGCTCGTCGACCTACAGGGGCCGAAGTTGCGCCTCGGCGCCTTCGCCAAGGGCGGCGTCGAGCTTAGCCTCGACGCCAACTTCGTCCTCGACGACAGCGACAAGCCCGGCGACGAAACCCGCGTCTGCCTGCCCCATCCCGAGGTGCTAGCCGCGCTTTCGGCCGGCCAGCGCCTGCTCATCGACGACGGCAAGGTTCGCCTCGTGGTCATGGAAGCGACCCCCAAGCGCGCGGTCGCTCGCGTCGAGGTGGCCGGCCGCGTATCGGACCGCAAGGGCGTGAGCCTGCCCGACGCCGTGGTGCGGGTGTCGGCGCTGACCCCCAAGGATCGCACCGACCTCGACGCGGCGCTGGAGGCCGGCGCTGATTGGATCGCGCTGTCCTTCATCCAGCGCCCCGACGACGTCGCCGAGGCGAAGAAGATCATCCGCGGCCGCGCCGCGGTGCTGGCCAAGATCGAAAAGCCGCAGGCGATCGGCCGGCTCGACGAGATCGTGGAGCTGTCCGACGCGCTGATGGTGGCGCGCGGCGACCTCGGCGTGGAGCTGCCGATCGAGCGCGTGCCTGGCTTGCAGAAGCAGATCATCCGCGCCTCGCGGCGAGCGGGAAAGCCCGTGGTGGTCGCGACCCAGATGCTGGAATCGATGATCTCGTCGCCGATCCCGACCCGCGCCGAGGCCTCCGACGTCGCCACCGCCGTGTTCGAGGGCGCCGATGCGATCATGCTCTCGGCGGAATCCGCCGCGGGCAAGTACCCGGTCGAGGCGGTCGCCACCATGAACCGCATCGCCGAGGAGGTGGAGCGCGATCCCACCTATTTCACCGAGATCGAAGCGCACCACCACGCGCCGGAGGCGACCGGCGCCGACGCCATCGCCGCCGCCGCCCGCCAGGTCGCCGAGACCTTGGCGCTGCCGGCGATCCTCTGTCTCACCAGCTCGGGCGCCACGGGGCTGCGCGTCGCCCGCGAACGGCCGCGCCCGCCCATCGTGGCGCTTTCGCCCAAGCTCGCCACCGGCCGCAAGCTTGCGCTGGCGTGGGGCGTCCATAGCGTGGTCGCCGAGGAGGCGCCCGACCTCGACCACATGGTGGCGCGCGCCTGCGCCATCGCCTTCCGCGAAGGCTTCGCCCAAACGGGGCAGCGGGTGATCATCGTCGCCGGCGTGCCGCTCGGCACCCCCGGCGCCACCAACATGGTCCGGATTGCCTACGTGGGTGAAACGAGCCCGATCGCCGACTGAGCCGTCAAATCTCGCGGCCCTCGACCTTCACCGTGAGCTTCTTCACGAGATCGGTGACGCCCGTAAGATACGGGTGGATGGAGAGCGCCTTGCGAAAGGCCTCGAGCGCGCGCTTGTCCTCGCCGAGATCCTGCATGATGACGCCGAGACCGGAAAGCGCGCCGTAGTGGCGCGGCTCGCGCGCCAGCACCATGCGCAGATCGGCGAGCGAGCGGGCGTAGTCCTTTTGCAGGAAATACACCGTCGCTCGCCGGGCGCGGGCCTCGACGAAGTCCGGCTGGATCGCCACCACCGAATCGAGAAGGCCGAGCGCGAGATCGCTCTCCTTGGCCTCCATTGCGACCCGGGCGCGGCCCATGAGCAGGTCAGACGTGTCGCTGCCCGATTGGGCGAGCAGGGATTCGAGCCGGCTCTCGATGACCTTCGCGATGTTGGCGTCGGGCGCCTTGGCCAGCACCTCGAACAGCGCGTCGAGCCGCGCCGCCCGGTCGGGCTTCTGCACCCGGGCCGTGCGCTTGTCCGTCTTGGCGGTGGCGTTGGAACGCCCGGCCTTGGGCTGCTCGGGGACCGATTGTGCCGCGGCGTGGCCGGCGGCCGCGACCAGGGCCGCGCCTAGGACGAGGACCAGGATTCGGTCGAAGCGCATGGCAACGAGTCTAGGCCCGTTCCCGGCAACAGCAAGGCAGATTTATGCGGCTGTGGTCGGGCGATCAGCCCTGGCGAGCCTTGAAGCGGCGCTGGGTCTTGTTGATGACGTAGACGCGCCCCTTGCGGCGAACGAGCCGGTTGTCGCGATGGCGGCCGCGCAGCGAACGAAGCGAATTGCGGACTTTCATGACGCTCTGATCCCGAAACCAGATGGTGGGCGCGACAGGGATCGAACCTGTGACCCCTACCATGTCAAGGTAGTGCTCTCCCGCTGAGCTACGCGCCCGTTAGCAGGACGGGGGTCTATATCGGCTCAAGGAAAGGGGCGCAAGCTCGGTCAGGCCGCGAGCAAACGCTCGACCTCGTTCACCAGATCCTTGAGGTGGAAGGGCTTGGACAGCACCTTCGCGTCCTTGGGGGCCTTGTTGTCGGCGTTGAGCGCGACGGCAGCGAAGCCGGTGATGAACATCACCTTGAGATCCGGATCGATCTCGGTGGCGCGCCGGGCGAGCTCGATTCCGTCCATCTCGGGCATGACGATATCGGTGAGCAGAAGCTCGAAGGGCTCCTCGCGCAGCCGGTCATAGGCCGAGCGCCCGTTGTCGAAAGCCACCACCTCGTAGCCGGCGTTCGCCAGCGCCTTCTCGAGAAAACGGCGCATGTCGCCGTCGTCTTCCGCCAATAGGATCTTGTGCATACGCCCCGCCGCCCGTACTGGGCTTTACTAACGCTGACCCCAACATAAGCACCATCGCCGGTAAACGGCCGGTGAAGGCGCCGCGAATTAGCCGCCGGCGCCCTTCACAAGAGCCCCAAACCCCTTGCAGAATGGGGGCGCGAATCCCCTCCGCGAGCCCGAGACCTCCTGCATGAGCGCCCGCATCGTCCAAGAGCTCGACCCCGCCTTCGAGGTTACCGAGCCCGAGATCCTCGGCGGGCCGGTGGTGTGCAATTCGCCCCATAGCGGCCGATCGTACCCGGCCGATTTCCTCACCATGAGCCGGCTGGATCTCCCGGGCCTTCGCCGTTCCGAGGACACCTTCGTGGACGAGCTGTTCGCCGACGCGGTCCGGCACGGAGCGCCGCTGATGCGGGCGCATTTCCCGCGGGCATTCCTCGACGTGAACCGGGAGCCCTACGAGCTCGACCCGCGCATGTTCGACGGTCGCCTTCCGGCGTTCGCCAACACGCGCTCGCTGCGAGTGGCCGGCGGCCTCGGCACCATCGCCCGTGTCGTCGGCGACGCCCGCGAGATCTATGACCGCCGGCTGCCGGTGGACGAGGCGCTGAGGCGCATCGAGCTCTATTACAAGCCCTATCACCGGGCCCTGCGGCATCTGGTCCTGCAGGCCCAGTCCACGTTCGGGCTTGCCGTTCTCCTCGACTGCCACTCCATGCCGTCGAACGCCGGCGGACGCGAAGAGCGCCCACGTGCCGACATGGTGCTCGGCGACCGCTATGGCACGAGTTGCGCGCCGGCGGTCACCGACGTGATCGAAGAATCGCTGCGCGCACTGGGCTACGCGGTGTTGCGCAACAAGCCGTATGCCGGCGGCTTCATCACCGAGCACTACGGCGACCCGGCCGCCGGACTGCATGCGGTGCAGATCGAGATCAACCGCGCCCTCTACATGGAGGAGCGCGAGTACCGCAAGAGCGACCGCTTCGAGGCGGTGCGCGCCGATCTCGGGCGCATGGTGAGCGCGCTCGCGGCGGCAACTACGCAGATCGCGCCGCTCCGCGACGCCGCCGAGTAGCCGCGAAATTACGGTCAGTGTCGCTGACCTAACGTTTGCGCCGCACTCTTGGCGCCGCGACTCGCCTTTGCGGCGACGGCAATCCGTCACCTGCGATTCATCGCGTCGTCGTGAAAAAGGTATTCAAGCCCTTGAAAGAAAAAGGGCCGCTGGTTGCCCAGCGGCCCAAGTCTAGGGAGGAAACGCCCAAGGAGGGCGGCGATAACGCGACGCCATCGCGCTATCGCACCGCAACAATATGCCACCGCGCTGCAACAGCCGCAAGTGGATAAATGCGGCATTTATGTCGCAGTGTGGCCCTGCTGCGACACCTTGTGCAGGCCGGATTCTCGGGGATCGCGGGCCAACAAATACAGGAGCGTCGCCAAGCCCAAGAGCAGTGCCTCCACCGCGAACGCCGCCCGATAGGCGTCGAGTGGATAAACGCCACCCGGCGCGTCGAATAATCCCACCACCGCGCCGGTCAGCGCTTGCATGAGGAAGACACCGCCCATGGTGCCGAGATTCATCACCGTGAGCCCGCGGCCCATGAGGGCCGGGGGAAACAATGCGCGGTTGTGCGCCGTCAACACCGGCGAGAAGCCCGCGGCCAATCCCAGGAGCACGAACCAGGTGACGAGCAAGGGCGTGTCCGGCCGCCCGACCACGGCAAGCCATGCGAGCAGCGTGACGGTGGCGAGCGCGCCGATGATCACCGGCTTCTTGTAGCTCTGGAACAGCCGGTCGGTGGGCCCCCACAAGAGCGTCGCCGTCACGTAGACGAAGGCGAGCACGAACAGCAAGTTCCCGCGCGCTTCGATGTCGTAGCCGTAGACGTGCGAAAGGTACGGCCCGGCCCATAGACCGAGCACCGTTACGATCGCCGAGTAAGTGAACACGTTCATGACGAACACGGGCACGAGCGACGGCACGCGCACCACCTGCGCGAGTCCGCGCATCGAGTGAGCCAAGCTGTCCGTTCGCGGCGGCGGTGTTCGCCCCGGCGGGTCGTCGCGCACGACAGCGAACATGATGACGCCGAGCGCCACGCCCAACGCCGCGATGACGAGGAAGCTCGGGCGCCAGCCGATCGTGGCCGTGCCGTAGGCGAGCGGCGCGGTTGCCGCGAGCATGCCCATGCCCGACACGCCGAGCTGCACGCCGGTGAGCGTCGAGAAGCGGTCGGGCGAGAACCAGCGGCCGTAGACCACGAGCGGCCCCATGAAGAAGCTCGAGCAGCCGAGCCCCATGAGCACGCGGCCGAGCAGCAACGCCTCCGCGTTGGCGCCGAAGGCGAAGACCGAGACGCCGAGCACCATGATCGCCACGCACGACGACATCACGCGGCGTGGCCCGTAATAGTCGATGGCGATGCCGACCGGGATCTGCGCCGCGGCGAAGGAAAGAAAGAAGGCGCTCGACAGAAGGCCGATGCCTGCGGCGCCGAGGCCGATGTCCTGCGCGAGGTTGGGCGCGATAACGCCGATGGAGTTGCGCAGGAACTGGCTCATGACGTGCGTGCCGACGAGCGCCGCGATCAGAGCGATCGCCGTTCCCACGGCGATCTTGGGCAGCCTTTCGCCACCGGCACCTTCCACGACGTTCCTCCGCCGGCGCTTCTATCGGCGCCGGTACCAAGCCATTGCCATGGGCAGCCACACCCGGCAATGCGCCTCCCGGAATTAGAGCGTTGCCCGCCGCACATGGCGCGTCTATGAGGTGCACGACCTTTTTAGGAGGCGGCATGGGTGCGGTCGATTTCGCGGCGTTCGTCGAGGAACTCGCCCGCGTCGCCGGCGATGCGATCCGGCCCTATTTCCGCACCGCCCTCGGGGTCGAGGACAAGAGCCGCGGCGCCGCTTTCGATCCGGTGACCGCCGCCGACCGCGCCGCCGAGCAAGCAATGCGGGCCTTGATCGGCTCCACCTTCCCCGACCACGGCATCATTGGCGAGGAATTCGGCGACGACCGGCCGGACGCGCCGTTTGTCTGGGTGCTCGATCCCATCGACGGGACGAAATCGTTCATCGCCGGCATGCCGGCATGGGGCACGCTCATCGGCCTCCTCAAGGACGGCGCGCCGGTCTACGGCATGATGCACCAGCCGTTCATCGGCGAGCAGTTCTTCGGCGATGGGCAAGGCACGCGCTATCGCGGCCCCGCCGGCGACCGGCGCATGGCGACGCGGGCGTGCGCCAGCATCGCCGATGCCGTCCTGTTCACGACGAGCCCGATGCTGATGCGCGACGACGAGCGCGCGCGCTACGCCGAGGTGGAGAAGCGGGCGCGGCTCGCGCGCTACGGCGGCGACTGCTACGCCTATTGCATGGTCGCCGCCGGCTACGTCGACCTCGTGATCGAGGCCGGCCTCAAGGCCCACGACATCGTGCCGCTCATCCCGATCATCGAGGGCGCCGGCGGCATGGTCACCGACTGGAACGGCGGCAGTGCGCTCAAGGGTGGCCGCATCATCGCCGCCGGCGACAAGCGCGTGCACGCGCAAGCGCTGAAGCTCCTCGCCGGCTGATCTCAGCGATAGAGTGCCGTTCCCGTCACGAGCGGCGTGCCCGGAACGAACGCGTCAAAGGCCGCCCAGAACTGCTCGCGGATGATGTCGCGCTCCATCAGAATCTCGTGGCGGCTGCCGTTGATCACGAGATGGGCGCCGGCGCGCAGACGAAAAGCGAAGCGCTCGATCGCCGGCGACGACACGATGCGATCCTCACCGGCGGCGAGCAGCAGCATGGGCTGGCGCAGCGCCGACGGATAGGTCGGGTCGGCAAAGGTGTCGACCAGGCGATAAGCCGCGTAGGTCCAGCCGATGGTCGGCGAGCCGAGCGCGAGATCGGGATTGGTCTGCACGATCGCCGCGGTGCGCTCGTAGCGGATGAGATCGGAGGTGATCGGGTTGCCGAGGAAGGGGCGGTTGGTGACGGCCGTCGGCCCGCCGCCCGGGATGTAGGAGCGGCCGAGGCCGAGCCAAGCGCCCAGCGTCACCGCCGTGCGCGCGAAAGGCGCGGCCGTGAGGCCGGTAAAGCCGATCATCGGCGAGGTGACGACGATGCGATCGAACCAGCGCCGGCCCTTCTGCACCGCTTCGATCAGGATCGCACCGCCCATGGAATGGGCGAGCGCGAACAGCGGCGGCGGACAGTCGGGCAGCACGACCTCGCGTATCAGCGCCTCGAGGTCGAGCTGATAGTCTTCGAAGCGCCGCACGTGCCCCTTGCGCGGATCGGAGAGCAGGCGCTGCGAGCCGCCCTGCCCGCGCCAGTCGAGCGCGGCGACAGCGAACCCGCGTTCGCGCAACTCGCTGATCACCTCGAAATACTTCTCGATCATGTCAGTGCGGCCGGTGAGCAGGCACACGGTGCCGCGCCGCGCGGCGAGCGGCGTCCAGCGGGCGTAGCGGATGCGCACCCCGTCTCTGGTCTCGAGATACCCGGTCACCGCGCCGGCCGGCACCGGGTTCGCCGCAATGTCGAGGAGGCTCATTATCCGATCGCGATCCGGCCGCGCCCGCGGCGGGGGCGAGCGTTACAACGCGCGCGGCCGCTCCGCAACGGCCCCTTCATTTGCGCCGGCGCGGCGGCACGATTACGCGCGCGCCGTCGATGCCGCCGGTGCGGCCGTTGACCACGAGGCGGACCCGCTCGCCGAGCTTGCCCGTCGCTTCCGCCACGAAGTTCGCCCCGCGCTGGCGGAGCACCGCCACGTCCTTAAAGCCGCGCGCCTGCAAGAGCGTCGTGACTTCGCCAGCACCCAGCGGCCGCGGAATGCT
>Ga0209118_1000226_pt1 | contig 35863 bp, 37 predicted proteins | sample BlaSpr_A8_Ref_M1_FD_187988 | JGI IMG/M metagenome (GOLD analysis project Ga0209118, IMG submission 187988) | Forest soil microbial communities from Thunder Bay, Ontario, Canada - Black Spruce, Ontario site 2_A8_Ref_M1 (SPAdes) (version 2) | ecosystem: Environmental > Terrestrial > Soil > Boreal... | reverse complement strand
ATGAGGCCATCGTCCGTTTTGCCATTGCGCTCTCCCCAAAATCGGCAACGCCGCGATGGAAGAGCAGAGTATCACATTATTTACGGATAAGCTCTAAGTCATGCGATTTCCTATGAGCGCGAGAAACTCCTCCCGAGTAGCGGCGGAATCGCGAAAGCTCCCCACCACGGAGGAAGTGATCATGACGGAATTCTGCTTTTCCACTCCCCGCATCATCATGCATAAGTGGCGCGCCTCAATCATTACACCGACGCCTTGCGCGCCGATCGAATCCATCACCACCTGCGAAATCTGCTCGGTTAACCTCTCCTGAAGCTGCAATCGCCGCGCATACATATCGACCAGTCGGGCGAGCTTGCTCACGCCAAACACCTGATCCCTCGGAATGTACCCAATATGGCAACGGCCAAAGAATGGCAGCATATGATGCTCGCAAAGACTGTAAACCTCGATGTTCTTCACGATGACCATGCTGTTGGTCTTCTGCGTGAACACTGCTCCGTTAATGAGCTTGATCGCATCGACGCGCGAACCGGATGTGAGAAACGCCAACGCCGCAGCGACTCGTTGCGGGGTTTTGAGCAATCCCTCGCGTTCCGGATCCTCACCAATCTCGATCAACAATTCGCGGACCAAACTTGCAATCCTATCGATCTTTGCTTCCATAGCGAGCGATCCTTTCCATCGGTGCGGTGGTGCCCCGGCAGCGAGAGCAAGCAACTCAAGTATCGGTTTAATGTACCCCAACTAAAGTACTCAAGTCACTGGATAACTTGGTTCACCGAATAAGCGTGGTCGATTAGAAACGCACGACCGCGTATTGCCCCGCCTGTCTGGCGCAATTCACTGACCACTCCGCAAGACTTGCGGTACGGTCGAGTGCCTGTATCAGCAGGCTCGATAAAACAGTTTTGCACCATGCCCGCACGGGATACCGAAGAGAGCGCATGCTGAAGCCTGCCGCTCTCTTATCCAGCAAGCAGCAAGCCCACACGCCTGGCCAAGTTGCCGTTTATCGCGTAAAAGCGCACATTTGCGGCACCCTACCCCTTCGCTCCTGCCGCCATGCCAAGACTGATCCCTCCCGCAAGCCTTGAATTCGCGTGCTATATAAGTCCTCGAAACGAGGCACATCTGGCGATTGGAACACGGGTGTGAAGTACTCCAGGCAATCCGAATACCGCGAGACTTTTCGCCGAACGCGTCATTCGTGCGGAGCTGCCTTAGTTGTAAGGCTCACCCATCTGCAATTTAAATGTGGCATCCGGCAGTGAGGTCTGCAAAAGTTCAAGCCCGGTGCGTATTGCGCATGCACCTTACTGAGCGCTCGTGGTTTGCGAGGCCTCGCTGTTCCGTGCAGCGAGGTTCTGGGTAAGACTCCACGAATTGCTCTGGCCACACGAACACATTCTCTAGCGACTCCCTTATCCGTCACACGAACCTGTTTGTTGTAGCTTTTGCCGGAAACTTCAAGCCCTCGCGCTGCTTGCGGTGGACCCAGCGCGTACCCGGTAGCACCACACACGTTTTACGAAATCCCCTCGGTTCCGAGGGTTAGCGCATTCGACGCGACAAAGTTCGGCCCAACGCCAAAGCGTACGGTTTCGGGTATGGGGTTTGCTAAAGCAATTGATAACGACATAGCCAAATCGCTGCCGGATTCTGAATCGGAGGTTCTACTGGAAACACCAGCCAGCATCGCAGGCCATCCATCGCACCCTTTTTTGGCTGCGGTTCCTATCGGTCTGTGGGTCATTTCTCTGTTCTGTGACATGATGGCATTTTCCGCCAGTGATCCGACCTCTTGGAATCTTGTTGCCTTCTATTGCATGGGGAGTGGGGTCGTGGGTGCTCTCGTCGCAGCCGCATCTGGTTTGATGGATTTGATTAGCTTGAAGGATCCGCAAAACAAAAAGATTGCTCTGTGGCACATGGGGCTTAACATGGCAATCATCGTCTTGTACGCCATCAATGCCGGCATCCGGGCCGGAAGTGCGGCGCCACCCGATTCGGCAATCCTGCTTTCGTTTATCGCGGTCGGATTAGTGGTTGTTTCCGGTTGGGTTGGCGGGGAGTCGGTTCACATACGCAACGTTAGCGTCGCAGAAGCGTCGAGCAAGCAAAGCGAATGGACGTCGCTCTCGTCCTCGAGAGAAACAGAGGAAAGCAAGCGCAGTGCATTAACCGGCAGGTGACACCCGACGACAGGGCTTTTCGCTGCGAATTGTCCCTGGCAACGGAAGTCAAAGGCACGCCTACGCTAAAACCCACACGCGCTTATCCCGTTCAGCCCAACCGTCCTAGCCGTCGTTCGGTCGCGTGGTGATTGCATTCACTCGCAATGCGCGCTCGAGTGCCCCTCGCGCCAGTTACGACGTATGAGTGCAAAAACAGCCGGCAGTCTCAGCAAGTCCTCTTCAGGAAGCTTGCCTGTCCCGTACTTCACTCACAATCGAGGAGCTGTGCTTTGCCTTTGCGAGAAATCGTGGCGGCGAAGAGCGCTGCCTCTTTGCGCAGGCCTACATGTGGCTTCGGTACGATCAGCGTCTAGTTCGACCATGGTTCCCTTGTGGCGAGCAACAGCGGCAGCGGTTTTGCATCTGCTACCGCGATTCTTGGCTTACCTTTTTGGTAGGACGAAATGCACAAGGTTGGGAATGGCCACTGGATCAAAATCCACCCACTGCCCATTGCCCCAATCGCCCTCGGCCCGTTCGATGTCCTGCGCCTGGTGGCACTGCAGCAGTTCGAGCGCTCGTTGCTCTCTATTAGCGTCGACCGCGTTAACGGCGAGCATTACCCCTGCCCTCCGCTGCGGCACCCTTGTGGAGTCGGGCAATCCCCCCAAGACGCCAGAAAATGAACCCACATAGGCACCTACCGCTGCGGCAGCAAGCGCCGCGGCTCCAGCCGTCGCCGCTGCCACGCCCATCGCCGCCCCGACGACGGCCCCTTTGGTCGCATCTACGTGCGAGTCTTGCGCCTGTGGGTCAGCATCCTGGTCACCCCCGACCGGGAAAGTATCGTGCTGCCCTGGCGCATTGACGTGAAACAAACTAAGGTCGTGGCGATGAAACCCGTGTTGCAGTAAATCTTCCTGTGCCTCCTCCGCCTGTGTGATGTTGCCGAATATACCGCCGACAATGATTGCCACAATTTTCCTCCGCTGCCTTGCAGGCAGTTTGAAAACCCAACTTTAAATATCGATTTGCACGACGTGCTCGCCGACACGCTCTGTGATGACAGCAAGGGTGCATCTGACATCTGAACGGACGTGGATACGCCGACTGGCGATTTGCTTCTTGTTCGGTGCTGGCTTCATAGCTGACAACGTCCAACGGCTAGGGCGTGATGCTTTGTCCGATTACAAGACCGATTTGTCGCAACGCAATGCCCACAGCGAATGCGACTGCAAGCTCAAACGCTTTCCCGGCGTCGTGATCGATCGTCACAGATATGCAGCTTTTGTACGGGCGTGGACCGCGGCCTTCGTCATCGCACCACGACAAGAGGCGATGGCGTGCAAATATTTGGGGGCGAATTACCACGGTCCTTGTCATTTTTGCGATCTCTTTACCTTGCTGATGGCCTTGCCGATATTGAATCTTTGCGTCCATGGCACTGAGCAAATCACAAACAACGCCTTCCAATCGCGTGCCATGGTTGCTGCGTAGATGGCCCAAGCGCACCCAAGGGACTTTCGGCGTCCGCACCCTGCCCTAGCAACTAGCGGTGCGTTGCTCGGCTCAGAGCCAATACGCGCATAGACGTGCCAGCGACTCCTTTAGCCGGAGCAAAAGGCCACGATTCTCCCATTGCTCAACACTGATGGGAGAGGATTCCTTGAGGTCGGCTTGGAACATATTCTCCATTTCGGTAGCGAAGCTTTCGCCCAGAATCACTGCATTAATTTCGTCATTGTGAAGGAAACTACGCCAGTCCATGTTGGCGGAACCGACCGTTGACCATACCCCGTCGATGACTGCCGTTTTCGCGTGCAGCAGCGCGTCGCGGCGCTCGAAAATCATCACGCCCGCCTGCAGCAATTGGGAATAGTAGGACCGACCAGCCTCAAACACTATGGCGAAATCGCTGAAGCCGGGCAGGATCAACTTAACGTCGACACCGCGCCGCGCTGCTTGCGTCAACGCATCGATCGTCTGCTGGTCAGGCACGAAATACGCCATGGTGACGTGGATGCTTCGCTCCGCATGAGCGATAGCCGACAGAAGCTCCACATAGATCAAACTACGTTCTTCGTCCGGGCTACTTCCGATTACCCGAACCACTTTGCCGTTATGCCGTTCCTGCTGCGGAAAATAGTTTTTCTCAGCTAGCGGCGTGCATTTTTGCTTTTTCCATGTGTCGAGAAAAAACTTCTGAAACTCAGCTACTGCTGGCCCGCGCATTTCGACATGGGTATCGCGCCAACCGTTCTTAACATCAGGTGCACCCATCTTAGGCGAACCTGAAGGGCTGCTCGAGTACACGTTGCTGATGTTAACGCCACCGGTAAACCCAGTCGTCCCATCAACCACCAAGAGTTTTCGATGGTCTCGATGGTTGAGGAAAAGACTCTTTCCTTTAAGCGGATTCACCGGATTGAACTCGCAGACGCTTATCCCTTTTTCACGTAAGCGTTTGAAGAACTCCGCCGGTGTCGATATCGCTCCAACACCATCATAAATGAGATTGACCTGGACTCCTTCCGCCTGCTTCTCGGTCAATAGCGTTGCCATCCTAAGACCCACCTCACCATCTTCGAATATGTAGGTCTCCAGATTGATGTGATCGCGAGCTGCGGCAATGGCTTCAAACATTGCCTCATGGGTTGCCGGGCCATCGATGAGCAGACGAGCAGAATTTCCCACCGTCAGGGGAACGCCACTTATGGGTTCTATGAAGGCGAGATGACGTTGCAGCAAATCGCTATTGCCCTCGTTCTTTAGCTTGTTCAGAAGGGCTGCGCTTTGCCTGGTCGAAAGCGGACCGCCAGCACCGACTAGTCGCGGGGGAACGCTTCGCGTTTGCGCGGTGCGGTGCAAGATATTGTAATCAGGCAACGAAGCGCAGCCACTCATCATGCCGAGCGTGGCTATGAGGACAGTAGGCAGCAATTGCACGCAACCCCTTCCCGGGCGTCATACGACCGCCCGGCTATCCGATTGAATATCACATCCGAGGCGATCAGCATTGGCGTACCGTCAACTGAAACCTGCTGGGTGGCATTTCTGTGGCATGGGATCCGCGCTTCAATTCCACCACGACTCACGAACGCAAAGCGCTTCGCTTCTTCCGCGGACAGTGCGGCAGGCACGGTGAGAGCCTGCCTGGTGGGTCAAGTCGCGCCTCGACAGGTTCACAGTGAATATCCTTTCTCGGCAAATGTTGATCGACGACCCGGTGGAGCAAGTTGCATGCCTATCATGGTCCATGGCATATGGCTTGAGTTTTCCTCGCCGTGGAGTCAGGGACCACTAAGAAGGGAAAATCGCTGTTGGAGACTGGCAAACGCTATTCAAAGCCGGTATTCCAATCGCGGAAATCATCTTGCGCGGCAGCAGCGTGCATTGGTTCTTGTTTATGCGTTCGCCTTGTAGTGCGCCGAGACGCGGCATCGATCGGCATCGCCGATATTCTCGTGCTCGTCACCATTGCGGATGCCTCACAGAACGCTATGCGTGGCGGATACAACTTCCGGGCTTGATGGAAAGGCTGTGTCGTACTCGACGCGACAGTCTTTTCGAATGTACTGCTTGATTGGCTCAGCTTTCGCTTTCCTTACGAATGGGCTGATTGGCTGGGCCTAACTAACAACGTTGCGTTTTGTGCGAGATGGGCGATTCAGGACCGCAATGTACATCGGGAACTGATCGGCAACGACGAGATGAGCACAATCCGAAAAGGAGGTGTGCCGAGTCGGGAAGAAGTGCAAGACGTCTCAATTGGAAGACGATCGTCAATCAGCGTCATTAGCGTAAGCGCTGAGAGCGCAGCACCCGACGTTCTGCATCCGGCCCTCGCTTGCTACACGAAGAATGGACCGGAGAAGCTGAGACCAAGTCGGTATCGTATTTAAGCGGCACAGCGGTACTTCGCACAAAGCTATCGGCCAATCAGCAAAAAGTCGTTTCGCGTTACGCGCGTTGCTGAGGCTACAGGCAGCACGCAGTCAGTGAAGTTACTTGTGTCGCCCAATGACATAACCGATCAGTGCGCCAACCGACACGGCAACGGCTAACGCTTTCCAAGGATTATCGTCCACGTAATCCTCGGTAGCTTCCGTGACAAAAGTGGCTTTGTCCTTCAGGACCGAACTCGCTTCGCCCAAGCGGGCTTTCATTTCCTTTAGACCGCTTTGCAATTTATCGCGAGTTGCCGCAATACCCTCCGTGGAAGAGTTCGCCGTCTTGCGCAGCAACTCTTCTCCCTCGGTCACCATTTTTCCTATGGTTGAATCCTCACTGATATCCATCGAGTTCACGTAATGCTGTTGCTCTGCATGGCGGGGACCTGCAACCGGTTCGGCCGAGGAGCGCGGAGTGCTTTCCATGTCTACTTCCCTGGAACGTTTTACCTGCTACTAACTAGTTTAGCTGGCCTTCTGACAACCACTTCGCTGGCTGTCGCCAAGCTTTTCTCAATGCATATACACGTCGGACAGCTTGCACCTTGTTTGACCGCGCGCGGGAAGCTTGTCTGGGACCTGTCGGTCCCTTGCCGGGTAGCGATCGCGCTCGGGCTTAGACGGGCAATCCCTTGGTGCCTGTCTAGGATCGGGAATCACGGGTGGATCAGGTGCAATGCCTTCCGGCCACTGCTCCTCGTCGGGCTGACGAAATACCTGCAATACTCCAATTTCCCGAAGTCGACGATCACCGAAGTCCATAGGTACACCCTTCGCGCATGGAGGATTTGCCCAGTAGTTTGTTCTGAGCAACCAGCGTGCCATCTTCTAAGCCAAATGAGGTACACAATATCAGGGGCAATCCTTATATACTCGACTGGCTAGGATGTGCGCGGAAGATTGGCAGAAATGACGGAAGCTCGTTGCAAAATTTGCAGTTGCAGGACGCACCGACGAGTCAATGGACGGGTCGTAGTGGCAGGGAGACACGAAACCCAGCGCCGCTGCCGGGCCGAGTCTCTGTGATAATTTCACCGTCGTAGAATTCAGCAATCAGGCGAGCAACGAACAACCCCATGCTGACCCCATCCTCGGGTAATGATAGGCGCTGTAGTACGCCGATGCTCCCTGCGGCCACGCAAGCGCTGTCACAATAGAAAATTACCTGCGCTTGGTCTTGGTGTCGCGACGCTTCCACGCTTAGATTGCCCGGTGACGACGTCGCTTCAATCAGCAACGCCGCCACATTGAAGAGCGCCACCCTAATGCGGTCTTGTGCCCCACAGACCGGCAGGGGCGTAGGTGAATTGACCAAACTTCGGCGTATCTGTCTCGCCGCAGCATCGTGTTTCAGCTCGCGGTGAACCTCTTCGAGGACCGTGCGTAAATCGAACTCCTCTTGAGGCGCTTTCGCCGGGTTTAGCTGTTCTGGCAGCGTCCTGATCAGTCTGCTCAAGCGCGTCAACTCTTCACGTAAAACTAGGCGGTAGCGCTGCAGCCGCTGGAGAATTTCGGCAGGAAGGTGGCCGGTGTCCGCGCCACGAAACCCCGGGTCCAATAACTCCAAGGTCAGCAAGATATTGTTAATGGGTGCGTTCAGATCGTGAACGATCGCAGCAACGCGATGAGTTTGGGCACGCAGTTGGCTCGCCAACAAGAACTGTGTTTCGGGCTCGTCTAGCGCATGACGATCTTTCAAAAGCGCCAAATAGTTCTCGCATCCTTTGTGCTCCAGCGAATAGACTTCCAAGCGCAACGCGCGCATCCCGGTTGCTGTGGTGAAATTCATGCGGTAGCGCAATGGGTCGTCACCTTTTTTCAGTTCGCTGACGCGGGACAATTCCAATTTGCGCTGCACCGCAGGCCAGACCAGCTTCAGGGCGACGAGGTTTTTCTCACCCAGAAGCAAGCAAGCGGCTGAACTGGCGAACTGCAACTCCACGCTGCGGTCTAGAAGCAGCACGCCCCAGGTGCTCATGCTGGCGAGGGCGTCAAACTCCTGAAAAAGCCCGGGTGTTTTCTCTTGACGTTGCGACATATTGCTCGGTCGGCAGGCGATCGGTTGAGGCGGGGGATTGGCATCCGACTGATGTCTTAGGAGCGGTTACCGCATGGAGTCGAGCATCGTTCATGCCAGTTGAGACGACGAGAGGCTCTGCCGTTCGGCTCGGATGAATTGCGTCTGAGGAGTAACTCCTCTGCACGACTGCGGCGTGCTGGTCGCCTGCTTATCAGCAAAAGACGCTTGCTTCAGAAGAAACCCCACGCCCTTGAAGTGCATTGCCAAGCGATGCCTAGGAATACGACAGACGACCCCTGCCCGGACCGTGGGCTGGCGCGTCGACGCCTGACGCGCCGAGTGAGTAGCCGCCTCCTGGCTTGCCTCTGCTCGTCCTTGACGATGATCCTAACGACCCGAGCGCTACTGGCGGGTGCTTTCGAGCTATGTGGTGCCATGGCAGCCGCGGCTGCGTCGGTGATCGCGGGCGTTGGGCGATTGCCCGCACCGGCCAGGCCACAGCGCAGAAGATCGAGTGCACGTCTTGTCCGCGGGCTGCCAGATGCTCGTAGCCAAACCGGCCGACCTTGAAAAATTGACCCAGGCGAATCATGCAGCTTTGCCAGACCCAAACCCCGAGCAAACATAAGCGCACACCACGAGCACTCAGCCCGGGAGCAGAGATCACCACTCGCGGAATCGAAAATCTTACAGATCGAATGCAAATCTTGCACTCGTCCCAAGTCGATTGCGGGGTGAGCTCGTCGTTTAATTATTGCAGTCGTACCTATTGGGAGCGGTATTCGCGCAAGCGGTTGTACAGCGTCTTCAAGCTGATGCCTAACAATTCCGCGGCGCGCTCTCGAATACCACCGCACTGATCGAGTGTGGCCATTATGACCTTGCGCTCAATTCCGGAAAGCTTTGTTCCGACCCGGATATGCAGATAGGGACCGGATTCCGGCCGAGGCATTCCCAGTTCGTCAGGTAAACATAGACTGCCAATCTGCTTGCCTTCCGCCATGATGAAGGCCCGGTGCACGACGTTTTTCAGTTCTCGTACATTGCCCGGCCAGTGGTACGCCCGCAACACCTCTAGGGCGTCGGGGGTGATTTCCTTGTCGGTTGATTCCTCGGCGTTCATTTTCTGCAGGAACTGATCGGCCAGTAATTCAATATCTTCTGGCCGTTCGCGCAAGGGAGGCAATTGCAAGGGGAATACTTGCAGGCGATAGAGCAGGTCCTCGCGCAATTTACCCCTGGCTACCGCTTCCGCCGGAATGCGATTGGTGGCAGCGATGACACGCACATCCATCTCTATCTGATGATCGGAGCCGACGCGCATGAAGGTGCCGGTTTCCAGAACACGCAGCAGTTTGACCTGCAGTTCCAGCGGCATTTCGGTGATTTCATCGAGGAAAAGTGTGCCCTGATGGGCGCGCTCGAAATACCCGATATGCTGTCGATTGGCTCCGGTAAAGCTGCCTTTCTCGTGGCCGAACATCTCGCTCTCCATCAGGTGAGGAGAAATGGCGCCGCAATTGACCGCCAGGAATGGCTGCTTTTTGCGACGGCTCAGGGAATGAATGGTATCGGCCACGACTTCTTTTCCGGTGCCGCTCTCGCCTGCGATGAGTACCGTCAAACCTGTCGGCGCGACGCGCGCGATCTGATCGTAGAGTTTCTGCATATCGGGCGAAACGCCCAATAACTTACCGAAATGCCCGAGGGTCCGAAGTTCCCCGCGTAGCGAACTGATCTCCGCTTTTAGGTCGGACGGCCGCGCGACCCGCGACAAAATACCGCGCAGATGTTTAATATTAATCGGCTTGACTAAGTAGTCCGCAGCGCCCAAGCGGAACGCCTCAATAGAGGTCTCCAAGCTTGCGTGTCCGGTAACCAGAACTATTTCCGTTACTTTTTCAACATCCTGAAATAGCTCCATCCCGCTTCCGTCCGGCAGCACCAGATCCAACAGCACTACTTCGGGCCGTTGGAACACCATCTGGCTGCGGGCTTCTTGCAAAGTGTTAGCCGTCGCCGCTGTAAATCCTTCGTTGGCCACTAACTCAGCCAATGCGCCAGCGGCGTTGGCATCATCGTCGACTACTAATGCATGGGACATGAAAGGTGCCTAAGCAGAATAATCATCTGGCCACAATCGGTTTCGACAAGTAGGTAATGTGAGACGGAAACGTCGAGCAAAGGACGCGCGTAACGATGCCTAGCAAAGCACTAAGCGTACCATCGGTTTTACTCCCCGGCCTACCCCCGGTGCACTCCTCGCTCGCCAGGATCGCCGAGGACGCAACGCGAAAGCCGCGCGGCCCCTACCTCGACTTCTCCCTGGCAGGGGGATGCTAATAACCAGGGCAGCCGTATGTGCGGCGTAGCAACGAGCGATGCTTCGAGTCGCTTGCGCTTACCGTTGCTAACCGACGCGGATACCTTGGCGCCGCAGCACGGGCGCGATTCTCAAAGCGTTGAAGAGGTCCGCGTGCGCAGCGACCCCTCCGAACCAGCAACGGGCTTTCCTAAGCATGCATCTCGTCGATAACGCTTGGCTACTGAGCGACGAGGCACGCTCGGTGCTCGATGCCTTCGGCTTCGACTACACGACCACTCGCATGGGAATCTATCACCTGCCCGGCTGGAGCTACACCCGATCTCCATCTCCGGTATACAGCGTGCGCTCGCGGTGGCGGCGCACCATGTCATTGGTTTTAAACCGCACGCAGTTTATTGCGTTCAGCCAGATCCCGCTTCTCCGCCTCTCATTGCACCCGGTCGACGCGATGGCGTGATTTTATTGCCCGCGCTCTGGAAACACACCAACCCGTGACCAAAGCCACTTGGGCGTCAATCGCCACCAGCACCCACAGGTGAGTAGGACCATCTTGTGCGAGCTGTGCATTTGCATTTCGGCCACTGCAGTGCGCAGCTGGACGTGGGTTCGGCTTTCGCAGGAGCTGTCTGGTTGGCACTCACCGCGGGCTTCTGCGGCGGACGCGCCCGCGCTACCATCGCTGAAATGATCGTTACGTCGACACCCAGTCCGCTAACGGCAGTATTCTCGGGCAGCGACCCGCCTCCGCCGCGCGCTCCGGTAGATCCGCTTTGTAGTACTCGCAGTACTCGCGCACGCTCCCAGGTTCACTTTTAGCCGCTGACTCATGATGGACCCGGCTCCTTGTCCTCCAACAGTGGCAAACGCGCTCTCCATGAAGCGCAGGGGGATCGCGACCCTCTTGTCACTCCAGCGTCGCCTTTCAAGAGGAAGAGGAAACCGATTGATTCCCTCTTCCTCGGACGCCAACCCAAAATTACTGCCAATAGGGGCGCGATCCGTAGTAGGAATGCACCTGCATCGCCCACTGTGGATCTGCCATGGATGGCCAGTGGTCCTTGTCGAAGCCCGGGGCCCCCTCCAGCGTTTCCTTATCTACGTTAAGGACGAAGCATTTGTTGTCGGTATCCAGATCCAGCGCCCTCCAAGGTATGGCGAACAACTTATTACCCATACCCAGAAATCCGCCGAAGGACAATACCGCGTAAGCGATTTTCCCATTCGGAACGTCGAGCATGATCGAATCGATCTTGCCCAGTGTTTCGCCTTCTGCATTGACAACGTCATCACCGGTCAGCGTGCCTGCTGCCATTATTTGCGGACCGGGCCCTTCGCTGTCATCCAGATCGGATTGATCGCCGATAATGCGCCGGTCGCTAGCATCGCTCGAAACGGAACCGCGTGAGCGGATGTTAGAGCCGGAAGCTCCGATCCCGCTGGTTTCTGTCGTCCCCGGAGTTCCGAATACTACTCGTCCGCCGTCGAGCTCATTTAAATCCGAACCCAAATTGCGGGCGTTCTCGTCACCACTCCGGGTTGACTTTTCATTCGCCATGTTCGCTACCTCCTTGGTTAGGGCCCATCCAGAAACCGATGCGCTCCCGGATCTACTTCTTTGTGGCATCATCCTGAGGAGAGGTACTGTTTGGCGGCGTAGCACTCGTTGAACCAGCGGTGCTGTCTGGGGTAGGCGTCGCGGCGGGCGCCATGCGCGAAGCATCGGTTCCGGCGGTCCCGCTTCCAGCCTTGTCGTTCGGGGCTGGCGTGGTTGCCGCGGTAGGAGACGGGTTGGAAGTACTGTCCACCGAGTTGGCCGGGGGTGCCGTGGTGACAGTCGTTTCGGTGCGACGCGAACATGCCGCCACAGAACCTGCGAGTGCAACAGCGATTAACGCCACCAATAAAGGGTTCGCTGAGTTGCGGTGCGGACCGCCAGCTAAACTTAACTTCATGATAGTCTCCAATTCAAGTAGTGATAAGTAAAGAGTGGTCATTTCCGGCGCATTGCAAAGTAAAAGCGACGTTGCTTGGGAACCTAGCAGCGAACGCCAAAACCCGACGCCAAAAATCCTCCGTTGACACATTGCCCCCTAAATACCCAATCCAAACGACTCGCACATTCCTAGCCTGAACCAATGATGACCCGAAATACGTGCGTCGTCTTTGCTTATGGCTGAACCGAGCACCATTCATGCCACTTATTGTCTCTACCTATCGAGAGCAACCACGCCGAGGACGGTGACTGCCCGACCGTCAATGACGCAATGTTTACCAAGGGATCTGTCAATATTACGAAGACTTACAAGAACCAACCGGCTACCGATAATCACGTGTCAACCTTCCCCATCAGCCAATGCAGCCTCGCCACAAACAGCGAAATGCTGTGCCGCCGCGCCATCGTACAAACCAGTCGCGTTCCGTATCCCAATTCAGCGCCTGCCACGGCCCTCATGTTACTGCTTAGCCTGAACTCGAGACACCGGCTAGCAACTTTCGACGGCACTCGACTCTTGGCGCCCGCTGCTTCGTTTCAACGCCCAGACTGCCGGGACACTGAAGCACCCGGTCCATGATTCATTCTTCGTTATCCGCGCGCCGAATGGGGCGCGAGGCCGCAGAGCCCAGGGAACCGCCGATAACCCCAAACAGCAGTGACAGAGTGACTGCACCTAACAACCACCACGTCGTGCTGCCGCTCGCTGTCGATAAAGTGCGACTCACCGCAGTGGGGCCTTCCGACGACGCATGCTGACCGACGATAAGAGTCTGATCGACTACCGCTGCTGCGTGTTCACGGTCAAATCCCAGAGAGTTAACCATGAGGTCAATCGCCGGCCCGCGCTGGCCGCCTCGGATTTGCTGTCGCAGGTTTTGTACTACGATAGGGTCGACAGCGGCGGCGGCGGCATTGTTTCCCTGAAGCAAGGCTTCCAGTTTTTCGCCTAACATCGCTCCGCCTGACGTTAGTGCGCTCGCTTCGTTTTGCACGAAGCGCGCATTCACCCCTTCAACTAAACCACGGAACACCGCACCGGAGCCAGATGTAGCAAGCAATACGAACATCAACGTGGTGACACTCCACGACACAAAGCCGTGCATTACCCCATCGCTCCCGCGCTTTAGTCCCGACATGCGCGCAGCCACGTAGCCGCCGAAGAACGCCGCGACCAGCATGCTGAGGCTGTTCCACAGCATTGCCCAAAACGCCGCATGGGCGCCGCGTGTGCCCGTGTCGGTAACATTAACCGGGGAAAGGCCCAATGCAACGCCGAGTAAATTCACGAATACATAGATCGACAAGGCGGCTACTGCACCAGCCGCGATGGCTTCCCAACGGACCACCGGAAAGTAGGAGCGACCTGCCAGGGTTGCATGATCCGTTTCTACATCTTGGACAGTAATCATTCGGAGCGCTCCTATCTCTTCAGCAGGCTAGCCCGAGGCAAAGGCCTCGGCACGCGATATGTTGAAACGGAGGCATCCTTTGCGCGCTATCCAGCATTTTGAGAACGCGCGGCACATGCCCAAGGAATTTATTTGTTAGCTCAATGAAGTTCAATACTAAGAGGAACGCCACGGTCAGCCGCTGTCATCGCAATGCAAAATCCGTGCCTATGGCTGGGTGCCGAGGGACTCGCGTTTGCCTGCCTCCCACAAGAAAGGTGTGTTGTGCTCTCACGGAAGCAATGCGCGGCAGCTTGATTGACGCGTCCGCTGCCGTGATGCAAGCCTGCGGGCGCTTGGATTGCGTAAAGCTTACCGGGTCAATGCAGTTTTTGTCCGGAACAGCCGTGAGCAACGGACAGCCGCCCGGGGATGACGCATTTCTCTAAAAACGAGTCAATACGGCGCGCGACCGCGAGGCTTTTGGCGCTCGCCATGTCGTCAACTAGCGACAATCCGTGGCCTGAACATTGCTCAGTCTTCGGTGTGGCTTTCACCACGTCCTTTTTTACTTCGTTCGTTACTCGGGAGTCTTTCATGACCAAAAAAATCGCCGCCGCGCTTGTCGCGGCACTTGCCTCGATTTCACTAGCCTACGCCGCTGGAACCGGAGGCGCCGCTGGCTCGACTAGTGAGGGCGCCTCCTCGAGCGCCACTGGAACAGGCAACGCGGGCGCAGGCACTACACCCAACTCCACCGGCATGTCCGACAGCATAAGTGGAAGCGGCACGGTGGGGACCGGCGTATCGACCAATAGCAGTAACCAGACGTCGGGCCAACGCATGCAGGATTCTTGGTCCAGGGATGACGCTATCAAAAGCGGCGTGACCGAGGCTCAGTTCAGCGCTGCGGACACCAATGGCGACGGCAGGCTCGACCAACAGGAGATGCGTGCAGCTGGAATCCACCCGAAGCCATAAAGCACGCAAAATAGTAAGAAGGCAGTCGCTGAGAAAGGCCGGATTCCGGCCTTTTCATTTCAGGAATGCCTTTCCCATGCCGGAAAAATGACTGGGCGATTGCAAAAATTGCCTGCGCAAACTCGACTGTAGCCTGCAATCAGGCAAGTTAACGCGTGTCCTGCTCTAGCCCGGGCACGACAGCTCCGGTGAACGATTGTCCCGCAACCTGAGATGGATGGCACGGTGCTTGCGTTTGGCTACATCCAGGAGAGCGTCGTAACGTTCAAAAGGGAGGAATCATGCTTTACTATGCCCTGGTGTTCTTCATAATTGCCATCATTGCTGGAGTGTTCGGTTTCGCTGGTCTCGCTGCCGGAGCGGCCGGAATTGCCCAAATATTGTTCTACATCTTCCTGGTTGTCTTCCTGGTGTCCCTGGTTTTGGGCATGGCGAGGCGCAGATGAGCGCCTCTTCCGGCCGCGTTGCGCTTTTGCTCCAGGGCTCAGGCTTGTCTCTGCTGCTCATCGGGCTGTTGGGTGCGTGCGACCGGTCCACTGTACCGCCTGCACCAAAACCAAAAGCCGAGATGTCCTCGCCTGTCGTTGAACCAGCAGCGCAAGCGATAGCACTAGACAAGCTAGCCGTCGATCCACAGGTCTCCGGCGATCAGGTCAGAGGCACGCCTGGCGCAAGCGATCCGGCCGCACAAGCCGATCCCAAAGGTGAGCTGACGCGGCAACAAGAATCGACTGCGATGCCTGCGCCGGGCCAGGCGAACGATCATTCAAACGTGGCCCTCGACCCAAAGTCGAATACGAAGAACTAATGAGATGGTGGTGCAGAGAACAGTAAACCGCCGGTCACGCCGTGGGCGTAAATACGCCGGACGGCTGAGTGGCTTTTCGGATGACTCCGTGCCGCAGCCGCGCTGCGTGCACGTATGCGCCGATGGCACGCTCCAGCCCGTTGCCGATATTTCCATTGCGTTGCGAGGGCGCCTTCAGCGTGCACGCACACGCCTAAACAGTCCGAGAATTCAGGATGCGTCCCGATAGCCGGAAGAGGATCGGCGTGACGGCCGGTATCATTTTCCTGGCGCTCGTTTTGATCGTGGTCCTCTTTGATTGGAACTGGCTGCGCGGACCCGTCGGCGCATACGTCGGTGCCAAGCTTGAGCGCAATTTCGCCATTAATGGCGATCTGCGTGTCAGGCTGGCCAATCCTATCGTAATCACGGCGAACGATGTTGTGTTGGGAAATGCCTCGTGGTCTGCGGACCGGATCATGGCCCGGGCCCAGCAAGTAATCATTCAGCTGAGGCCACAACCCTTGCTCTCGCGGCAGATCGTTGCTCCCGAGGTGACGCTGAGTCAGCCTCAGCTGCTGTTGGAAAGAGATCCCAATGGCAAGGCGAACTGGGACTTTGGCACTTCGAAGTCCGCTGGAGCCGGTCCCACGGTTTCAGCGCTTAAGATCGACGACGGCAAACTGCGCTACCGCGACCGCATCGTCGAGACCGATGTGACCCTGACCCTGCAATCGGAGAAATCCGCGACTGGCGAACTCTCGCCGGCGATTCGGTTTACCGGCAAGGGTGAGTTGCGCAAGCGAGCATTTCAGATCGAAGGCGTGTCGATGTCCTCGATACTGAACCGCAAGGACAACGATCCGTTTCGGCTGCAGGTCGAGGCAAGCGCGGGCAACATCCACGCGACTTTTTCGGGCAGCTTCGTACTCGTTGGTTTCAACGACATCGATGGTCAGCTCGCGCTGGAAGGAGCTGATCTTTCCGAGCTCTTCCCGATCATTCCCGTTCCTCTGCCTTGGACGCCGCCCTATCGCCTCGCCGGCCGTCTGCAGCACCACAACAACGAGTGGTCATTCCGGCAGTTCAACGGCAAAGTCGGCGACAGCGATCTCGCAGGAGACTTCGCTATCCATATCAAGCCGCCGCGCCCGGCCATCGTTGCCGAGTTGCATTCACGGCGACTCAACTACAAAGACCTGGGCGGACTAGTGGGTATCCCGCCGGGAGAAAAAACTGCCGCGAACAATAGTGCGCCGCAGAAGAAAGAGGCGGCCAAGCGCGCCGTGTCGGATAAAGTATTGCCCGACAATCCCTATAACCTCGAAAAGTTCAGACTGGTAGACGCAGACGTCCACTTTCGTGCGCAGCGTTTCCAGGAGTCCAACTTGCCGCTCGACGATCTCGATACCCATCTCGATTTGAAGGCCGGCGTGTTGAAGCTCGATCCGCTCAACTTCGGTGTCGGCGGGGGGCATCTCGCCGTCAAGCTGGCCCTCGATGGGCGTCAACCGGTGATCCGCACCACTGCCGATGTAACAGTGCGAAACGTAGAATTGAAGGAGGTATTCCCGGCATTGAAACCTCCCAAGGGAAGCGCGGGCAAGATCACCGGTCGTGCCCGTCTGTCATCGACCGGGAACTCCGTCGCCAAGATGCTCGGCTCCATGGATGGAGAGATCGCTCTGCTGACCACTGGAGGGCAAGCGAGCACGCTGACACTGGTGCTGAGCAATCTCGACCTCGCGCGAGCCGCTCAACTCTTGTTGCGCGGCGATGACAATTCAAGCATTCGTTGCGTGGTTGCGGACTTGGTAGCCCAGGATGGAACATTGAATGCGCAGAGCTTTGTGGCAGACACTTCCGCCGTGAACATCACCGGCGACGGAAGCATAAATCTGCGCGACGAGAAATACGATCTGCACCTGAAAGCGAAGTCCAAGCGTCCCAGCCCGCTCGCCCTGCGCGGTCCGATCGCCATCCTCGGCACCTTCAAACAACCCGAAGTTAGGCCGGAAATTGGCCCGCTCGCGGCGCGCGTCGGCGCCTCCATCGCGCTCGGTACGCTGGCCGGACCGTTGGCTCTGCTGCCCTTGATCGACCTGGGCACCGGCAAGGACAGCGCCTGCGGCGCCCTCATTGCCGACGCGCAAGAGCGGGTCGCTAAAACACCGCTCCGTCCCAAGCGAGCAAGCCCCAGGAGTCTGTCGTTTCAGTAGTCTAGGAAGGCATTGGCGTCTGTCGGATGGTCCAGCGTTTGCTTAAAACGCCTCAAGAATTCGCGCCGCACGCTCGTGTGCCCATGTCAAGCATAAGCTGGAAAACCCTCTGCAGATCCTCCAGGCGGGGCACGCTCACATCGATCACCGCACAGGCGAAATCTCTACTTGTTGTTGGTCAGCGTAGTGATGATGCCGTTGGGAATGAAATGAACGCTGCTGTCGTAATCGCGAATCCGGACATGACGTGGGGTGATCTCTTCGACGCAACCTGCCTGCAACTTCGATGACGTCGCCTTCGCTTATTTGATTCTCCACGAGGAGAAGCAGGCCGGTACAAAAATCCCGGACCAAACTCTGTGCCCCGAAAGCTATTGCTATGCTGGCCACAGCGGCGGTCGCGAGCGAAGGAGCAATCGATACACCGAGTTCGCCGAGAACGATTAGCCCACCCGCGCTGACAATGACGACAATGGACGTGCGACGGAACACGCCTCGCACAGTGTCGACGCGCTTCTTGGCCGTGTAGCCAACTGAAGTCGCTCATAGTTACGACCGAGATTCGAACAAAATTGCGCATCATCCACCTCTCACCTCCTCCCAGACCACCGTTTAGATCTGGCAGCGGTATCGATCTTGCTTAGCGCTTCCTGGGCTATGACGATTGCGCTGCGGCCTCTTCGCACGCCACCCCACGAAGCAACAGCTTATGTCAGACAGACCTCTCGAACAGGAAACACCGACCCGGTCGGCGCGCGCCGCCGGCTTGAGGTACGTGCACGATCGTGGCCCGGGAATACGGCGCGTGCGCAAAGGCCGCATTTCAGTTATACCGATCCCGAAGGGAAGCCATTGCGCGATCGCGAGACGCTAAACCGAATCAAGGCGCTGGTGATTCCGCCGGCGTGGACCCACGTGTGGATTTGTCCGATTGAGAACGGACATATTCAAGCCACCGCGCGCGACGCGAAGGGACGAAAGCAGTATCGCTATCACGCACGCTGGCGAGCAGTGCGCGATGAAACGAAATATGAGCGTACGATAGCTTTTGGAAAAGCGCTGCCCATTATCCGCGAAACGGTTGCAGCGGATCTCGCCTTGCCCGGAATACCGCGCGAGAAGGTGCTTGCCGCCATCGTCAGATTGCTGGAGACCACTTTCATGTGCATGGGTAACGAGGAGTACGCGCGGAACAACCACTCATTTGGCTTAACGACCCTACGCAACAAACACGTAGAAGTGGAGGGAGCGCGACTGCGCTTCCAATTTCGCGGCAAGAGCGGGAAGCGGCACCCATCCAGTTGGAAGACAAGAAGCTCGCACGCATCGTAAGACGCTGCCGTGACTTGCCCGAAGAACTATTCCAATACATCGCCGACGACGGAACTACGCACTCTATCGACTCTGCCGACGTCAACTATCTGCATTTGGTCACCGGCGAGGACTACACGGCCAAGGATTTCCGCACTGGGCCGGTACCGTGTTGGCGTCGATGGCGCTGCAGGAGCTGAGCCCGTTCGAGTCGCCCACGCAAGCGAAAAGGAATCTGCTGCAAGCAGTCGAGCGAGTGGCAGAACGGCTTGGTAATACTCCCACCATTTGCCGGAAATGTTACATCCATCCAGCCGTTATCGATTCCTATCTTGAAGGTTCGATGCGCACGGCGTTGAAGCGCCGCGCGGAAACGGCGCTCAGCCAGGATTTGCGCGCGCTGCGGCCGCAAGAAGCCGCCGTACTGGGGCTGCTCCAGCAGCGTCTGCAGCGCGCAGCGGCCTGACCGTGGACTGGTAGTGACGCTTTCCGCGGCCGTTCACGGAAGGCCGCTTCATACTGCTGTTGCTGCGCGAGTGCAGCGGACCAAAGCACCCGATCGGCAGCAATCTTCCACTTCCACATTAGGAGATTGCCGTCGCCCGCGCTTTGCAGCCACAGCAACTTATGATTTATAACAACAATGACCGCGCATTATGCGCCGCTCGCGCCTCTCCGCCGAAACGGCGCCCTTTTCGCACCGAACCCGATAACGCGAGCGGGAGAAAAGAACGACGCTTCTTTCATTCTCCCGTTTTGGTCTGCCTTTGAGGTAACATTTCCGCTCTTACGTGCACGAAACCTCATACCAAAGCTTTTCGCCGCTTAGCCCGACCCGTCAAGGAGATCTACGTATGACCCCATCTGACAAAGTTGCCATCGTCACCGGCGCCGGCAGCGGTATTGGCAGAGCGACTGCGGTCGCACTGCTCAACGCGGGCTATCATGTCTCCCTCGCCGGACGGCGCGAAGACGCGCTAAAGCGCACGGTCGCTGACGCCGGTGACGCGGGGTCCTGTGCTCTCGTCGTGCCTACCGACGTAACCAATGTGGAATCCGTGCAGGCGCTGTTCACGCAGACCAAAAAACAGTTCGGCCGCCTTGATCTGCTATTCAACAACGCCGGTACGGGGGCGCCGGCGATTCCTCTGGAAGAGCTGAGTTACGCACAGTGGCAGGCGGTCGTCGACACCAACCTTACCGGCGTTTTTCTATGCACGCAGGAAGCGTTCAAGTTGATGAAAAGCCAAGAGCCGCGCGGCGGCCGAATCATCAACAACGGATCAATCTCAGCGCACGCACCGCGACCCAACTCCGCGCCCTACACTTCTACCAAGCACGCCGTCACCGGCCTGACGAAGTCGGCCTCTCTGGACGGCAGGAAATACGACATCGCCTGCGGTCAGATCGACATCGGCAACGCTGCCACGGAAATGGCGGCGAGAATGGCCAAAGGGGTGCCGCAAGCCAACGGGTCCATCGCGGTCGAGCCGCTCATGGACGTTGCTCACGTCGCGAGCGCCGTCCTATACATGGCGAGTCTTCCGCTCGATACCAACGTCCAGTTCATGACGATAATGGCCTCCAAGATGCCGTTTGTAGGACGCGGGTAGGCGCCTTGCATGAGTGCGATGAAACGATGTCGAGCAACATGCCCGAGGCGATGAAAGGCTGGCGAGGCCCACCTTTATCACCGGGATGATAAGCTGGCGTCCTTCTCAAGTCTCGACCGTACCCAATGGCTCAATACGTCTTCACCATGAACCGCGTCGGCAAGATTGTTCCGCCGAAGCGGCAGATTCTCAAGGACATCTCGCTCAGTTTCTTTCCCGGCGCCAAGATCGGCGTGCTCGGTTTGAACGGTTCGGGCAAATCCACCGTGCTGAAGATCATGGCGGGCTTGGATAAAGACATCATCGGTGAGGCGACGCCCATGCCCAATATGAGCATCGGCTATCTGGCGCAGGAGCCCCAGCTCGATGCGGAGCAGACCGTGCGCCAAGCGGTCGAGCAAGGGCTGGGCGAAGTATTCGATGCGCAAAAAAAACTGGAGGCCGTCTACGCCGCCTATGCCGAACCGGATGCCGACTTCGATGCTTTGGCGAGCGAGCAGGCACGTCTGGAAGGCATTATTCAAGCCTCCGACGGACATAACCCCGAGCAGCAACTCGAAGTCGCTGCGGACGCGCTGCGGCTGCCACCGTGGGACGCGACTATCGGGCAGCTCTCCGGCGGGGAAAAGCGCCGCGTTGCCCTGTGCCGTCTGCTGCTGTCCAAGCCTGACATGCTGCTGCTCGACGAACCGACCAACCACCTGGACGCGGAAAGCGTGGACTGGCTGGAACAGTTTCTGACGCGCTTCCCGGGCACCGTGGTGGCGGTAACACATGACCGCTATTTTCTCGACAATGCGGCTGAATGGATTCTCGAACTCGATCGCGGTCAAGGTATCCCCTGGAAAGGCAACTACAGCTCGTGGCTCGAGCAGAAGGAAGACCGACTGAAACTGGAGGAAGCGACTGAATCGGCGCGCCAGAAAGCCATCAGGAAAGAACTGGAATGGGTGCGCCAAAATCCCAAAGGCCGCCAAGCCAAGAGCAAGGCCCGACTGGCACGCTTCGACGAGCTGAGTTCGCAGGAGTATCAGAAGCGCAACGAGACGCAGGAGATTTTCATACCGGTGGCCGAGCGCCTGGGCGACAGCGTGATTGAACTCAAGGGCGTGAGCAAAGGCTATGGCGAGCGTTTGCTGATCGACAACTTGAGCCTGCAAATTCCGCCCGGCGCCATAGTCGGCATCATCGGACCCAACGGTGCCGGTAAATCGACGTTGTTCCGCATGCTCGTCGGCAAGGAAAAGCCCGACCAAGGTGAGATTGTGATCGGGCCCACCGTGAGAATCGCCCACGTCGATCAATCGCGTGACGAGTTGCGCGGCAGCAAGACGGTGTGGGAGGAGATTTCCGACGGGGCGGATATCCTCACCGTCGGCAGATACGAGACACCTTCGCGTGCCTACATCGGCCGCTTCAACTTCAAGGGTGCCGACCAGCAGAAAATTGTCGGTAATCTCTCCGGTGGCGAACGTGGGCGTCTGCATTTGGCGAAAACGCTGATCGCCGGCGGCAATGTGCTGCTGCTCGACGAGCCATCCAATGACCTCGATGTCGAGACCTTGCGTGCGCTCGAAGACGCGCTGCTCGAGTTTGCCGGTTGCATACTGGTCATCTCGCACGATCGCTGGTTTCTCGATCGCATCGCCACGCATATTCTCGCCTTCGAAGGAGACTCGCAGGCCGTTTTTTTCAATGGCAACTATCAGGAATACGAAGCGGACAAGCGCAAGCGACTGGGTGAAGAAGGGGCGAAGCCGAAACGCATCAGGTATAAGGCTCTACGTTAAATCGACCACTTTCTGCAAAGGGAGGGATCCTCATGAATCGTCACGATGTCACGGAAGCCATTGTTACCGCAAAGATTAAGAAGGGACTCAAATGGGCGAAAATTGCGTCCGCGATCGGTCAGAGCAAAGAGTGGACTACGGCCGCATTGCTTGGACAGATGGCGATGACCAAGAAGCAGGCCGACATCGCGGGCGAGTTGCTGGGACTCAACGCCGATGCCGTGACGCTGCTGCAGGAAGTGCCTTATAAAGGCTCACTCGCCAGCGCTGTTCCCACGGACCCGCTGGTTTACCGATTCTACGAACTGGTGAGTGTCTACGGCACCACGCTCAAGGCGTTGATCCACGAAGAATTTGGCGACGGCATCATGAGCGCAATCGACTTCACCATGGACATCCAGCGTGATCCTGACCCGAAAGGCGATCGGGTGAAGGTTGTATGAGCGGCAAATTCCTGCCTTATAAGACTTACTAGAACCGCCGTACGCTTTTCGCATGCAGACGAGTTGTCCATGGAAACTTTGGCGAGGTGAATCAGATGACGATGAACGAGGACGAGCAACTTATCTGGGAGGGCAGTCCGTCGCAGTGGACCAATTTCACGACCTATTTTGTCTGTGTGTTGCTATGTTTGCTGGTCGTGCCAATTTTCTACGCCATCTGGAAGTGGATCGAACTGCGCAGCTTCCGTTATGAGATCACCAATCGGCGCATTCGCCTGCATCGCGGCGTGCTAAGCCGGCGCATCGACAGCATCGAGCTCTATCGAGTAAAGGACGCTACCTTCGTTCAACCCTTTCTGATGCGCTTGGTCGGCATCGGCGATGTGGTGCTGACAACTTCCGACACCACAACGCCAAGCCTGACTATTCACGGCGTAGCCAACGCCGAGCAGTTGCGCGAGAAGATCATTCGCGCCACGGATCTGCTGCGTGATGCCAAAGGTGTGCGCGAAATCGACATGACCGAGCACAATTTGCGCTGACCCCGGGTGCTCGCTTGATCCAGCCGAAACCGCTTTGCCGGACAGGAGACAGGTACGTGAAGAAAATCGCAAGGCTGTGCGTGATGACTGGTCTCGCGCCCCTCTTCAGGGCGACGGTGTGCGCCGAGATCGAAGTGCTGCGGCTCGGCAAGCGGCCACCACTTGAAACCGCGCCTCGCCATTCCTATCCCACTACGCGCAGGTCGCGCCGCTTGAGGAACATCGGGGAGTACATCAAGGGTTAGGTGATTCGCCGCCCAAGGTCCTTGCTCTTAAACCAGGGGATAGGCTGGAGTTTTAGATGAGGCGGGCGCGTCGTTGCCGCGCTTAGCTCCGACAGCTACCGCCGCACGAAAGTCGGCAAGCCGTTCAATCCGTGCTACAGGAGTTCCATTACCTTCGCAGCCGGCCGCGCCACAACCGCCTTGCTGCCACGCACGACAATGGGCCGCTCGATCAGGATGGGATGCGCTACCAAAGCATCCAGCCATTGCTCGTCGCTGAGTTTGAGGCCTGTATACTGGTCTCTGAAAATCTCCTCGTTCTTACGCACAAGATCGCCAGGCTTCATGTCCAGCATCTTCAGCAATTGGCGGAGTTCTTCTTTGCTCGGCGGAGCTTTGAGGTATTCGATGACTTCCGCCGTGCAACCCTTCTCCTCGATCAAAGCGCAAGCCGCACGGCTCTTGGAACAGCGCGGATTGTGGTAAATGCGAATGTCTGGCTCGCTCATGGTTGTACGATAAAAAAGGCGATAGCCCACAGTGTAGTACAAACCCGCTGTTTAGCGTTGGCGGCAACGATAGCTTTTCGCTAGGCCATTGTTTTTGTTAGATTAGCTGCGCCGGGTCCATCGCCTTGCGAGTTGACTATCTGCCCGCGTAGATCCGCATATCCTGGTCGGCGCCTCGCTACTCTGGGTATGCCGTTCTTTATCCTTTTCGGCTGGTTATCCGAGCGGATCGGGCGGCTAAGGATCACTATGGCTCTGATTGCGGCTGGACATACTTCCCGCTCTTCCATCCCTTCCCCGCCGGAAGCCTGCAACGCAGAAGACCCCCGTTACGGTAGCGGCCAAGGATTCCAACTTCCATGTGTTCTTCGGCGTGGAGTACTCCGATTGTGACAAAGCCAAGGACTCCCTCATCAAGCAGGGCTATCTTTAAAGTCCCGGCAATGGCTAGTTCGGGCGGCATGCTACCGTCGTTGGCGACCGCCGAGGTAGCCGCTCCCGGGGGGATCCGTACGGGGTGGGTTGTGGTATCCGATCATCGTGGCGCTCATCACGCTGGTGTTCCTGGGCGAGACCAAGGATCGCGACATTATGGTGAATTACGAGTAATCCCACCGACCTGCTCGGCTACGACTGAACGGGGCGATCACCACCCATTCAACGATCTGAGCAAGGCTTGTCGGGTCTCAGGCTGATCGTCTTCACGACTCGCCGAGTAGGGTTGCCACCAGCGACTCCCACTCCGATGCGAGCGAAACACCCGGCTTCACTTTCCGCGCACGCCGATACCAGTAGCCCGCATTCGACAAGTCACCTTCTTTACGATGAAGGTAGGCATGCACCCAAGCAGCAGCGTTACTTTCTAGACCCTGCACCAAGCCGTGCGCCTGGCCCCAATCGCCCCTCGCTTCAAACCATAGTGCTTGCAACTCCGCGCTCAGGCCGGCTGGTGGCGTTGCCGACACGAGAGAGTTCCTGAAGTCTGTCAGATCCATTCCCATTCCTTCCGCTAGCTCTCTTATTTTAGACAAACCTGTGGCGCGCGGGTCTGGTCTTTTCCAGCCGTATTGGTGACAATCTGACCGGGCGACCGGCGGTACGCGAGAATCCCACGTTTCAACGGCGCAATCTCGATTGCTGGGAGGTAACAGACATGGAACTGCCGCAAAACGCGTTCAAGCGCGGCCTGCGCGAGCGTCGGCCGCAGATCGGGCTTTGGAGCAGCTTGGCCAGCAGTATCGCCGTGGAAGTGGTCGCTGGCAGCGGCTTCGACTGGATTCTAATCGATACCGAGCACGCACCCAACGAGCTGCCGATGGTGCTCGCTCAGTTGCACGCAAGCGCGGGGGGCACTGCCTCACCCATCGTCCGGGTCGCCTGGAATGATATGGTCTTGATCAAGCGCTTCCTCGACATCGGCGCCCAGAGTCTGTTGATACCATTCGTGCAAAACGCCGAGGAAGCCTGCAGAGCGGTGGCGGCGACACGCTACCCGCCGGGTGGCGTGCGCGGCGTTGCCTTGGCTTCACGCGCCAGTCGCTATGGCCGAGTCAAAGACTACCATCGCCGAGCCGAGCAGGAAATCTGCGTGCTGGTGCAGGTAGAAACACGCGCCGCACTTCGGGAAGTCGAGGCAATCGCCGCAATGGACGGTGTGGACGGTGTATTTATCGGGCCATCCGATCTATCCGCCGCTATGGGGCATCTGGGCGATCCGACGCATCCCGAAGTGGGCGAAGCGATCAGCCTCGCTATCGAGCGTATCAAGGCTGCTGGCAAAGCGCCGGGTATTTTCGCTTTGGGCGAGGCCGATGCACGCAAATGGCTGCAACTCGGTGTTTTGTTTGTTTCGGTCGGCAGCGATCTGGGTCTGCTCGCCCGGCAGAGCGAAGCGCTGGCAGCAAGATTCAAGAATCCGGCCGCCTAAGTTCGACTCGCAAGCTCCGATATGGCGGAGCGTTCGCGTGGCGATTTGTGAACAACGCCATAGCGCTGCGCAAACGGTGGTGCGTAAATTGACCCACCATGCCAAAGTTAAACGGACAGATTGAGAACGATGATGCAGCTCGGGCAAATCGCGGGCAGCGCGGTGCCGAGGCGTTCTTAAAAGCGACCGCTCTGTTGGAAGGCGAACAGATGCTCAAAATGGCAGGGCGTGCCGCCCGCTATTGCCACGAAGCGGCACTCCTTGGCGACCGCGACGCACAGTATAACCTCGGACTGATGTACGCAAAGGGTCTCGGCTTACCCCAGGACACCGAACTCGCCTTTTTATGGCTGCAGCATGCGGCGGATGCCGGTGAAATCAAAGCGTCCGGGGCTATTGATGCCTTGCAACGGGTTCGACAACGCCAAGATACCCCCGGCAAACGCGAGATTTAGCACTACCAGGCCTGTTTGGGAACCGAGACCAAGTGCTTGAATTTATCCCCGAGGACGCCGCGCAGTTCGCGCGGCTGCGTATCGACCAGATAGCGTAAGTTGTCGGTAGCGATACGCTCGATCTCTACTTCCGGGTCAGCCAAAACTTCCATGTCGCCCGTCTCATGCAGGATTACCGCCCTAGGCCGATAATTCTCCGAGCGAAAGTCAGGCACTTGAAGCGCCTCGCAGAGTAAGTCGACCTCCGGCGCATTGAGTGATTGAATTCGTCCTTCATCGGTTGCGAATTCTGCCAAATACATAGGCAACGGCGACGGAAACGCCATCCCACTACTCTGCCAGAAACGTAGCGCCGCGATGATCGTCGCGGTTTGCCGTTTATCGATAACTGTCGCCATACGCTTCTCCTGTGGGTGAATACCCTGGGAACCATTGTCTCTGGTAGCGGCAGTGAAGGCTGTGGCTCCCGTCATACTACACCAGCGTCCTTCATGAACCAGCGCGAACCATTTCGAGTGACTCAGTTCTCATTCGCGGATGCAACTGGATAGACCTGGTTGAGGGCAGTCGCAGTCCCGGTAGAGTGCGTTGAGCTCGGTGCTTTGTACTGGAGAACGAAGAACGGGGCGGGATTTGTTCACTCGAGACGACAGCACTGGTACTTTCGCGGGCTTGAGAATCGCCGTGACCGCCCCATATACCTCTCATGGGGTGGCAGTGCTGAAAGGAATATAATGCCGCCATTGGCTTGCAGAAAGAGACGGCAATGAAAAACGTTTTCCTGCTACTGGCAACCGCTGTGATCTCCCTCGGCTTGGCGGTTGTCGACGCGGAAGCTGCACGTTTCGGTGGTGCCCGCAGCATCGGTAAGCAACGCTCCAGCCCAACCATGCGCGAAGCGCAGAAGGATGCTCCGAATGCCGCAGCTGCGCCCGCCGCTCCAGCGCAGGCCGCTGCCGGGACGCCACCGCGCACCCAGGCGCAGCCTGGCTTTATGGGGCGTTGGGGTGGCATGTTGGCAGGTCTCGGACTCGGCGCCTTGGTCGGTTCGCTGTTCGGCGGCAATTTGGGAGGTATGGGCGGTCTGCTCAGTTTGCTGTTGATCGGCGGCGCGATCTATCTGTTGCTCCGTTTACTGGCCTCGCGCAGACGATCCGCTGCACCGGGTATGCAATACGCGGGCGCGGACAATCGCCCAGCTGAAGCGGGGCCCATGAGCTTCGAGGCTCGGTCGTTGCCGTCCGGGTCATCCGCATCGGCTGCGCTGGAACCCGGCGCCGCGAATCTGCCCCCAGGGTTTGAAGTGGAGCCGTTTATTCGCCAAGCGAAGACGGCATTTATCCGTCTACAGGCCGCCAACGATGTGCAGGATCTAGACGACATCCGCGATTACACTACCCCGGAGATGTATGCTGAAATCGCCATGCAAGTTCGGGAGCGCGCCGGCGCACCGCAGAAAACGGAAGTGCTGACCTTGAACGCGCAACTACTGGAGGCAGTAGTTGAAGGCGACTACGCCATAGCCAGCGTGCGTTATTCGGGTCTCATCCGTGAGACGAGTGGTGCCAATGCCGACTCGTTCGATGAAGTCTGGCACGTACGGAAAAATGTAAAGGATCCTAAATCGACTTGGCTGATTGCGGGTATTCAGCAAGTAGCATAGTCGTCATTGGTGACGGCGCATCGGTCAACGCGATGTGCCGTTTTATCTCCCAGCCAGTCCCATCAGTACGGACTCCAGCATTCCGCGCGTTTCATTCTTGAGACGCACCACCGCCGGTTGCAAAGCCTTGCGCAGGACCTCAATGGCTTTCTCAGGATGAGAATCACCACACATGAATGCGTCCACCGCGGCAAACCCATACTCAGGCCAAGTATGGATGCTGATGTGGGATTCCTTCAGCAGCAATACTCCCGTTACCCCTAAACCAGCACCGAATTGGTGGAATTTGCCGAACAACGGTGTAGCGCCCGCGGCATAGGCCGCCTCGCGCAATGCCGCTTCGATGAAATCCGGGTCGGCCAATCGCTCCTCGGTGACACCTTGAAAGTCGGCGAACAAATGGCGGCCAAGCGGGCCGTCGCGCGGCAGAGACCGCATCACTTGTGGCCCGTGGCACTGCCACCGCCGACGCCAGTCGACCCGCCGTACCTGCCGCCGCTGTGGCTGCCCCAATTGCTCGGCGTGGTGCTATTCTCGGCCACGTACGAGAGATTGGTCCATGTGCTGCCGACCAGAACGGCAATGCCGTAGAGCAGATAGACGAATCGGGGCATTAAGGCGTCATCAACTTGCGTCGGAGAAAAATTTCGCGATTGCGAGCGGTGCCCAGATCAACAGCAACGCGACCAGAATCACCAACAGGCCGCGCCGCCCGCTGGCGAACGATAAGGGCACATTCAGTGCGGCAATCAGGCAAGAGTAGACGAGCGCCGTTCGGGCCGTCACCGCGGGGGACTTGCCCGCACTGGACTCGGATTGCACCGCTGATGCTTTGCCGAACCAGCCGGCAACCTGCTGTTGAGACACCTTCCTCGCCGCCGACCAGGTCATTTCCTCAGCCGTGGTTTCTGCGCTTAGCTTCTGATCTCCCTTCGCGTAATCGGCCAGATGCGTCTTGTCACCAATGGAGATGCGCCAATTGAAAGCACCGGCCGCATAGAGCACGATCGCGTCGTATTCGTACAGTTTCTTATATTGCTGATCGCGGAAACTGAGCGTGTCTGCCGAGAGCGCTTTGGGCCACTCGTTGAGCACCTCGACTCGGTCCCAGCCTTCGCTACTTTCCACCAGCCACAAGAAGCCTATCCGAGCGTTGAAGAGCAAGTATTCGATCCACTCGGAGGGCTCGTCGGGATCGGGGTCGCGGCACTTCATCAGGCCGATAACAGAATACTGAACTGTATCGATGGAGCCGGTATCGCCCAAGGATAAGGTGGTCGCAACGCGCGCGATCTCCTCTTGCTTCTGTAAGATCACTGCTTGGTCGGCAGTGCAGTCAACTTCTGCACAACAGGATGGACAAACAACATGCACCGCCATGCCGGGTTGATAGTTGATCGCGCTTCCGCAACTAGGGCAAGCGAGGGCTGTGGTCTTGCCCTTGAAGCGGCCCGATGCGCTGGCAATGTCGTTGTCTGAGCGAAGCAACTGACAGCGCAGATCGTCCAGACTGACCGATCTTCCAAAAAATAACTGCGCCGTATCGTTGCCCGATCCAACGTCGGAATAGTCGAGCGTGAGAAAGCGATTGACGCTGCGGAAGTCAGCGACCTTCGCCTCCCAGCCTTGCCCCACGCGAAACGGCAACTCACCTTGACCGGCGATACATCGCGCCGTACGCACGTCGGCGGCAACGAAGGGCTCCCCTTTCCAAAGGTAGACATAGCCGGGCGCTAACTGCTCGAAACGCGGAACTTGAGGCGCATCCGGCTCGCGCAGCGTGAATACGTACTGTCCCGACGCATCGGAAAGCCAACCGTCCGAGCCGTCGGCGAACAACACATACCACTCGTTCCACAAACCGTCCTCGTAGCGCAGTTGGATGCGCCCCACCACCCCGAAGGCCTTGCCTTGAAAGACGCCGGAGGTGTTGATACCGATCGGCGAATAATCCTCCAGCAGATCGGACATCTTGCCGATATTCTTAACCGATTCGGCGTCCTTGAGCAGCGTGTTGTGGCAATACTCGCACACCGCCATCACGGAAGCGGCCGATCGGAAACTTACCTCGGCGCCGCAGCTCGGGCAGGAGACTGTTTGCATTGTGTTCGCGTCTAAGACTCAGCCGACCAGTTTCTTCAGTATCTCCGCTTTGGCCGTATCGAAATCGGCTTGAGAAATGAGCGCCTTGTCGAGCAGGCTCTTCAGCTTCTCCAAGCGCAAGGCTGGATCTTCCGCGCTCGCAGCTGCCGCGGGAGGACTTCCCTGCACGCCTCTCAGCCCTTCGCTCATGACCTGACCGATCGCCACACCCGCTCCGAGGCTCGCGCCAACCCCCGCCAGTCCACCTTCGTTCTGGGCCGCAAGCGGGATCGCCGTGGCAGCCTGGTACTGCGTGTATTTGGCCATGTCACCCATCATGCCCATGGAAATCCGCGTGTCGATGGCCTTCTGCAATTCCTCCGGCAGAGAGACGTTCTCGACGGCAAAGTTATCGAGCGCCAGCCCGTAGCGATCGAACACCGGGATCAGCTCCTGTTTCATCTTCTCCGCCATGAGCGCCTGATTGCCTGCCATGTCGAGGAACGGTACCGATGAGTTACCAAGCGAGTCGGTCATCGCGGCAATGACCAGGTTACGCAACTGCTCTTCAACCTGGTCGCGAGTATAAACATCGCGCGTGCCACTGATCTCGGTGTAGAACTGCTTCGCGTTGGCTATCTTGTACGAATACAAGCCAAAAGCGCGCAGGCGCACCATTCCGAAATCCTTGTCGCGAATCGTGATGGGCTGTGGTGTTCCCCACTTGCGACCCAGCTGAATGCGCGTGCTGAAGAAGTACACATCGGACTTGAACGGAGACTCGAACAACTTATCCCAATTCCTGAGGTATGTAAGCACCGGCAGGGTTTGCGTGGTGAGCTTGTACATGCCTGGCCCGAACACATCGGCAATCTTTCCCTCATTCACGAACACCGCCGCCTGAGATTCGCGCACCGTCAGGCTCCCACCGTATTGAATCTCGAAGTCCTGCATGGGGAAGCGCCAGGACAGCACACCGTCCGTGTCTTCGTTCCATTGCAGAATATCGATAAACTGCTTCTTGATAAAAGAACTGAGACTCATCTTGATTCCTTTCGGTCAACCGCAAGCGGGTTAGGACAGGCAGGCGGCGTTGATGATGCCGACCGTGAGTGAGGTCGTTCCCATCAATGCGCCCATGGCGAGGTTGTTGTCGGTAATGCTGGCATTCATGTTCGGCAGCACCCGAGTGAGCGCGGCATAGCTTGCGATTTGAACGACCATCGCGCCGATTGCCCAACCGATGAATAGCATGTAAGTGTTACTGTGCAAAACGCTGGAGGCCAGCGTCAAGGAAAAGCCGATTAGCGCCCCTCCCAGCGAGAAGGCGGCGGCACCGTTGCCTTCCTGGATCAGCGAAAGCTCGTCGAATGGAGTGATTTTGGTGTAAATAGCGAAGAACACGGCGAGCAGCAGGAAGCCGGACAACAGGTAAAGGATATAGGCATATGCCTGTAACATGCAGGGCCTCCACTGGGTGCTCGCCGAGCCGATTGGCTATTCAGAGCACGACATTAGCAAGCCCCTGATGATGCCGCAACTCATGCTTGATCGCACGCTCATTCTTTCGGTTTTCATCGTTGCCTCCTGCGGGCTCGCCTATGAGCTCATCGCCGGAGCGCTCTCCAGCTACCTGCTTGGAGACTCGGTGCTGCAATTTTCGTCCATCATCGGATGTTATCTGTTCGCCATGGGCGTGGGTACGCACCTTTCCAGGTACATCAAGGATGAGGACGTATTGGCGCGTTTTATCGATATCGAGCTGCTGGTGGGATTGCTTGGCGGCATCTCCGCCACCTTCTTGTTCCTGGTGTTTGCCTGGCTCTCCACTCCCTTTCGCACTGCGCTATATGCTCTGGTGTTTTTGATCGGCGTGCTGGTCGGTATGGAAATTCCGCTGGTGATGCGCGTGTTGAACGCGCGACGCGTCGAATTCCGCGAATTGGTCAGCCGTGTGCTCACTTTTGACTACCTCGGTGCGCTGGCCGTCTCCCTGCTCTTCCCCTTGATCCTTGCACCGAAACTCGGGCTGTCGCGCACCGGGTTTCTATTCGGCATCGCGAACGCCATCGTTGCCCTTTGGACGACCTATATTTTCCGCAAGGAACTCCTTCAGGTTTCTGCGAAAGTGGTAAGGGGCTCCGTTGTGCTCGGTTTATTGACGGGTGGATTCCTAATGTCCGAGCAAATGACCTATTGGGCGGAAAAAGGCCTGTTCGGCGACGAAATCATCTATGCCCAAACCAGCCAATATCAGCGCTTGGTAGTGACGCGCTGGAAAGACGACCTGCGCCTTTATATCAATGGCAACCTGCAGTTCTCTTCGCGCGACGAGCAACGCTATCACGAGGCCTTAGTGCACCCTGCCCTCACATCGTTGCCTTGGGCCAAATCGGTGTTGGTGCTGGGCGGGGGGGACGGGCTCGCTGCGCGCGAAATACTCAAATACCCTCACATCGAACGCATCATCCTCGTCGATCTCGATCCGGCGATGACCACGCTCTTTTCCAACTCTGATCCCCTGCTCGCACTCAATCGAGGCTCTCTCAAAGATACACGCGTCAAAGTCATCAATGAAGACGCCGGACGCTGGTTGGAATCCAATACCGAGGTATTCGACGCGATCGTCGTCGACTTCCCGGACCCTTCAAACTTCGGCCTGGGCAAGCTGTATTCCGTGCCCCTGTACCGCTTGCTCGCCAAGCATCTGTCGGAGAATGGCTACGCCGTCATCCAGTCCACGTCGCCGTACTTCGCGCGTCGCTCTTATTGGTGCATCAATGCCACGCTGATCGAGGCTGGCCTCCACACCTGGCCATACCACGCCTACGTCCCGTCGTTCGGCGAGTGGGGATTCATCCTTGCCGGCAAGCGCAAGGACTTTGCAGCACCGGAACACTACGCAGTAGCTACGCAATATCTCGATGCCGATTCGACGCGGTTGATGTTCAAGTTTCCGCCTGACATGCGCGAAGTTCCCGTGGAGCCCAACCGGCTCAATAGCCAATCGCTGGTCCGCTATTTCGAAGAGGACTGGCGGCAGGTCATACGCTGATGGATCGCCGCCGCTTTCTGCTCGCGTCCGCGGCAGCATCGGCACTTGGCGGTTGTTCGAAGCTTTCGTTCCTTGAAACGACTCCCGCGATTGGCTATCCGGGCATGCGCGAAGGCCATCTGCTTCGTGATGGGCAGACGCTCCCGCCGCCGTCCGCCGAACTGAGCACGGAGGTCGTCATCCTCGGTAGCGGGGTAGCCGCCCTGACCACCGCCTGGAAGCTCGCCAAGGAAGGCTTTCACGAGTTCGTGGTGGTAAGCGGACCGGAGTTTGGCGGCAACGCCTCGGCCGGACAGTTTGGCGAGCTTGCTTATCCGCGCGGCGCACATTACCTGCCCTTGCCGTCCATGGAGTCGGCGCATGTGCGGGAGATGCTGTTCGATCTCGGCGTCATTATTGAAGATCCCATGCAGGAGCGGCCGTACTTCGACGAAGCCTGCATCGTGCACTCGCCCGAGGAGCGCCTCTACTTCCAAGGCAAGTGGCAGGAAGACCTGCTTCCTACCAAAGGCGTCGAGCGCGAAGAGACGGCGCAACAGGCGCGCTTTTTGCAACACGTGGAGGGTCTCAAAACCGCGCGCGGCAGTGATGGCAAGAAAGTGTTCAGCATTCCGATGGAACTGGCCTCGACCGACCCAGGCTGGTTAGAGCTGGATCGGATTTCTTTTCGCCAATGGTTAGACCGCAACGGCCATACCGCGCGAACTTTGCACTGGTATCTCAACTATTGCTGCCGCGACGACTACGGAGCGGAATACGATAAGGTGTCCGCATGGGCCGGGCTGCATTTCTTTGCCAGCCGGTCTGGGCACGCGCGCAATGCTTCGGACGGCGCCGTTCTCACCTGGCCGGATGGGCTGCACAGCCTGGTGCGGAAGCTCGCCGAACGCATCGAACAACACCACGCCGGTCCATGGCAACGCCCAGGTACCGCTGCTCGCCTGGAAGAGAGGCCATCCGGCGTCGAGGTTGTTTGTGCAACCGACAGTGCGACCGGGCCACGTACCTTTCTGGTCAAGGCGAAACGCGCCGTATGCGCGATGCCTCTATTCGCCGCTTCCAGGGTGGTCACCAGCATGGCAAGCTACGGGTTCGATCAAACAACCGATTTGCCCAGCCGCGCGCCATGGCTGGTCTCGAATTTTCTGATGAATGGCTTTCCCGCCGAGGAGGCTGGCGCCCCGCTTGCCTGGGACAACGTCATCTATCAGGGACCGGGCTTGGGCTATGTGGTGTCCACCCATCAAAACATCCGCGTCGCTGCACCGCCGAAGACAGTGTTTTCCGCCTATCAGACGCTGTCAGGCCAAGCCCCGGCCACTGCACGAAAGTGGCTTGCCCGTGCGAGCGCGCAAGAACTCTACGAGGAATCCGCCCGTGATCTGAAGGCCGCCTATGGACTGCGCCTATGGCAGCACACCGAGGCGCTCGATATCACCGTACGCGGCCATGCCATGGCGTCTCCGTTGCGTGGGTTCCTCAGCAACAAAGGGCTAACTGCTCTGCGGCGCGCCGACGGCAAGGTGCTGTTCGCTCACTCCGACCTGTCAGGATTTTCGGTGTTCGAGGAAGCGGCTTGGTGGGGATACAAAGCCGCGAAGCGAATTCTGAGTTGAGCGCTCTACTTGCTCTTTTACATGCCCATCTACCTGCTGGACGATGCCTGTCGGACTGAAGGCTGACTGACCCTTGAGGCAACCTTAGCTGACCGCAGCCGCTGAAGCCCGGACGGATACGAGAATTTTTAGCGGAGGAAGCCACCTTGCGACAAAGATAAGTCAGCACGGTGCAACCGCGACTGCCGACTGTATCTGGAGCGCCGCCAGATGCGCGCCGACCGACTCCGTGTCTTCTCCCAGGCCCCCAGCTTCCCGGCTTTTCAGCGGATCTTCGAAGTAGGTGGCGCAGTCGATTGGCCACGCCGCGCCGGTCTTGCCCGAACGGGCTCGGGCTCAGCTATTGGAGCCGTGGCCGTTTGGGATTAAAGCGAAATCCTAGTCTAGTCGCGACAGGTGTGAAACAAAGAGACGTGGTAGGCGGTATTGGATTCGAACCAACGACCTTCTCCGTGTCGAGGAGACGCTCTACCAACTGAGCTAACCGCCTAGTAATACGGCGTACATTGTTTAAGAGACCAGACGCCGCAGGCGAATTTAGCGTAGCGATGAACGAACTGCAAGTCTTTTCACTCGCCCAACTTCTGAACTCTGTCCTGCCGCGCTCCATTTTTATCAGTCAGCTAGCTAGTTCAGCTAGTTCATGTCTGCCCGGAAGCGCCGTTGTGACCAAATCTTGTCCAAACGCTGCAATTCGGGATATATCAAGGAGTTGTTTTGAGGCATTCGATGTCAAGGGCGCTCGAGCCAGCTGAGCCAATGGCCTGCCGGACTCGCCCGCGAGCCCAG
>Ga0209118_1000225_pt1 | contig 35993 bp, 35 predicted proteins | sample BlaSpr_A8_Ref_M1_FD_187988 | JGI IMG/M metagenome (GOLD analysis project Ga0209118, IMG submission 187988) | Forest soil microbial communities from Thunder Bay, Ontario, Canada - Black Spruce, Ontario site 2_A8_Ref_M1 (SPAdes) (version 2) | ecosystem: Environmental > Terrestrial > Soil > Boreal... | reverse complement strand
TGCTCAAGGCGGGAGGTTCTGACTATGCGTACGAGCTTTACAAGCGGGCGGGGATCGATATGGCGAGTCCCGCGCCTTACCAAGCGCTCGTTGCGCGGATGAACCGCATTATGGACGAGATCGAAGTACTCGAGCGCAATCCCTGAGCAGCGCTCACGGCCGGATCGGACCGCCCGATTGACGCGAACCGGTCAGGTGAGCTCTGTCGCACGAGTGGTAAGGGCGTGCCTTATGGTGCGTAACTCCCACCGATGATCGCCGTGTTTCTGGATCATCCGTACAAGATCGCTCTTCGCGGTCCAAATCGATCGGCGAATTTCGGTCGATACGGTTGAGAGAGTCGGAATCCCGGTTAGGGTCTGTCGGCATCGTCACAACGGGAGTTCTTGATAGAGGGTCACGTGGTCGTACCGTTCTCCTCACGGACTAATGGTCCGGCCTGGAATCACGCCGACCTCCCTATACCCTAGCCCCTTGTAGAAGGTCTCGGCAGGCTCGCCGCGATGGGTGTTTAAGGGGAGCAGAGAACGACCACGCTGTCGAGTCATGTCGCGAAGTGCGGTCAGGAGTGATCGACCGACACCTCGCCATCTCAGCGCGGTCGCGACGAGCAGTTTCTGTAGCTCGGCTCGGTGCTGTGAGTTGGACCACGACAAAAGTGATAGCTCGCCCGGGCCTACGATGCCCTCGGCAGCGTAGGCTGCCAGCAGCAGTCGCGATCCGGCTTGCAGCTCCGGGCGAAGCGACAGCCAGTACTCCCGACCTTCGTCGTGCTTCAGCGGCGGCAGAAATCCCTCGGCGCACCTGCGTTCACCGTATCTTTGAGGGCGATACCGGTCGAATGCTGGTTGACATGTTCCGTCGCGCGGCGTCCAAGGTGAATTCATGGCTTACGTTTGTCAATTCGCGCATTGCCGCTCGCATGGCGTTAGATTCCTGTTGTGAGATGTGGAGCAGACAAGTAATGCGTTCACGATCAAAACGTGATCCGAACCGCTTACCTTAACTTGCCTATCGGAAATGACGAACCAGACCCGACACAATAGGCAAAAACTTTCACGCCGAGTGGCAAGCCTAGAGAGGCTTCGGACGGTTTAGTCGCAATCGGGCGCAAGAGACGACAACGGTCGGCCGATCACTGGCCTGGGTAACCGGCAGCCATTTGGTCTCCCGGCCCTGTCGTCTTTCGAGCCGCCTTTTCGATTGTCAGATGAAGGGACATTCATTACCCGTTGTGTGCCGTCCGCACCGTATTCTTAGTAGGGGCAGACCGGACAAGACGATTGAGCAAACCCCGGCACCAACTGAGAAAACCTGGCGGTTGCGCTGTGCGGCGCCGTTCGCGCAGGCGACCGGTGAGCCTCCGGTGAAGGAATACACACAGCAGTTTCGGCATGAGCGACTATGGCAACACTCATCCACATGCCGATGCGGAAGCATAATCGCCGACCACGCAGAAGACCCAAGGTTATGGCAGCAGTCGCAGCAGCATCGCTGCTGGCGGGTCTGCTGTTGGGAGTTGCTGCGGCGCATCACCTCGACACACCCGCCGCACCGTCCATGGGAGTTGCAGCGCTGGGCGACGAGCGGGAGCGAGTTTCGCGACCAAGCCGAGAGGATCGGCTCGAGGAACGGCTTGTGCCGGATCAGTATCAAGACTAGGCGACCGAGATCGAGTCGCCGTCCGAGGTGGCTACCTTGACGCGCCTGTAAGCCAATCGAATCCCCACCGCTCCGCTGGCCGACCCAAGCCGAGATCCGCGGCATTAGGTAAACGGCCAACCCGGCGAAAAGTATCTCCTCTGTACGTTGCCGAACAGATTGCTCTGCAGCAATCGGTGAGCATAGCCATTGATCGCTCACGAGTGCACCGCATGGTCAAGACAATTCTGCTTATTGCAGCAATTCAAGCATCGTCGTCCATCCCCCATGACTTTGATGGCGCGAAAGAGCGCTCCGGGATGGAGCTCAGTGCCTGCGCTATGTACTACGCACTTAACGTTAAAAGAGCTCAGGCTATGGACTGGCCCGACGCAGCGGAGGGATTTCAGCTGGCGGCAGATCGGGCTGTCGAGATGGCAGTGGCTATCGTGCCGGAAGAGACATTGAAAACGCATATCGAGTTGATCAGCCTGCGAATGGATAAAACCATCAAGGAAGAAGGGTGGGCGGCGCTGGTGCGGCGCTATGCCGACATTTGCAAGACTGCGCTCGAAGCCCCCAACCCACGCTCTCAGTACTTGCTCGTGCCATCAAGATAGCAGTGCGGGTAACATGCCGGCTTCGCCAGACTCCGCGTAGAAATCAGAAGGTTGTTCTGGGTGCAGTCAGCAACCAATGTCGTTTGATTTGAGTTACCAGGCGCTACTTGACGCGGGCGCGTGTTTCCTTTGCGTTGACCTGCTAACTAAGCGGGGAAACACGCTTAGGGACAGATTCCCTTCCCAATCGTAAATGGCGAACTACACCGATACCGGCGTAGCGGGACAACCCTGCTGATGAAGCGGTTCACAAGCCGGAGCGGCACCCGCCGCACCGAGAGCCATTGCGCCACTTACGATCGAGAAACGCGCGGATCGCGAACGCTTGCCCGCCATTCGGCGCGCACGCCAGCTCGGCATCGAAAATGGGTTCAGCCGGACAAGGGGTAGGGTTCACTCTGTTCTCGATACGATTGTCATGGCGCATGTACTTCCGAAAAAGACGTTCGAGCGTTAATTTTGGCGCTGCCGGGGTGCCCGTAACGACCTCCGAATTGACTTCCTGTTTCGCAACTGGAACCGCTTCCGCACCGGTAGTCAAACTGAAGTTCTATGTAAATTATTCAGAGGGTGAGGCCCCTTGGCTCACGAGCGATATCAGGCTGGGCTGGGTACGCGATGCATTTGGTGAGGAAGGAGAAGCTTCGGATCAGCAGCAGCCCGAACATCAATGGGGCTGAGGCTTGGCTATCGCAGGGCAACAACAAACGCGTCATCAATATGTTTCGCGACGTCAAACTTTGATGTCTGTGCGGTCCCTGAAGAATGGAGATTCCTCCTGCAAGATAGTGATGTCCCGCCGCGAGAATGGTCCTGGCCGCGTCGATGCGTGGCGTTGCGCGCTCGACGTCCCAAAGGCGGCGTAAGCTAGCTCGGCCCTTAGGGCAGCGCTGACATACGACGAGATGCGGTTCGCCCGAACTAGCGAGCGTTGCTGACTTGCTTGCCGCGTAACAACTTCTTTAGCGCCTCCAATGCGACCGAGGAATGTTCGGGCCGCCAGATAAGCTGGGTGCGCGCTTTGGCGATAGCAGCAGGAAGCGGGCTGACGATGACTTCGTGAACGCCGCCCGTCATTGCAATCACCGAGCGAGGGACGACGGCAATCCCCGAGCCTGCGGCCACGCAGGCGACGAGGGCATGGTACGACTGGAATTCCATCACCCGGTCCGGCAACACATTCGCCGTCGCAAGCCATAACTCCAGACGCCGGCGGTAAGAGCAGCCCGTGCCGAAGGCAATCACCGTGCGCTTGCCAATGTCCTTCGGCGAGCGGATGCGACCGAAGCTCTTAGGGGCGATCAGCACCAGCTCTTCGATGAACACCAACTGCATCGCGAGCCCCTGCGCAGTGAATGGCTCTGCCACGAACGCCGCCTCGAGGTCCAGCTTGTGCACCGACGAGACGAGCGCAGCGGAGGTGCCCGTGAGCAGTTCGAGCTGTACGTCGGGGTAGCGCTGGTGGTAGCGGGAAAGCACCAGCGGCAGTCGCGCGGCCGACGTGCTTTCCAACGCGCCGATGCGCAGCGTTCCGCGCGGCTGGCCATTGCGCAGTGCATTTTCGGCTTCCGACGACAGCCGCAGCAGGCGATCGGCATAGGTGAGGAGAAGTCTACCCTCCTGCGACAGGGTAAGACCCCTGTTCTGGCGCACGAAGAGCTTGGTTCCGAGGCTTTCCTCGAGCTGCTTGATGCGCGTTGTGACATTGGACGGCACGCGATGGAGCTTTTCTGCGGCCTTGTTGACTCCGCCGTACTCGGCGACGGCCTTGAAGATGCGCAGCGCGGCCAGATCCATGTTCTCTAAACAAGAATGGTGTGTTCTCTATTATTCAATTTTCAAACAGTAGCGGTCAACCTAGACTCACCCCATGCCCGCCATGGTTGTCACCGTCGTCGGATTTGCCGCTCTCGCGATGGCGATGGGGATCGGGCGTTTCGCCTTCACGCCAATCCTGCCGATGATGCAGGACGATGCCGGCCTTTCCATCGCCGACGGCGGATGGCTCGCCTCGGCCAACTACGCCGGCTACCTGGTGGGGGCGCTATCGGCCATCCGCCTGCCGCTTCCCCCTGGTGCGGCTATTCGCGCCGGCCTTCTGCTCATCAGCCTCGCGACGCTCGCGATGGGTCTGCACGGCGGCTTCGCGTACTGGGTCGCACTGCGTGTGGTTGCAGGCGTGGCGAGCGCATGGGTGCTGGTTTTCGTCTCCGCATGGGCCTTAGCGAAACGGGCGCACGGCGGCCTGCTTTACGCGGGGGTGGGCGCGGGCATCGCTGCCGCGGGCCTCCTGTGCCTCGCGCTCATGGCAGTTCATGCGTCTTCATCTGCAGCCTGGACGACGCTCGGTGCGGCGGCCTTCATCGTGACTGCCGTCGTCTGGCGCATTTTTGATTCTGCTCCGAATCCAGCCAGCGGATTCGCGGACGCTAAGCCCCGCTCGCGTCATTGGTTGCTCATCCTGTGCTACGGCGCATTCGGCTTCGGCTACATCATTCCCGCGACATTCCTCCCCGCGATGGCCAAAGAAGTTATTGCCAATCCCGTGCTCTTTGGCTGGGCCTGGCCAGTTTTCGGCGTCGCGGCAGCAGCATCGACGTATGTTGCTGGGTCCTTCTCGAACCAGCGGACTGTATGGATTGTCGCCACAATGGTGATGGCACTCGGCGTGGCGCTGCCTCTCGTGCTCCCCGGATTTCCCGGAATCTTGCTTGCCGCTATCCTGGTCGGAGGAACATTCATGGTGATCACCATGGCCGGCATGCAGGAGGCGCGCCGCGTCGCGGCGGAGCGCGCGCGCCCCCTCATGGCCGCCATGACCTCCGCGTTTGCGTTCGGCCAGATCGTGGGACCGCTATGGGTTGGCTACAGGAGCGGCGTCGCGCAGAGCCTACTCGCCGCTGCTGTGGTCCTCGTGCTCAGTGCGGCCGCCCTTTTTTCTAACGCAGTCGAGACATGAACGATCGCAGCGGCTGCTTTCCTGCGACAACATGACTGCCGCGCAGCAAGACGGCAGACGAATTGTGCGGCCGGAAAAAAGGCGTAAAGGGGGCCTTTCGCGGCGCTTCTCCGCACCCGAGCATTGACCAAAGGCGGCGCTTCCTCTCCGGCATCAATGCTGGGTCTCCTCGGCGATTGTCCAAATGAATGGGGGCGCAAACACGCCGCCGCACGCTGGGGCAACCCGCTGCAAGCTTTTCCTTCTTGACGAGTGGTGGAAGATGCCGGCTTATCGGGAACGCGTGGGTGAAGGCTACACCACGCCACGTCTATTTGACGAGGGAAAAGCCATCGAAGGGCGCGTAGTATGTCGCGCCGAACTTGTCCAAAATCCCTCTCAACTCATTGCTTGGGGTCCCGAACACCGTGAATCTCTTTCGATCGACCATGTCCAGGAACCGTTTGCCATAATTTTTCGCAAACGCCAGTAAGTGAGCCATGGCAGCGCCGGAACCCGCATATCGCTCGTAGAGATGAACCACATTGCCATCATCGCTGACAAACCGCTCGTAGACTAAGACACCTTGTTCGCTCTTCGTGGACTCAACCATCTCATGTGTCAGCGCCCGAAAATTATCCAGCTGCCCGGGTTTGACCGCCAACTCGACTTGCCAAGAAATCTCACCGCTCATGTCATTTGTCCCTGTTGATAGTAAGCAGCGCGAGTCGCTGTCAATTCTCGGCAGGCGGGAGCCAGCATTGGTATGATTTGCGCGAAATACGGATGCGAGGATTGCCAGCTGGCACCGACCGCGGTCGATTTTCTTGAAGCCCGAGCGGCAATGTCAAGATTCCGGACCTGTGTCAAGTTTACGGGCCTCGCTGCCTGCTTCGATACCACTGCAGCGCGCAATGTGAGGTCCTCGAGCTCCCCATCACTGATCGAGCGATGACGAGCTGTGCGTTTGTCTTCGCATTCGACGGAATCATGTGAGACAAGCTAAATGGTGGATTGCGGCGGCGCTATCTCTCCATGACAATGTACACGAGTTTCGCAACGGTACCCATTGACCAGCATTTGCAACCTACAGGAGAGAATTAGCATGACCGTGACAATCGACAAGGCCGGCTCCGTCTGGACTGTTATTCACAACCGACCCGAGGTCCGAAACGCAATGGATCCGGAGAGCGCCGACGCGCTGACCCGGGCCTTCCTGGATTTCGATGCGGATGACGAGGCGCGTGTCGCCGTGTTCTATGGCGAAGGCGGCGCGTTCTGTGCGGGCTGGGATTTGAAGTACGTCAGTACGCTCAATCAGAATTGTCCGCTTGGTGAGCTTGATATTCCTCCTGCCGCGCCTCGTGGCAATGGCGGCGAGATCCCGCGTGGTCCGCTCGGACCATCGCGGCTCGAACTGGACAAACCGGTGATTGCAGCAATAGCCGGCCCTGCCGTGGCGGGAGGGATGGAACTCGCGCTATGGTGTGATTTCAGGGTGATGCAGGAGGATGCGTATTTGGGCGTCTATTGTCGGCGCTGGGGCGTGCCCTTGATCGATGGCGGGACTGTGCGCCTGCCGCGCATCGTCGGCCAAGGCCGCGCGCTCGAGATCATTCTGACCGGCCGCAAGGTTCCAGCACAGGAATGTCTGAGAATCGGGCTCTGCGAATATCTCGTGCCGAATGGTGAAGTACGCGCAAAGGCGGAAGAACTGGCCCGTGAAATTGCGTGCTTTCCGCCCGTATGCGTCCGGGCGGACCGGCGCTCCGCAATCAAAAGCCAAGGCCTCTCGGTTCGCGATGGACTGATACAGGAGTGGTACAACGGCCGCGAAGCGTTGGTCAAAGACGGCGTTGCAGGTGCCGCGCGATTCAAGGACGGTCTCGGTCGTCACGGTGACTTTTCAACAATCTATTGACGGGTCAGGCAATCGTCAACGCGCTACTCAGGAAATCTCCGGGCAGCATCGATCTCTTTGCAGCGGGGCCATATGGTGGGGTTCGACCGTTTTGTCGCTGTTCGATATAGTGCTAGACACTCCTCCGGCGGCGATAGGACGCGACGAGTGCGACCAAACGGCACTTGCCCGCAGCGTGGCTTACAACCGGCTTGCGTCGTATCGTCTGTCTTTATTTTGTACGTTCAGTGTGGCACCGTGCGACGATCCCCGAGCGTGTCAAGAGCGCCCGGCCGCAATCCGGTCAAATGGGACCAGCGTCATTTGATTTGTTTACACTGGTCCGTCCAGGGGTGATCAACGAGGCGACCGATGAAACCATCGGCGAAATTCACCAAGGGGACTACCGCGACGGCACTGGTGTGGCTCGCCGGCAACGCGCCGGTGCTGGCGGGAACATTCGTCTACGTATCGAATGCCGAGGATGGCGACATAGGGACCTATCGGTTGCTCGATTCGGGTGAACTGCAGCCCGGCGTGCGCGTCAGGGCGGCGAGCGTGGTCATGCCGATGGCAGTGAGTCCGGACCGCCGCTTTCTCTACGCAGCGATTCGCTCCAAGCCGTATTCGGTGAACACCTATTCCATCGACTCCGGCACCGGCACACTGAAGCTGTTGGCGACCGCACCCCTACCTGAGAGCATGCCCTACATTTCGCTCGACAAGACCGGGCGCTTCCTGTTCGGCGCATCGTATGGCGGCCACCTCCTTAGCGTCAATGCGGTGGGCAGCGATGGGCGCGTTGCCGCCGAGCCTCTGCAGGTGATCCCGACGGGGCGTAATGCTCACTCGATTCGCACCGACGAGAACAACCGATTCGTCTATGTGCCTACGCTGGGGAGCGACGCGATTTTTCAGCTCGTTTTCGATGCGAAGGCCGGCCGGCTATCGTCGAACACGCCGGCGGTCGTGCTGTTGAAACCATCGACGGGCCCGCGCCATTTCATTACGTCGCGCGACAACAAATTCCTCTACGCGGTGAACGAGCTTCTCGGGACGGTCACGACCTTCTCGCTCGACAGCAAGACCGGGCTCTTGACCGAGGTGGGTTCGGCATCCGGGCTGCCGCCCGATAGCAAGCTTGGACCCGGGGCACCGCGCGGTGCGGTCGGCGGGTCCAACGCTCCACCGCGCAACACCGAAAACGACATCTGGGCTGCGGATATTCACATGACCCCGAACGGTAAGTTCCTCTTTATCTCGGAGCGCACCAGCAGCACCCTGGGGTTGTTCAGTATCGGTGCGGAAACCGGAAAGCTCACCTATCTGGAAAGCACGGCCACCGAGAAACAGCCGCGCGGATTTGCGATCGATCCCAAAGGGCGGTTCCTGGTCGCGGCCGGTGAAAAGTCGGAAACGATTTCAGTGTATGCGATCGATCAAGCGATCGGCGCGCTGCGCTTACTCCAGCAGGCTCCGGGCGGAAAGGGCGCCAATTGGGTTGAGATCGTCGGCTTTGATTGATTGAAGGCGCGAGAGGCGTGCGTGGCGAAAAATCGATTTCACTCCTCAATTGCGGTCAATCGTAAAATGCGCCAGGGTCTCGGCGACTCACCCGCCGTGACGGTCACCGCCGGCTTACCGGACCAACAGTGCGTGCGCGTCGCGGTGAATTGGACTGATCAAGTCGAACAGTTCTACTCATTGCCGGCGCCTGCTCTTCGATGAACTGCCACAGCCGGCTCGCAACCGGTCCGTGCGGGACATCCCGTCGCCGGGCGGCCACAATCTTCTGAGTGCTTCCCGAAAAATGTCTTCCGGCAATGGATAACAGGCGCCCTTCGCGCAGCTCGTGCGAAATCAGGAAGCTGGGCATATGCCCCCAGCCCATACCCTGCGAGATCACCTCCTTCTTCATCAACTGGTCGGCGACTGTCCACTGCTGGGCACCTTCCAACACGAAATAGCTGCGCGGTGGGGAATGCCGCGCCGTGTCGCGGATGATGCACTGGCAGAAGTCGCGCATCTGCTCGGGCGTGATCGAACGGTTGATGCGAAAAGGCAGGAATCCTGGCGCCGCCACGGGGACCAGATGCACTCCGAATAGCTCAATGAATTCCAGTCGCTGATCGCTGCTGTCTATGTGATGCAGGATCAGGTCCGCGTCGCCATCGAACAGTCGTTCCCAGGGGCCCGAGATTGCCTCGAAGTGAAGATGCAGGCGGGTACCCGGACAAGCGCTAAAGAACCGCCGTAGAAGTCCAAGCGTCGCCGTCAACGGGCAGAGATCGCCAACAACGATGCGGAGCTCGCTTTCCTGCCCCATCGCGAGCTGTGCCGCATGCGTGTTCAGACCCTCCAGCTCACGCAGCAGTCCTTGCGCCCTGCGGTGAAACGAACGCCCCGCTTCGGTCAGCGTTACGCGGTATCCGCTGCGGTCAAGGAGTTGCAGTCCAAGCTGGTATTCGAGCTTACGAACGGCGGCAAACACCGTCGGATGTGTGCGGTGCAACCTGTCGCCGGCAGCCTGGAAACTTCCTGCGTGCGCCACGGCGTCGAAGCATTGCAGTTCATGCAGGGTGAATTCGCTCATTATTGAAACTCTACAATGATCTTTAAATCTTTGTAATAGCATCCAAGTGGGCCGACAACTAAGCTTCTACCACGTTAACACCTAGGAGAAGCGCAAATGCGAGCCATCACCAGGAAGTCGTTTGGCGGTCCGGAAGTCATGACCATTCAGGAGCTGCCGGATCCAGAGGCGCACGCAGGCCACGTACTCGTCGAGGTCAGGGCGTTCGGGGTCAACCAGGCGGAAACACATATGCGCAGCGGGGACTGGCCCGAAGCGGCGCCGATCAGTGGAATCGAGTGCGTCGGCCTCGTCAAGGACTGTACAGACGGCCGGTTTCAACCGGGCCAAAGGGTAGTGGCCCTGATGGGCGGAATGGGGCGGACGATCAACGGCAGCTATGCAGAATTCACCTGCCCGCCAGCCACCAATATTGTGCCGATCAACTCGGATCTCCCGTGGGAAGAATTGGCTGCGATCCCCGAATCCTACGCGACGGCTTGGGCGTGCCTTCATGGCAACCTCGCGCTGTCTGCGGGGCAGGCCCTGGTGATTCGCGGTGCGACCTCAGCCCTGGGCCAGGCCGCGTTGAACATCGCTATCCATGCGGGCGCGCATGTGATTGCGACAACGCGCAGGCGGGAGCGGATCGCCACTCTTGAAGCACTCGGAGCGGAGCGCGTGTTGCTTGAGGAGCCCGGGCTTTCCCGCCAGGTCCGTATGCTACATCCCGATGGAGTCGACCGCGTACTGGAACTCGTGGGCAATAGCACGCTGCTTGATTCGCTTGCGATGGTGCGCCCTGACGGGCGGCTTTGCCTGGCCGGATTTCTCGGTGGCCTAGCGCCCGTGAATGCATTTAATCCGCTGCTGCAGATGCCGAGCAGGGTGCATTTCAGCTTCTTCGGCAGCTTCATGTTTGGCACCACCGGCTTTGCGTTGTCGGATGTGCCGCTGCAGGCGATTGTCGATCGGGTGACAACCGGCACATATAGAGCGAAGCCAGCGCGGGTGTTCGGGTTTCACGAGATCGGCGAAGCCCACCGGGTAATGGAATCGGGTGAAGCCAACGGCAAACTTGTCGTGCGGGTCTAGGCCTCCGGCAACGGAGTCGCTCGCGCCAGCCGCCTCGAAGCAAACTGGCGCGAGCGCGGGTTCTGGTCGGCATGCGCCGCCCAAGGACGGGGACGGGCGCATGCCGACCGGTTGTTACGATTGGCGCCGGAGCGGTCGAGACCGCGCGGATGAAGCCAGGCAAAGGAGCAATGCCGTAGTCTGACTGAGCCGGTCTGTCCAGGCCGTGGCGTAGCGGCTCATCGGGGAGGAATGATCCGCTCCGCGCGAAGACGATCGAACAAGTCCGTAAAAGAATCTACCGTAGACTGATAGTCAAGAAACCCTGCTTTGCGACTCTTAGTCATGTCTGTCACCACCTCCATCGGACGGCCAAGATCCGCGTCGGTATGCCACCACGACGCGAGGCGATCGATATTGCGTTCCACCAATCCATGACGTTCGGCAATGCCGGCCCACACGGGACCGGCATCCGCCATCTGCCTTTCAAGCGGACGCACGACATCGTCGAACTCCACTGCCGGCACGCCGAAATAGTTCGCGACGATCGGCCACAGCCAGTTCCACCGGAACACGTCTCCGTTGACGATATTGAAGTCCTGATCCCAAGCAGATTCGGTCGTGCCCGCCCATAGCAAATGGCGTGCGAGCACCCGCGCGTCCGTGACGTCGGTCAGCGATTCCCATTGCGCACGCGAACCGGGGAACCGGAATGGCCAGCCGGTTTCCTTGCAAATCACCGCGTAGACCGCGAGCGTCACGCCCATGTTCATCGCGTTGCCAAGGGCGTAGCCGATCACCGTATGCGGCCGATGCACGGTCCAGTGAAAACCGAATTTGCGTGCCGCTTCGAATAGCCGATCCTCTTGCGCGTAATAAAAGTTTTCAGCCCGCTGACGCCCGTGCTCCTCGCGGAACGGCGTGGCTGGCACGGCGCCCTTCGCGTAGGCCTCGAACGGTCCGAGATAGTGTTTTAGGCCAGTCACCAACGCGACGTGTTTGAGGTCTGGCGCTGAGCCGATTGCGTTTAGCACGTTGCCGATCATCGCGCCATTGACCCGCACGTTCTCCGCTTCCGTTGCTTGGCGAGACCATACCAGGAGGAAGACCTGCGCGACGTCGACACCGGCAAGCGCGTTCGCCGCGTCAGAGGACTGCAAATCGACCGCGATGGGCTTGATGCGCGGATCGGCAAACACGCCACGTCGAGCGAGGCCGTAAACGGTCCAACCCTCTGAGAGCAACAACTCGGCGAGATTGGCTCCGCCGATACCGCTTGCTCCAACGATCAATGCCTTGTCCATAGATTGGGTTACCTGTTCGTTATGAGTTGCGATAAGCGGAGCGAAGCATGATGAGCGTACTTCGGACATCACGATACCGCCGGCTTTTCCTCCCAGAGGCTGTCAATTCTTTACAAAAAGAAAGTATGACGCTCGAAACATTGGCATTGCATGCCTGGAGTCCGTGGAGCTTGGTCGACGGGGCCAAGCGGCGCCGAAGACCGGATCCGATGCGGTCGCAATAAACATGGCCACCACGAAAATGATGAACCACATGAAAACCGCCAGGCAAATGAAACTGCCGGGACAAATTGCAAGTGCATAAAGCCGTTCCTTCAAGTCGAATTGTCCTTGCTGGCCCTCTCCTCAACTTGTCTTGCGATTTCTTTCATTGTGCGAGCGTGCGGGTATTTTCCAATGTATTTACGAGTCGGTCGAGTCGACGATGCGCGCGATTGGAATTGTTCTGCCGACCAAGTCAAGCGATCTGCGGTGGCAGATGCCAGGTTGTTGGGCCCGGAAACGGTCGGACCCAAAGGCCCCGCTCCAATCAACAGGAGCGGGCTCGGTCCGACCGATCAGCCGGTTGGTGACCAGCGCATCGACGCGCGCGCTGCCGGTCTTCGTGATGTCGCCTTCGATCGTTTCCGACGCGGTGGTACTGCTGCGTACCTGAGCGCGACTAGCGTCGCACGGTGGCCAACTGCTTGTGATCGAGGTCTTGATCGTTCTGCGGTTCGAGCCGAGCCAGAAATCGCTCTCCCGCGAGGACCCGGTTTTCGAATTGTTTCCCCGCGCCATGTGTGGGTACCGCCAGTCGCCCAGAAGCAGCCTCGTATTGACGACTTCTGGGAACACGCGCTGCGCAGTCAGACTTTAATGGTTCCCTAGTGGCTGTGAAGAACACCTTTTCCCGGAAGACATGAGCGGAGGTAGGAGCCGGCGCAATCACATCAACGTTATGACAAATGCGAAGTCATGGGCGACGGCTCTAGATGTCCACCTTCGCCCTCCCATACCTGCAGCGTTTTTTCCCCGTGTGTCTGATTCTCGCGGAAGCGGTTCACCCACTTGCGCAATGCGAAGGCTGCCGCTGTCGCGCCACTGACGAAGATAAGCGGCAAAAGCAAACGTCTGGTTATGGTCATGATTTGTGCTCTCTCATTTGCGACAAGGCTATCAGCGCGGCATCGGGGCAGACCCTTCCGCGGGCATCTGGGTGCCACGCTCATCGAAGACCGTAACCGTCGAGCCATCTTTGGTCTTGGCTAAATCACGGGCATACACTTGAGCGTCTTGCGTTGAATCGAACGAGGCGAGCGGCCTATCGAATCCCTCCTCGGTCACATCCCAGTGCCCCGCTTCGCCGGGTGCCACACAGAATACCGAAGCACCTCTTTGATCAAATCCCATCATGAGTCTCCTTTTAAGGTCATAAATTGATCGATCGATCGAGCGTAGCGAGATAGGCCGGCAAATGCCTTCCTGTGATCGACCGATTGACGAAACTTACTTGACGCACTTCGTTGCCGTGGTGGCTGAGAACTCTGCGGCCTCCGGTGCAGTGTCGAGGGGTAAGTGTAGCGCCCAATTGCTTGCACGGTTTCGTGTCCGACGGACAGGAAATTCCACGTACGTTCAGGCTGCGCCGAATTCTCCGCCAGCTCTGTACGCGAGCGCGCATAGGCAGTTGTATCGCCAATTGCGGGGCAACAGCTCATCCCGCGTGCAGGCCGAGCGTGGGCTGACGCCACGCTCGGCCATCATTTCGTCGACGTCGCAGTAGCTCAGTGCTAGTCGAAAATAAGGCCAAGTGCAGTGACTAAGCTAGTGATCTCGCAGGAAATGGGGTGCTTTGAATGAGCCTTTGGCGTCGCTGTTCGCGGCTTCGTTCCCGCACTGTCCGCACCGGCGCAGACAGATGTTGACCATGACCCGGCCGCCGTTGGACATCCGTCACCGTGCAACGTATCGCCGCGGTCCGTTTCTCCACGAACACCCGGACTGATTTCACATTACCGTTCATCGCCGCAAGCGTCGTTCTGTGCAATGCAGGTCGACTTGGTCGTTGTCTGCCGTTTCACGTTTACCTTCGTATCCATTGTTCTGCGCGGGCGCGAGCTGCGATGGCGCCCAAGGCAAGGCAGCAGGCGGATCCGCAACTTGAGACAGGGTTATATGAAGATTTGTTTTATGAGGCAGTTTTCCGCGAGGCGATTGATTCCGAAGAAAGCAAAGTTGCTAGAAGTGTCGAGGGAAAGTTGACACAAATGACAAGCGCTTTCTTGGAGAACGCGAACCTATTGCGATAAACGTCGCTATATGCGCTCCACCGTACGGAATGAATGTCGAAAGAGTAAGAGAATGGTTTTGGAGCAAGGCTTTCGGTTTCTTGGCTATTCAAGCTAATGCCTCATACCGGGAGGGATGGAGCAGCCCGGTTGCCAGGCAAGGTCCTAGTGCCTCCTTGGTATGTGAAGTATTTGTTTTCTTCAGGGGGCATCATGATCAAACCCATCGCATGGGGACGATTCAAAACCAGCAACCTGCTTGCCAATCCCGGCGTTCTCTTTGTGTTCCTTCTGGTGCTGGCGGTGCAGGCATTTGCCGGCCAAGCATCGCTCGCGTGGACCGACGGCGATTCGACGGTGGCTGGCTACATGCTCTCCTACGGGCAGATCAGCGGAAGCTACACGTCCACGGTTGACGTGGGCAATCAGACCGGCTACACAATCAGCGGCCTACTGGAAGGCAAAACCTACTACTACGCCGCAACGGCTTACGATGCCTCGCGCACCCAGAGCCCCTATTCCAACGAGGCGACGTCCACGATACCGTACGCGCCGCCCAGCGCGAGCTTCAACGCCAACATAAAGTCTGGAGTTGCACCGTTAACCGTGACCTTCAGCAGCACTTCCACCGGTACCATCACTGGATACTCGTGGACCTTCGGTGATACGATCTCCCCAGCGTTGTTGGCCAACCCCAGCCATACCTACGCGGCACCAGGCACCTATTCGGTGAGCCTCACGGTAACCGGCCCGGGCGGCGCCAACACGCAGACCCAAGCGGGCTTGATCGTCGTTTCGCCAGTTCCTCCACCACCCGTTGCCGGATTTTCTGCTTCGCCTCAATCGGGGATGGCGCCTCTCCCCGTGGTCTTCTCGAATAGTTCCACCGGTAGCATCACGACTTATGCGTGGACTTTTGGTGACGGCACCGGCAGCGCCGTGGCACTTCCGACCCACTCCTACACCGTTGCCGGTACCTATTCGGTCAGCCTCACGGTAACCGGCCCGGGCGGCACCAACGCGCAGACCCAAACGGGCTTGATCGTCGTTTCGGCAGCCCCTCCCGTGGCGGGATTTGCTGCTCCTACTCAGTCGGGACCGGCACCTTTCTCCGTCAGCTTCTCCGATAGCTCCACGGGCAGCATCACGTCGTACGCCTGGAATTTCGGTGATGGCACGAGCAGCGCTGCAGCGCTCCCGGTGCACTCGTACGCCGTACCCGGGAACTACTCGGTCAGCCTCACCGTAACGGGTGCAGGAGGCACTAATACGATGACCCGCAACGGCTACATCACGGCTAGCGTTGCGCTGCCGCCACCCGCATCGACCAGCTTGTGGGCGAGCACGGTAGTGCCGGCCATACCCGCGGCCTCTGACCCGAATCCGGTCGAACTGGGCGTCAAATTCCGGTCGGACATCGGCGGCACGATCAAGGGCATCCGCTTCTACAAGGGCAGGAGTGACACGGGGACGTACAGCGGGAGTCTGCGGAGTTCTACCGGCGCGCTGCTCGGCCGAGCGACCTTGACGGCAACAGCCTCCGGTTGGCAGCAAGTGAATTTCGCCACCCCGATCGCGATCCTGGCAAACACAATTTACGTGGCGTCCTACCACACGAGTTCAGGCTATTACGCATTCACCAGCGAGTTCTTCGCTAAAGCAGGGGTCGACAACGCGCCGTTACACGCGCTGGCAGGAACTAATGGAGTCTTCAAATACGGTACATCGCCGGGCTTCCCCAACGCTACCTACCAGTCATCCAACTATTGGGTCGACGTCCAGTTCGTTCCTAACTAAGACCCATCTAAACCCAATACAGGAGAAACCGCATGTCGCCTATAACACCACCACTTACAAGGCCACTCGCCTTAGCCACCGCTCCGCTCTCGGCCTGAGCTGGCAGGCTCATGACCTGGCCGGCGGCTTACCACGTCGATCCGGTCACGGGCAGTGACGCCCAATCCCGGCACATTGCCAAGCGCACCCTGAAAGCGGGTCCCCGGGATGTCGGGCGCCACATCGCGGCGCTCCATCGACGCCGGGCAACCAGGCTTGGCGTGCGGAGCACGATAGACATTGAAGCGGGCAGCGCGTTCACCGGCGCTGGCTGACCGAGGCCACCCACTACCAGGCGGGAACCGCAACCGGTCGAATTATATCCCGCTCACGGGTGCGACGTGCTGGAGCTTGCTGTTCGCCATTGTAAGCGGGCACAGACGCACCTGAACCATTGAGGGCCGCCTTGCCTGGACCCCGCGTCTGTCAGAATGTCCAAGGGCGTATCGCATGTTTCAAATTCTGTGATTCGGTCTCTAAGCTGTAGCGCGAAGTGACGTTCGATGCTGTTTCGAGCTGAAAGGGATTCCCATGTTCTCCACTGTTTGCCGTCCTCCTGGCGGTTACCCCTGGTCGAACCTGCCATGCCACGACTTGCAGAGCGGCGAGTAGTCCGCAAACTGTCGCGCTGCAGGAGCTATACACCTCCGAAGGCCGCAGTACTTATGCAATTCTTCTCCCTGACCGTTTGCCAGGATCCGCAGTCGCATCTGAATTTGCTTCACCTCGGCAGCCAGCGAAGCGGGCGCTTGATCGATCCGCGTAGCAGGGTCCCGAGGCACATAAAGCAAAATTCAGGAAGAACGCGCGAGCTTTGGGCTCTGTAGCCCAAAGGCTGTATTCACCGTTACTCGAAGAAGCACCAACGGTTAGCTGCGATAAGAGCAAGCTCCCACTTGTCTCATCTCACGTTTCATCCGGGCGAATTGACTTGTTTCCGTTTCGATTAAAATGCACCGTTCGACAGTCGCCCCCGCTATTACCATTACCATCACCATCACACCGACAGGAGAAAACATGAAAGCATCAAACATTCTCGAAACCATCGGCAACACGCCGCACATCCGCATGAATCGCCTGTTCGGTGCCACGCACAACGTCTGGATAAAGTCGGAGCGGGCGAACCCCGGCGGATCGATCAAGGACCGCATTGGGCTCTCGATGATCGAAGATGCGGAGCGGAGCGGCAAGTTGAAGCTCGGCGGGACGATAATCGAGCCGACTTCCGGCAACACCGGCATCGGGCTCGCCATCGTCGCGGCGGTGAAGGGCTACAAATTGATTCTGGTGATGCCGGACAGCATGTCGGTCGAGCGCCGGCGTCTCATGCTGGCCTATGGTGCGAGCTTTGTCCTGACTCCGCGGGAGAAGGGCATGCCGGGCTGCATCGCGCGGGCCAAGGAGCTGGTAGCTGAAACGCCGGGCTCATGGATGCCGCAGCAGTTCGATAACCCGGCGAACATCGAGGTTCACGCGCGCACAACGGCGCAGGAGATCGCCGCGGATTTTCCGCAGGGTGTCGATGTGCTGATTACCGGGGTGGGCACAGGGGGCCACATCACCGGTTGCGCACAAGTGCTGAAGCCGATGTGGCCGCGGCTCAAGGTGTTTGCGGTGGAACCGAGCGCGTCGCCCGTCATTTCCGGCGGCAAGCCCTCGCCGCACCCGATCCAGGGTATCGGCGCGGGATTCATCCCGGCGAACCTGAATGTAGCGCTGCTCGACGGCGTGATTCTGGTTGAAGCCGAGGCGGCAAGGGAGATGGCGCGCCGCGCAGCGCGGGAAGAGGGCATCCTGGTGGGAATATCGTCGGGAGCGGCGCTCGCCGCCATCGCGCAGAAGCTGCCCGAGATCGCACCCGGCAGCACCGTGCTGGGTTTCAACTACGATACCGGCGAGAGATACCTGTCGGTCGAAGGATTCCTGCCGACAGAATAGCGCGGTCAAGCTGAAGCTGGCTTGAGCGACCTGCAGGCAGGGGCGCTGTTTCGCTTTTCAAGCGTAGGGCTGCAAACCCGTCTTCCCGATCGTTCGTCCCTCGATGGGATGGCTCAAAAACCAGGGGCCGTAACCGTCCTCGATGCTGCGCTGAACGCTGGCGAAATTTTCGATGACGCTTTCATTGAGCCAGATGCGCAGTCCGACGTCGCGCAACACCCGCGCAGCCAAACGCACATCATCCGCATCGGCATGCCGGTAACTTATGAAACGTCAAACATGGAGCGCCTTTCTTGTTATCCGCGTCACTTAGACTCGATCGCTCTGCCCAGTCCTGTCCAGCCAGAGAAGAAATTTCCTTCCTTGCTTTGCACCTGCGCGTTGCAGCGCGCACACGCAGCTTGATCAGGGCATCAGCGATAATTTCCCTCCAGTATAGTCGGCAAAAATAAATTGGCTGACTTTGTCGCGCAGGGCCCGCGATTGATACCGTGCAAGGGTGGGTGAGTCGCAATGTTGAGAAAGCCAACGTCACCATGTAAATGCTCCAGTAGTCAATTCGAATACGGAACAAAGCGCGTCAGCTAAACTCATATAGACTCCTATGCACGATCAATTTACATGGGACTCCTCCACATGAAAAACTCGCTTAAGTGGTTGATTCTGGTGGTTGGCGTGGCGGGTGTTGCCGCAATTGTCTATAACAAGTGGCAAAGTACCCAGTCGGTACTGCAAACGCAGTCTGCTGCTCCCGCCGAACAGCCTCCGGCACCCGCTGCCAAGATCGAGCCGCCGCCAATTCGTTATCCCGTCGGCGACGCGAGCACGGCGGTGGCGAAGCCGCTGCCGGCCCTCCCGGAGAGCGACAGTGCGGCGCAGGTCGCGCTCCTCGGGCTGGTCGGTCAGAAACCGGTCACGGATTTTGTTCAATCGAGCGACATCGTTCGTCGTATCGTCGCCACGGTCGACAATCTGGCGCGCGAAAAAGTGGCACTGCGCCTGATGCCGGTAAAATCCGTGCCCGGGAAGTTTGCCACGACGAAGGACGGCGACAGTTTTGTCATCAGCCCGGATAACGCCGCGCGCTACACGCCGTATGTACGGCTGATGGAGGCTGTCGATGCGAAGAAGCTGGGCGTGACTTACATTCAGTTTTATCCTTTGTTCCAGCAGGCCTACAAGGAACTGGGATATCCCAAGGAGTACTTCAACGATCGCCTAGTAGACGTGATTGACCATCTGCTCGCCGCGCCGGACATAAAGTGGCCAATCAAGCTGGTGCGGCCGAAGGTGATGTATGAGTTCGCCGATCCACAGCTCGAAGCGCTCTCGGCGGGCCAGAAGATAATGATCCGCATGGGTAGCGACAACGCCGCAAAGGTCAAGATGAAGCTCAGGGAAATCCGCAGCGAGTTGAGCAGCCAGGCGACGAAGCAGTAACGGATGCAATCCCTCTTGTTGCAATCCAAGCAAGCGTTCAATAGACAAGCAACGCTGGTGTGCTTGTCAGCGAGGTCGCTGACCGGGGCGGTGTGAATGACAGCTTCCGCAGAGTGCCCGTGCGGGTCGGGACAATCCTACCGAGACTGCTGCGAGCGCTGGCATGGCGGTGCGGCGGCACCTTCAGCCGAGGCGCTCATGCGCTCGCGCTACACTGCGTATGTGTTGGGCCTCGAGCGCTACCTGTTAGCCACATGGCACAGGAGCACGCGGCCTGCTGCGCTCGGCCTCGGCGAGGCAGTAGCAACCAAGTGGCTGGGGCTCGACGTCCTTTGTCATGCGCTTACCGGGCCCGCCAGCGCCATGGTGGAATTCGTTGCCCGGTCGCGCGTGGGCGGCCGGCGAGCGGTGCGGCTGCACGAGGTGAGCCGATTCGTCCTGGAGGACGGCGCATGGTTCTACTTGGACGGTGAAATCCCGGGTCGCTGAGCCTATTCCTTTGCGAACGCTGGGCCCACGTATTCGATTTGCGTAGGGCAGGTTGCGCGCTGAGTGCGCTACCTGACCATTGTGGGGGTTCCATGTCGGGTGGCCCTAGGCCGACCCGACCCACGAAGCCTTGCGCTTGCACGAAAACAAGTCCGTCAGGCTCCTTGTATGATCAGGTTGGATAACGACGGAAGCAGAAAGCGTTGCACTCACAGCGATTTTCAACAGCCAAGAATGCGCCTGCCAGGAACCATGACTGCAGCCTCGGAACATCGGCACGCGCTAACGCGTCGATTGCCAACCGATGAATGAGGCTGCCGCAAAGAATGTGCTTTTTATCCGCGCCGTCGAGGGGGCAGATGCCGATGGCAAATTCCTCAGCGAAACAGATCGCTGCTATGCCGGACGGGCAGCGGCCGAGCTGGTACGCTGGCAAGCGGCGGAGTACGGGGAACGACCCTCGTCTGAAGCGTTCATCGCGAAGCGCGCCGAGTTGCTCACCGGCAAACTGGCCGAGCGCTTTCCGAAAGCGTTGGGCGCCTTCGAGTCGATGCGCTGGCGGCCCTGGGTCGGCGTGCTGTTGCCGGTGCTTGCGTTCATCATCGGCGCCGCCGCGGAACACATTGCCGACCGGCACCGCGTCAACATCCTCGCCTTTCCGTTGCTCGCTCTACTGATCTGGAACCTCGTTGTCTATGTGCTGCTGCTGGCTAGCGCAGTGCGAACGCTCGCGGTCCGCTCCGGCCGGCAGCCTGGCTGGTTGCATCGCCAACTTTCCGGTCTGCGCGGCACCGTGGGTCTGCGCAGTGTGGTTGCTTGGCGCGGGGCCGGCCCGCTGGCCTCGACTCTGGCGCGCTTCCTCCTCGACTGGACGCAGAGCTCCGCGGCACTCACGATCGCCCGTGCAGCGCGTGTGCTGCACTTGTCCGCCGCACTGCTCGCCCTGGGCGCCATCACCGGACTCTACGTACGCGGCCTGGTGTTCGAGTACAGGGCCGGCTGGGATAGCACGTTTCTCGACGCGAACGCCGTGCATGGCATTCTGGCATTCTTTCTGCAACCTGCAGCACAACTCGTCGGCTTGCCGTTTCCGACGGTCGATGAGATCGCCGCGCTGCGCTGGAGTGCGGGCACCGGCGAGAACGCGGCACGCTGGATTCACCTGTACGCGATCACGACGATGCTGGTGGTTGTCGTGCCGCGTGTGACTCTCGCAGCAATCGCAGGATGGCGCGAACGGCGTGCCATCGCGCACTTCTCCTTGCCATTCGATGAACCGTACTTCCGCCGTGTGCTGTCGGCCTGGCGCGACGCGCCGGCGCGGGTGCGCGTCGTGCCCTATGCCTACACACCGGCGGAGGCTGCGAGTGATGGCGTGCAGCGCCTTGCTGCGCGCTTGTTCGGCGATAACGTGCAGCTGCAATCCGCTCGTCCGGTCGCGTTCGGCGATGAAGATGCGCTTGCCCCCAGTGAGCGTGGCGAGTCGTCTGCGTTGGATCTTGTCGTCGCGCTATTCAACCTCGCCTCGACGCCGGAGACAGAAAACCACGGCGCATTCCTCGAAGGACTCAAGGCCCAGGCGCAAGGTCCGCTTATCGTCCTCGTGGACGAGTCATCGTACCGTCGCCGTCTGGGCGCGCAGGCGGGGACCGATGCGCGCCTCGCCGAGCGCCGCCGGGCGTGGACCGGCCTGGTCGGTACGCGCGGTCTTGATGCGCTATTCGCTGACTTGGAGGCGTCGGACCTTTCGGTGGTCGAACGTGAACTCGAAGTGCAGTTGTCCCGCTTGAGCCCAGGAGGCTGACGTGGCGAGCGACGCCGCTACCATCGATCTGTGCATCATCTCGCATACCAATGCAGGCAAGACTACGCTGGCGCGCACGCTGCTCGGGCGCGAGATCGGTGAGGTGCGCGATCAGCCGCATGTCACGGAAATTGCCGAGTCGCACGTGTTGCTCGAAACCCCGCAAGGAGACGTGTTGCGCCTGTGGGATACGCCGGGCTTCGGTGATTCGGTGCGGCTGGTGAAGCGGCTAATGCTGTCGGATAACCCGATCGGCTGGATGCTCCGCGAAGTGTGGGATCGCTTCCGCGACCGGCCGTTCTGGTGCAGCCAACAAGCCATGCGTGCGGCGCGCGAGTCGACCGATGTCGTGCTCTATCTGGCGAACGCCGCGGAGGATCCGCGCGATGCCACCTATGTCACGGCGGAGATGCAGATTCTGCGCTGGATCGACAAGCCCGTGCTGCTACTGCTCAACCAAGTCGGGCCGCCCAAACCGGCCGCGCAGGAGCACGCCGAAGAGGAACGCTGGCGTTCCCACGTCGCACCCCTAGCCGTGGTGCGCGAGGTGCTGACGCTCGACGCGTTCGCGCGCTGCTGGGTACAGGAAGGCGTGCTGCTGCGTGCGGTCGCGAAGGTGCTGCCGGAGGAACAGCGCGAGCCCTTCGCGCGCTTGTCGGCTGCATGGACGGCACGCAATGTGGTGCGTTTCGATGCCGCAATGGCCATCCTCGCGGAACAGATTGCCCGAACTGCCCGCGATCGCGAGCCGCTTGCCCCAGCCGCCCCGCGCGGTGTCGCACAGCAGGTGTTGAAGTCCTTCGGCATCGGCAAGCGCAGCAGGGATGCGACACGGGACCGCGCTATCGATGCGCTTGCCGAACGGCTTGACCGCGAGACACGCGATGCGACGCAGCGGCTCATCGGTCTGCACGGCCTGGAAGGTAACGCGACTGCGATGGTGCTGCAACGGGTGCGCGAGCACTTGGCTGACACCGGTCGTATCGGGGAGGGACGTGCAGCGGCGTTGGGCGGCATCGTCTCGGGCGCGCTGAGCGGCCTTGCCGCCGATCTCGCCGCTGGCGGGTTGACGCTGGGCGCCGGGATGCTGGCTGGCGGCATTCTCGGGGCGCTGGGGGGGGTGGGGATTGCGCGCAGCTACAACATCATCCGTGGTCGCGACCAGGCAGCTATCGGCTGGGGTGCACCGTCGCTCGACGCGCTCGCTGCCGCTGCCATCGTGCGCTACCTTGCCGTTGCCCATTTTGGCCGTGGACGTGGACGTTACGTCGAGGGCGAAGCGCCGGCGTTCTGGCGCAATGAGGCAACTCGCGCTATTGCTGATCACTCTGCCACTTTGCATGCGCTATGGGAGAACGCAGCGCCAAGCGAGGACCCGGAACAGGTACAGCACGACCTGCAAAACACGCTTGCCAGCGCAACGGCTGAGGTCTTCGAGCGCCTCTATCCGGGCCGTGTTTCGGCGGCGCTCGCGGAGTCGCGCGCCGAGTGAAAACGTAGGGTAGCCTCCGGCAATCCGACCTACGCCCTAGCCTTGGCAAGAACCCGGATCGATTTTTGTACGTGACTACCTCGTTGGGTGGCTAAGGCGAGCGGGCTTTCAGTCGTCGACGGATAAGCCGCAACAGGACATCCACACCGGGCGCGTCGGTCCCGGGCAGGTACGCGACGCCAAAGCCAATCCAGAGTTCCCTCTCCTTGAGTGGCCGGAATGCCGTACCGATCCGGCGTATTTTGGTCATAGACTTCGGCACCAAACCTATTCCTCGCCCCTTGGCTACCTCGGCGAGCAAGACATTGTGACTTTCCGGTTCGGCTAACCTGCGCAACGGCACAAAGGCGAGTCTCTCGAAAACTTGTTCGTAGTGATCGAAATACCCGGGGTTCATCCGCCGTTGCGGCCAGAACAGGGGATAGCCCTGCAGTTGCTTTAGCGACACCACTTTGTGCCGGGTGAGCGGATGTCGGACGGGAATGACAGCGACGAGCGGCTCTCTGTGCAGCGGCTCGACGATAAGATCACCGCTGTTGCAGGGTAGTCCGATCAAGGCGACATCGAGCGACCCGCGGCGCACGCGTCGCATCAATTCGACGGACACATGCGCGCTGAACTGCAGCGACCCGGTCGAAAACGTTTTTTGGAATGCAGGTTGGAGGACGGGAATTACCTCTGGATCGAAAACCGTGGTGTAGCCGACTCTGAGGCAGGGCGGCGCGCTCCTGGCAGCCCGACGTGCAGCCTCCACCGCGCGGTTCGCCTGGAGCAACGTCTTGCGTGCCCCTGTGAGAAAGGTCCTGCCCGCCGCCGTCAGCCGCGCGCCCTGCGGGCCCCGCGTGAGCAGCGTCACGCCGAGATCACTTTCCAGCTGCTTGATCTGGCGACTCAGCGGCGGCTGAGACATGTGCAGCCGGTCGGCAGCCGCGCGAAAGCTGCCCTCTTCAGTTACCGCAACGAAGCATTCCAGTTGGCGCAGGTCGATTCGCAGCCTCATGCAGAAAAGGTATCACGAAATCGGTCCTGGCCCCACCTCTCGTTCGCGACATACGATTACTACGTCGCATCGTTCGAGGCAGTAACCGTCAAGTGAGCCCCTTGCACAATAAGGAGTAATGCGATACTTGCCGGCGAATTTTCTCGGACAGATAGCGACAAAAGCACTCGTGTCAACCAGACCAGACAGGAGCAAACATGGAAGAAATGGCAGAAGATCGATATGCGCGCGGCTGGCGCAAACTTGAGGAGATCGATGGGGAGGGCGGCCGGCGGGTCATCGAATCGCTGCGCGATGTTGCGCCCGATCTCGGCCGCTTCACGGTGGAATTTCCGTTCGGCGATGTTTACACGCGCCCTGGCCTCGATCTGCGCAGCCGTGAAATCGCAACGGTAGCGGCCCTGACCGCCATGGGTAATGCCGCACCGCAGCTAAAGGTGCATCTGCACGGAGCTCTCAATGTCAATGTCACTCGGGCAGAATTGATCGAGGTGATCATCCAGATGGCGGTGTATGCGGGTTTCCCGGCGGCACTTAACGGCATGCTCGCGGCGAAGGAAGTGTTCGGCGAAAGGAAGCAGTAGCCTAAGCGGCGTCAATCATTCGCAGTACGCTCGCAGCATGGAATCGCCTGCGCTGCTCGCGCCGTCTACGGCTTTGCGGAGTTGGGTAGCCTCGGGCAATCCGGCCTGCGCCGCGTCGCGGCCCTGCATGTCGCGACCCCTGCATGCTGGTGTTCATCCTGTGCACGGCTAGTATGCATCTCTGGCCCGTAGTATGACCCCCATGGCTGGCTGCCGGACTGTCTGCACGGGAGCTAAGCACTCCGCCGCAACCTGCGCGGCGTGTCGTCCACGCTCGCGATACCGGCTGTTCGTCACGGCCGTTCGCCTGCATCAAATTCCTGCGTACCATTCATATCCCTGGTCTTCCCAGTAGCCTCCTTTGCCGTCGCGAATTTGCGCGAAGGACTCGACCAGTTCGATGCGCATAAGGTACTTGGCCATCTTGTAACCGAGTTGCCGCTCGACCCGAACGCGGATCGGCGCGCCATTGGCGATCGGCAGGGCAGCGCCGTTCAGATCGTAGGCGAGGATGGTTTGCGGGTGACGGGCGTCTTCCATGTCGACGCTCTCGTAGTACTTGCTCGCTTCGCTGTCCTCCATCGGGTCGGCGCAGTAAAACACCACATAGCGCGCCTGCGGCTGCGGCCGGACGAGCGCGAGGACTTCATGCAGCGGCACGCCGGTCCATTTGCCGATGGCACTCCATCCCTCCACACAATCGTGACGGGTGATCTGGGTGCGGCTGGGCAGATGGCGCAGTTGCGCAAGAGTGAGCTTCGTAGGCTGTTCGACCAGACCGCCAACTTCCAGCGCCCAGTCGGCGAAGGCGTTTCGGGCGAGTGCCTGATATTGCGGATTGTCTGGCACGGCGGTGCCGTTGCTGCGAAACCGCGGCGACAAATCGGCCTCGCTGAATTCCTGTGCCATCGATTTGCGTGGAGTCGCCAGATGCTGGGTCGCGCTGCTCAGGCGTTCGCCGACAGCAAGAAATTTCGGGAACCATTGCGTGCTCGATAGTCGGTTGCAGCCGGCCACCAGGAAAGTGCCCGCACCGCCGAGCGCACGCACCAGGAATTGGCGGCGCGGATTTTCCGGCCGTTCATTTCTGCGTTTCATCGTCCGCCTCCACCGTGATGTGGCCGGTTTCTACTTCTTGCGCAGGCTCGGCCAGGGTTTGCACTGGGCTTGGCAGGGAAGTGGCGACCCGGTAGCGTCCAGTGATCATCGAGCGCATGTTGTTCCACAAACCGCTGATGATGACTTCGAAGACGTGAATCAGGACAAACGCCACCAGCGCCCAAGCGGTAATGAAGTGGATGGTGCGCGCCGCCTGCCGCCCGCCGAATACATCGACCCAGCCGGGAAACAGCGAGTCGAGCCACGGCGACATCGCCCACCCCATCAGTATTACCAGCGGCAGCAACACGAAAATGACGATCAGATAGGCAAGCTTTTGCAGAATGTTGTACTCCTTTGCCGCTTCCCCGGTGGGATGGCGCAGGCGCAGATGGTCCTTGATCGACTGTCCGAGCGAGCGCCAGTCTTTCGCCGTGGGTGCCAGGTCGCGGGCGAGGTGGCGGCTGGCGATCGAGTAGGCAACGTACGCTATGCCGTTAATGAAAAAGATCCAGGCGAAGAACAAATGCCAGCGTCGCGCCATCGCCAGCCATTGGGCGTCGGGAATTGTTATCCAGGAAGGGAAACCGCGGCGCACCAACTGCCCGTTGTTCGCGCTGGAGGCCCCGAGAACCCCCGTGGTGTCGAACTCCCGGCCGAAGACGGTGGTAACGCCGATCATGCCGCCGTCGCGGCCCTGCTTCGCCGTCATTGCGAGAATCGGCGGCGCCCCGGTATAGGAAGATTTGCCCCAGTACAGCGCCGGGTGGGCATTGAAAATCTGCAGGCCGCTCATCAGCAGGATGACTAGCGCGATCACGTTGATCCAGTGCATGATTCGAACCGGCAGTCGATGACGGTAATACAGACAAGCAGCAGTGCCATCCGCGTTGCTAGCGTTGGCTTTGGGCATCGAATGCCTCCACAGGAAGGAAAAGAAAGGGGTCAGGCGCTCTCCGGCAATAGCATACGACAGTATGCAATCGCTGCGAAGGCATGCGCTCGCGATCCGGGAACAATTGCGTGTGCGATCCTCGATCTTAGCCCTGCACCAACCGATGCCCGTGTTCACGAGTGGCGTGAAATTCCGCCTTGGGCCAGCGTTCCATGGTCACTTCCAAGTTGTATTTGTTAGTCGCGAGGAATACCGGGTTATCGTCTACATCTTTTGCCATCGAGCCGCCGTGTTGCTTCTCGAAGTTGCGCCGCATCGCTTCGTCGGGGAAGCTCAGCCAGCGCGCGGTGTGGATGCTCGACGGGTCGTATAGCGCATCGACTCGGTATTCACTCTGCAGCCGTGCGGCGACCACTTCGAATTGCAATTGGCCTACCGCACCCAGCAGGAGTGAACCGCCACCCAGCGGTTCGAAGACCTGGATGGCACCTTCCTCGCCCAGCTCCTGCAGACCTTTTTGCAGCTGCTTGGATTTGATCGGATCGCGTGGCCGCGCGGTGCAAAATAGTTCAGGCGCGAAGTAGGGAATGCCTTTGAAGCTCAGCGTTTCGCCCTCGGTCAAGGTATCGCCGATCTGCAACTGGCCGTGATTGTGGATGCCGATAATATCGCCTGCGACGGCGTCCTCCATGTGCTTGCGTTCATTGGCCATGAAGGTGAGCGCATTGGCGAGTTTCATCTCCCGATTGAGGCGCAGATGGCGCACCTTCATAGCCGGCTGGTAGCGCCCGGAGCACACGCGCAAGAAGGCGATGCGGTCGCGATGGCGGGGGTCCATGTTGGCCTGGATCTTGAAAACGAATCCGCTGAAGGGTGCTTCCGCCGGTTGCACCTTGCGTACGCCGGCATCGCGCGGCTGCGGCGGCGGAGCCCATTCCACCAGCGCCTGGAGAATCTCACGCACACCGAAGTTATTGATGCCGGAGCCGAAGAACACCGGCGTCTGCGTGCCCGCGAGAAAAGCAACGATGTCGAACGGATGACTTGCCGCGCGGATCAGCGCGACATCGTGGCGCAATGCGTCGATCTCACCGGGGAAGAGACTATCGAGGCGCGGATTCTCAAGGCCATCGATCAGTTCGATGTCGTCGCTCATCTTTTCTTCGCCGGCGGTGAAGCGCATCAGTTGCTCGTGCAACAAGTGGTACACGCCGCGAAAGGCCTTACCCATGCCGATCGGCCAGGAGATCGGTGCACAATCGATTTTCAATACCGACTCGATCTCTTCCAACAGTTCGATGGGCGAGCGCACTTCGCGATCGAGCTTGTTGACGAAAGTGATGATCGGCGTGGCGCGCATGCGGCAGACTTCCAGCAGCTTGATGGTCTGCGCTTCCACCCCTTTGGCGGCGTCGATCACCATGACCGCCGCGTCGACCGCGGTGAGCACGCGGTAGGTGTCCTCGGAAAAATCCTCGTGGCCCGGCGTATCGAGCAAGTTGATGGTGTGGCCGCCGTATTCGAACTGCATCACCGAACTGGTCACCGAAATACCGCGCTGCCTTTCCACTTCCATCCAATCGGAAGTTGCGTGCCGGCCGCTTTTGCGCGCTTTCACCGCACCGGCCATCTGGATGGCACCGCTGAACAAAAGCAGCTTTTCGGTGAGCGTCGTCTTGCCTGCGTCCGGATGCGAAATGATGGCAAAGGTGCGCCGGCGTGCGACGTCGTGGAGTAGATCGGCGGCTAGCCTGGATTCATTCATCGGTGCTGGTCGATCAGTGTGGAGCGCGAAGACGGTCCGCGGAAGCTAAAGCCGCCGGCCACATCGGCAGGCGGCACGACCGCGGATTATACGCGAGCCGGAGGAATCTGCCCTGGGGAGAGATCGCCGAGCGGGGTCAAGCAACCCATTGCTGAAAGGCAGGGGCGTAGCTCAGGCAGCGCCCCACAACACGTGACAGCCGCGGTTGTTCAACGTCGGATAGGCCTTTGGCAACCGCAGCTACGAAGGCTTCGCTTCCAGCGTCCGCTTCATGGCGCTCACGCCCTGATCTTGCATTTCGCTGACAAGGCCGGTGAACTCATTGGGGAGCAGGTCGGTAATCCAGACCAGCCGGCTGCCCGCCTCGCCCTCGGCGAAGACTTGCATCGAGGCGTTGTGATGGGTAAGCCGGCCGCCGACCGCGGAATAGGAAAACCGGCGCGCCTGGTCGTCGATGTCGACAATCAGCTCGCGCAGGACCATGCCGTTCGCGAAAGTGACAACCCTGGCTTCGCCGTCGAGCCGGCAGTCGACGACAAAACCGCGTGCCAGACGCTCGTGCACCACGCCCACAGCGCGGACCGCGGCCCACACATCCTCGGGACGGGCGTCGATCAGGGTTTCCTTGCGGATGGAAGCCATCGCCATACCTGCTAGCGCGGGCACGCTGCTTCGATGTTGTTGCCATCGGGATCGAGCAGAAATGCGGCGTAATAAGTGGGGCTGTAGTCGGCCCGCAAACCGGGACGGCCGTGGTCGCGGCCGCCGGCTTCGAGACCGGCAGCGTGAAAGCGATCGACCGCGGTACGATCCGGTGCGCGAAACGCCACGTGCGCGCCAGCGGCCGAGCTACGGTCAAGGTGCAACCACAGAGCCGGCTCGTTCGGTGGACCGAACCCCGCGCCCGATTCGTCTTGCGCGCACACCACATAGCCAAGCGAGCCGAGCGCCGCGGTATAGAAGCGCACGCTCGCGCCCAGGTCTTTTACCTTCAATCCGATGTGATCGTACATAGAATGATCTCCTTTGCCAGGAGACCATCCTATGAGAATGCGATCAGCCGATCTTGGAAAATCTTGCGGTCGCCTTTCGCAGCTTGCCGAAAGCGCCGCGGCGAGACTCCCGCGGCCCGATGAAAGGTGTTCACGAAGTTGGATAAATCGGCGAATCCGACGTCGAACGCAACATCGGTGATTGATCGCGCGCTGTTGGCGAGCAGGCGCGCGGCGTGGCGCAAGCGCGAACGAACCAAATACTGATGCGGAGTTATGCCGAGTACATTGGCGAACACGCGCAGAAAATGAAACGGGCTGAGGCCCGCTTCCTGCGCTGCGCTTTCCAGGTCGATCGATTGATGCGAGTGCGCGTCCATCCACAGTGCCGCTTCCACCGCCCGGCGGCGATCCGGCGCCCGAGGTTCCTGCGATTTGCGCTTGCGCCCGGACACGATACCGACGAAGCGGGCGGTGAACAGCATTGCCGCCTCATCGAGTCCGATGGCGCTGTTGCCTTCGGCGGTCGCCTGCGCAAGTTCGCCCAACACCATCAGCTCGGGTAGCGGCGGTACGGCACCAGTCCGCCAGAGTTCGGTTCGACCACCGATCGCCTCGACCAGCGGCGGTGTCAGGCTGAAGGACAGGCATTCGTCGCCGCAGACATCGTGGTCGTGCGTGCACATGAATTCATCGCCGGGGTGGCCGACGAGGAGCGCGCCGGCGACCAACTCGAAGGACTCGCCACGCAAGCGATAACCGAAGCTGCCCTTGCGCACGTAAGAGACTGAGAAGGCCTCGTGCAGCTCGACAAACGGCTGGTCAGCCGGTCCGGCATTGCACCGATAGTCGATCACGGAAATCGATCCGCGCTGCAAAATTGTCGGGGTCATCATTGCTAACAATTCTAGCGGTGCGGACGCTGCGGATCAACGGAAAGCGTTAGAGATGGATTCAGATCCATTCAGGGAAACTTTATGGTTGCGTACCATTTCTAACCGGAGTATCAAATCTTCACAAACGGAGGCCACCATGATTCGTAAGCTCAAGACCGGTCAGTATCGCCTCTACCCACGCAAGGTCGATCCGAAGACCGGCAAGCGGCGCAATCTCGGGACGTTCGGTACGCGCGAAGCAGCGGAGAAGCATGAGCGTGAAGTGCAGTATTTCAAGCGCCAGTACTACCACGCTGGTCTGATTCACGCGTTTGCCGGCCCCCAGCCTGCCGGCTACTCCCTCGCCCCGCCCAAAAGTGATCGGGTCTTGCCCCGCGAGGCTGGTCTGCCCCGACGCGTCGGGAACAACGAGAGTCTTCTCAATACCGTTATCGTGCCCTGTCTGACTGCGATCGCAGCGGAGGATTTTCCCCTGCAATCGCGAGAAGGTTTTGAACTGAAGTTGGGGAGCTTTTCCGATCCCAAGCCTGCGACCCGCGGCGGGCGCCGATCGCCCTTAAGGGACCGTGAGGTATTGGGCCGCTTGAAGCAGACGCTGGGTAAGAAATGCCGGCGGCCTGCGCGCGGCTCCGGTTTCCCGGCGGGCCGCCAATGCCTGGTGACGCCACCCGAGTTCAAGTGGGAGTAGCGTTTCGGGGAACGACGACTTCGAATCGGCTTCCTTTACCGAGTTCGGAAGTGACCCTGATGGTGCCCTTGAGCAGTTGCACCAGTCCTTTGGTCACCGCGAGACCCAAGCCGGAACCAGCGATGGTGCGGCCACCGAGGAAACGCTGAAATTCGTCAAAAATATACGGCTGATCGTCGGCCGCGATGCCAATCCCCGTATCTGCCACGACGATTGCCCATGAGTCGGCATCCACTGCGCTGACGGAAAGTCGTATCTCCCCTTGTTCGGTGTATTTGACCGCGTTGGAAAGCAGGTTGCTGGCGATCTGATGGAGCGCCAGGCGATCGGAAATGATTCCGTCCAGGCTGGCGTCGTAAATCGATTCGAAGCCGAGTCCCTTCGAGGTCGCCAATGGCTTATAGATTGCCACCCACTCTTCGTAAAGTTCGGCGCCATTCAATGTCGCCAAATCCAGATAGCGGCGGCCTGCCAGAAGCGCCGAATAATCCATCAGCTGATCCAACAGCGCGCGCATGTTGGTGATCTGCCGTTGAGCGACCTTTAAGCCCCGCGCACTCAATGCGGGGTCCGCAGTGTTCAGGAGTTGGATGGCGATGCTGAGGCCGTGCAAAACGTTGGATATCTCGTGCGCTACCATGCTCGTCAGGCGCAGCCGGGAAGAGTCCACTTTCTGCAATTCTTCGTTATGCGCGCTCAAGTGCTTGTTCGCGTCCGCCAGGCGGGCGTTTGCCTCTTGCAGTTGCGCCGAATAGGCGTGACCGATATGCTCGCGTTCCTCCACGTATTGGCGCACCGACGCAATCATGGTAATACTGAAGAATTCATCGACGGCGCTGCGCAGCGTAATTTCTTCCGCGCCGCCAAAAATCTTGATCCCGGCAGCAAATTCGGTGACAAAGGAACTCAATACGATGCGCCGCAGTACCCCTATTTCGCGCACCAGCTCATCGATCCGGTAGCCATGGTTCCAGCGATGTTCGCCATGTTTGCGCGCCGAATCCACCGTCTCTTCCTCCGCCTCCGGTTCGCGTTTCAGGTACTCACAGAGTTCCTCGTAAAGCCGGGGTAGATGGTCGGTAAGTTGCTTACGCGTCAGCTCGTGCGCGCTGGGAATGTGCGGATTACTGCGAATGGCAGATAGCCATGCGGTAGTGATTTCCTCACGTCGGCAGTAAAGGTAGTCCGCCCCGGACACAAGGATTTCCCGGTACTGCTCTACATCGTCCAATCGCTACCTCGGCTTTCAATCAATCTGGCATTTGGGGCTCATCGACGGATTCGTCGTCTCCAAGTGCAGCCATATGCAGATTTCGTGCCGGGTCGATTTTTATTGCGCCGTTCCGCACGGACGGTGGCTCAAATATTGCATCGTGTTGGCTTTGACAAACTCCTGTGCTCCTTACCGCCTGAGACCGGGTCGGTAAAATGTAGAATGGCTTCTCCAAACCTACGTATAAGCCCCTGCCTCGATGGAGTAAGCGTCTTGGTAGTCGATGATGATCCGGCCTTTCGCGAGTTGCTGCAGATGGCGCTGGAACTGATGGGTGCCCGTGTCATGCCGGTAGCGTCAGGGGCCGAGGGTTTGGCTAGTTGGGCGGCGGAGGCGCCCAACGCTGTGCTTTCCGACATCGCAATGCCGGAGATGGATGGCTATGAATTCATTCGAAGGCTACGCCGGATGGAACAGGACCAGGGCAAACCGCGCACACCCGCGGTCGCAGTTTCAGCGTTCACGCACGGAACTTATCGCGCCTCAGCGATCGATGCAGGATTTGATCGATATATGGCGAAACCCGCCGACCCGACGGAGTTGGCGATGCTGGTCGATGATTTGTGTAGCGAGCGCAGACGGGACCCGGCGCAAGACTAAGCCATTGGCGTCGCAACGGCATCGCCGCGCTGCCTGGCCGGTCGCTTGTTTCGGCGAGATCGGTATTCCTCTCGTCGAAGGCGCATGTGGGTCAACGGCTCTGGTATGACCGCGTCGCGCTCATGCGTACCGTCAGACCTATTCCTGTGGCCAAGTCCACCAGGCGGTCGAGACTGAATATATCCTGCCTCCCCGCCAGCCGGCTCATCTGTGCTGGGGAAATACCGAGCCGGTCCGCGGCATCGGCCTGAGTCAGTTGCAGCTGTTCGATCCGGTCAAGGATTTTCTCGCGTAGTTCCTTGCGCAGGACGCTGCTCGGCGGTTGCTTGGCCACGGCGTTCGCCTCCCCGAAGTGATTGTTAGTTTTGACATTATAGCGGCAATGGAGCAAGCCGGGCGGACGCTTTTCGACGTTGAAGCGCGTCCGCTCCCGGCGATCGTCGCGGCGAGCGATTCGCTAGGAAACCCGAAATAAGCAACCAGCTTGCATCGGCTCAGGTAAAGCTTGCCATGCCGCGCATCGCCAGGACGACAGGCGTTCCCGGCATAATTGCCAGTCTTGACCGGAGGCTGCGCGGCAAACCCCATCGTTCAGGGCGGGGAAGGATAGCGTGGTCCTAGAGAAGCGCCATGCTTTGCTTGCACTGGGAAGTATCGAAAGACATACGGCCACGCTGGCCGGAAGGACTTGTCGAGCGAATGTGAGTCCTGGGGGGCGCATGGCGTCGGTTCAACACCGTAAAGCTCCTCACGCGGGAGCGTAGTGGCGCTGACCAAGCCCTTCGCCCCTACGGGAATCTCGTTGAAGCGGGAACCCACCGAAGCGAATCTGTGCATGTCATCGCGCAGCCGCCGTAGGCGGTGGGAGATTCACTGCGGTAATTTCGGTAATCGCCGTGCTCATCCGTCGACCGTCGATATCACTTCAGCGGGTAACGGCTGGGCGCGAGGCCCACAGATGTTGCGCCGCGTAGGCGCGCCACGGCCGCCAGCGTTCGGCTAAGGCGAGCAGTTGCCGCGGATTCGGCCGCCGCCCGTCCGTGTCGATCATTGCACGCATCAGACCGATATCGGCTGCGGGAAATGCATCCGGTTCACGCAGTTCACGCATGGCAATGTATTGCGCGGTCCATTCGCCCACGCCGGATAGCGCGCGCAGTTGTGCGATGGCCTCGTCGAGGCTGCGTCTGGCGCCGAATATCTGCGGGTCTGCCGTGACGGCGGCGGCTAAGGAGGAAAGGGCGGCAGCGCGCGCTCGCGGCATACCCAGCGTCGACAGGTCGACGTGAGCCAAACGCTGCGGCGGCGGAAAGACATGCGTGAGCCCGCTTCGCGCCACGCTGGCGCTGGACAATGGGTCGCCATAGCTGGCGACGAGCTTACCGGCCAAACCGATTGCGGCGGCCACGCTGATCTGTTGGCCGAGGACTGCGCGGACGGCGAGTTCGAAACCGTCCCACGCGCCCGGCACGCGTAGCCCGGGCCGGGCCGCAATCAGCGGGGCGAGCGTCGGATCGAGGGCCAATTGCGCACCGATCGCCTGTGGGTCGGCGGCAAGATCGAATACTCGCCTGAGGCGCGCGATGATGGTCGGAAGCGCGGCAAGCTTGGGGAACTGGATGGCAACCCGCAGGGCGTTGCCTTCGCCTAACTCTACAGAGACGATGCCATGCACCCCATTGATATCTATCGTGCGTGCGTAGCCGTCGTCGGAGACCATTTCGACGCCTGGAATGGCGCGCAGCCTCAAGAACGACAGCATCGCCGGCCAGTCGTAGGGCGGCCGGTAGCGCAGCAGGATCGAAATCTCCCCACCCGGTCCCGATGAAACTTCAGCCGCACTGCTGCGGCGTAGCGCACCCGGCGGACGGCCGAACAGCTGCCGGAACGTTTCATTAAAGCGGCGCACGCTGCCGAACCCTGCGGCTAGAGCGACTTCCGTCAGCGGCAGGCGCGTTTCGTGGATTAGCTGTTTCGCGAGCAGGACGCGCCGCGTCTGCGCGACCGCAATGGGCGAGGCGCCAAGGTGACGGTGAAATAAGCGCCGCAGCTGCCGCTCGCCCAAGCCGAGACGTTCGGCAAGCGCCGCGACGTCGACCTCATCGAGCGTGCCCATCTCGATCAGCGACAAGGCCCGCGACACCGTATTGCACGTTCCACGCCAGGCGGCCAGATCCGGCGCGGTCTCCGGGCGGCAGCGCAGGCAGGGACGAAAACCGGCGGCCTGCGCTGCGGCTGCGGAAGGATAAAAAGTGACATTTTCGCGTTTGGGAGTGCGTGCCGGACAAACCGGCCGACAGTAGACACCGGTCGTTTTTACACCGACGAACAAGCGCCCATCGAAGCGGGCGTCGCGGGTAGAAAGGGCACGGTAGCAAGCGTCGTCATCAAGATCCATGCAACATATTAGCCGCCGGCGCGCTGGGTGTCTCGCGGTTTTCGGACGCAGTCATCTTGTGCCGATTCGTCTTAATGCGCGACGTATGAATGGATGGTCGGTTCCGAAAACCGCGAGCAAACGGGCGCCCGAGGCGACATCATGTTGCTGACTTGTGCAGAGGAGCCATACCCCATGCCAACTGTTATGTTCCATCGCGAACGCATTCCCACTGCCGTCGGTACGCTAATTCTTCTCACCGACGAGCAAGATCGGCTGCGCGCTCTGGATTGGGAGGACTACGACCCTCGCATGCGCAACCTGCTGCGTCTGCAATATGGCGTCGACGGCGTACATTGGGTCGACCGGCATCGATCCTCATCGGTCCGGCAACGGCTCGACAGCTATTTCGCTGGCGATTTGTCAGCGATCGATTCTATTGCCGTGGAGACACACGGCACCGCTTTCCAGCACGAGGTGTGGGCCGCGTTGCGGCGGATCCCGGTC
>Ga0209118_1000224_pt1 | contig 36256 bp, 27 predicted proteins | sample BlaSpr_A8_Ref_M1_FD_187988 | JGI IMG/M metagenome (GOLD analysis project Ga0209118, IMG submission 187988) | Forest soil microbial communities from Thunder Bay, Ontario, Canada - Black Spruce, Ontario site 2_A8_Ref_M1 (SPAdes) (version 2) | ecosystem: Environmental > Terrestrial > Soil > Boreal... | reverse complement strand
AACTTCGGCCCGCACATCGAACAGAATTTCGCTTCTTTATAGAAGTCATCGGGAAGATTTTCGTCGTGCATCGCCTTCGCCGTCGGTGGATCGAGCGACAATTCAAACTGCTTGTTCCAATCAAACAGGAACCTCGCATAGGAAAGCGCGTCATCGCGGTCCCGCGCCCCCGGACGATGCCGCGCCACGTCCGCCGCGTGCGCCGCAATCTTGTACGCGATCACTCCCTGCTTCACGTCTTCCGCATTCGGCAGCCCCAGGTGCTCCTTCGGCGTCACGTAGCACAGCATCGAGGCTCCGTGCCATCCAATCATCGCCGCGCCGATTGCGCTGGTGATGTGGTCGTACCCCGGCGCAATGTCAATCACCAGCGGCCCCAGCGTGTAGAACGGCGCTTCGTGGCACCACTCCATCTCCTTGTCCACCTGCTCCTTGATCTTGTCCATCGGGACATGCCCCGGGCCTTCGATCATCACCTGCACGTCGTGTTCCCACGCCTTCTTCGTCAGCTCGCCCAGTACTTTCAATTCCGCGAATTGCGCCTCGTCGCTGGCGTCCGCGATGCACCCGGGCCGCAACCCATCGCCCAGCGAAAAACTCACGTCGTGCTTCTTGAAAATCTTGCAGATGTCGTCGAATCGCTCGTAAAGGAAATTCTGCTTTTTGTGATGCTCCATCCAGTGCGCCATCAGCGACCCGCCGCGGCTTACGATCCCCGTGATGCGCTTGCGCACATACGGCACGTGCTCGCGCATCACGCCCGCGTGAATGGTCATGTAATCCACGCCCTGCTCGGCTTGCTCTTCGATCACTTCCAGCATCAGATCGATGGTCAAGTCTTCCGGCCGCCGCACCCGCGAAATCGCTTCATACACCGGCACCGTTCCCACGGGCACGGGCGAAGCCTCAATGATGGCCTTCCGGATTTTCGGAATCTCCCCGCCGGTGGAAAGGTCCATCACCGTGTCCGCTCCGTAGTGCACGGCGTGGTGCAGTTTCTTCAGCTCTTCATCGATGTTTGAAGTCGTCGCGGAGTTTCCGATGTTCGCATTGATCTTGCACTTCGTCGCGATGCCGATCCCCATCGGCTCCAGGTTCCGGTGATTGATGTTTGCGGGAATAATCGCGCGCCCCCGCGCGATTTCGCTGCGCACCAGTTCCGGCTCCAGCTTCTCCCGCTTCGCCACGTAGTGCATCTCTTCCGTGATCACGCCCTGCCGCGCCAGATGCATCTGCGACATATTGCGGTTTCCATTCGTCGCCGCGGCTTCCTTCTCCCGATTTTCAATCCACCCGTCACGCAACGCCATAAAACCCCCTGAACATCCAAAACACTACACCGCTCCGCTCAATGAGCAAAGGTCTGCAAAGCGAATTATGTCACTCGGGGTTAGGTGCCGCAACTTACCGCAAGTCAGTTCTAATAACGAATATGTTCGGGTAGGGGAAACTCAAATTCTAGTCTACGCGTGGTGCTATTCTGGCCCCGGAATCGAACTGGCTGAACGAAATTCAAGACGGGGTGCGAATCTCCCCGGCTCCCAGACACGATATTCTCCGTCGAATTCACCTACGATACGGATTAATGAGGGCTAGTTCCCATGCACAGCGCGTTTATGCCCCGTTGGTCTGGATCAAATCTGACCGAGGAACTCTCCAAGCAGCATGTGAAAATGATGGACGCCGTTCTCGCGCTTGACGGAGTAGCGTCCGCGATCATAGGTGGAAGAGCGCAAACCGCGCTGCACATGCACGCAGAGGCCGATATCTTCCTGCTGGATTTCGTCGCTGAATGCGACGGCCCGCTTGACACGTTCCCGACTCGCTTCGGAAGCGACATCGTGGAAAAACCATTCGAAGATGGCGAGCGTCTTGTCATGTGATAAGGGCACGATCACGTTCGTTTGAATATTGTCCGGATAGATGTTGAGCATGAGATTGGGAAACACCCAGAAATACAGAGCTTCCTGAAGGCCCGTCCCCGGAGCGTACAAGCGCTCCACCGCGTCTCCCTGTTTCATCGCACGTATGGGAGCGAACTGCTGCGAGTGATAGCGATACGTGTCCGTGCGGTACTGAGCGTAATCAATTTCCCGCATTAGCCCTGGATGCGCGATCGGAATGTGGTAGCCCTCGAGATAGTTGTCAACGTAAACCTTCCAGTTGCATTCGATGACGTAGTCGCGGCGCTCGGCGAGTTGCAGCCCTTTAAATAAAAAGCCACGCGCTTGTTCGGGAATCTTGCCGAGGAAAGCAGAGAGTGGCTCAGCGCCCTGATCAAAATTTACAAAGAGGAACTGCCCCCAGGTTTCGACACGAAGCGGAAACATGCCCATCGTGCCGCGGTCAAAGAATTCCACACCCTCGACATCCGGAGTGCCGATCAGCCGGCCATCCAGCGTGTACGTCCAGCCATGATAGCCGCAGCGGAGAACATTCTTGCAGCCGCTGCCCAGCGCGATAGGGCCGGCGCGATGACGGCAAACATTGCTGAAGGCACGAAGAGTTCCCTGCTTGTCACGAACAACCACGACGGGCTCGCCGGCAACGTCCGCGGTAAAAAATGTCTCCGGATCGGAGATGGTGCGTTTGACGCCGTTTACTTCCCCGCACTCCTGGCCAAGCGTCCCCACAAGTTGCCAGGTGCGCCGGAAGACGCGGGCCTTTTCAATGTCGAGGATGGCAGGGTCTGTGTAAAATCTGGACGCCAGCGTCTGCGCGCATTCGATTTGTTCGTTGACGTCGAGATGCAGAGGCTTCGTTTGCATGCGTGTCACCAGCTGCGCTGAGAAGACGCCGCCGGGGAAACTTAGAATTTGCGGGTTCCTTGCCGCGACCAGCGTTCGATCACAATTTTCGATTCCGTATAAAACTCGACGGCATCGCGGCCCTGCCCGTGAAGGATCCCAAAAAAACTCTCTTTCCAGCCGCTGAAGGGAAAGTATGCCATTGGCGCAGCAACACCGATGTTGATGCCAATATTGCCGGCGGGCGCTTCGTAACGGAATTTGCGCGCAGCAGCCCCGCTGGTTGTGAAGAGCGATGCCTGATTTCCGTAAGGGCTGCGCCGGATAAACTCCATCGCCTCATCGACGGAGTTCGCACGGATCAAACTGAGTACGGGGCCAAAAATTTCAGTGTGAGCGAGCTGGCTCGATGACGGCAAGCCGTCAAGAATTGTCGGGGCGACGAAATTACCGGCTTCGTAACCCAAGATTTTTGTGTTGCGGCCATCCACGATTGCTTTTGCACCCTCGCTGACGCCTGCGCCGATCAGGGTCTCGATGCGCTGCTTGCTGTCCCGCGTGATCACGGGACCCATCTGGATGCCAGCATCAAGCCCATTGCCCACGCGGATGGAAGAAGCTGCCTGCGCGATCGCATCGCGAAAAGTTTTCTGCGCTTCACCGATCGTCAAGGCAACTGAAACGGCGAGGCAGCGCTGACCCGCACAGCCAAACGCGCTGTCGCTGATAATTTGCTTGGCGAGATCCATGTCGGCATCGGGCAAGACGACAACATGGTTTTTCGCGCCGCCCTGGCATTGCATGCGCTTGCCGCTTGCTGCGGAGCGTGTATACACATGCTTGGCCACCGGCGTTGATCCGACGAAGCTGATGGCGCGCACTTGCGGGTGATCACAGAGCGCGTCCACGACCGTACGTCCACCATTGACCAGATTCACGACGCCTTTGGGCAATCCTGTCTTTTCGATTAGCTCGAGGGCGCGGTGCATCGTAAGAGGCACGCGCTCGGAAGGCTTCAGAACAATCGTATTGCCGCAGGCAATCGCGTAGGGAAGAAACCAGAATTGGATCATCGCCGGAAAATTGAACGGCGTGATAGCCGCGACGACGCCCAGCGGCTGACGAATCAGCATTTCGTCAACGCCCGGCGTAACGTCCTCGAGGTTGTAGCCCTGCATCATCATGGGAATGCCGCAGGCGACCTCGACATTTTCGATGCCCCGGCGGAGCTCGGCTTTGGATTCGTTAAATGTCTTGCCATTTTCCTGAGTAATGAGGCGCGAGAGTTCGTCGATATGTTCTTCCAGGAGATTCTTCAATTTGAAAAGATATTGGACCCGTTCGCCTGGAGGTGTGCGGCGCCAAGCTGGAAAGGCCTCCGCGCCGGCCTGAACGGCGGCGTCCACATCGGCTGCATTGGAAAGAGGGACGCGCGCGAGAAGTTCGCCCGTGGCAGGATTGGTGACGTTCGCGTACTCGGCGGTGGTTGGCCGGCGCCATGCGCCATTGACGTAGTTTTGCAGCTCAGGCGCTTGCGTGGTTACTGCACTGCTCATTTCTTGCTCCTTGGCCCGCGCAAATAGGGAGAGATTCTGAAAGCGCGGACTCGGAATGTATCTGCGGAAAAGAGTTTACCAAAAAATTGTAAAGTTTGAACATTGCCTGCGCCGTGAAAATTAAGAAGAGCTGCCGGTGGAACGCGGATTCCGATAAAGCCGAAGGGCAAGCCATCCGACAGTCAGCACCATTCCGATCCAGCCGATATCGCGCGTGATGCCCCCAATCGTTCGATCGTGCTGCAAGACTCCCCACTGCGCGAACAACAAGCCCCAATCGTGTTCGCCGCCGCCAAACAGCGGCAACGCTTGGTCGCGGGCATCGGACATGTACGTGCCGATATAAGGAAAGTTTTCAAAAAACCAGAAACTGCAAAAGGCAAAGCCGGTAGTTTCGCGTTGAAAAAAGAAATAGGCCACGCACAGGAGCGGCACCAGGAGTTCCCCGAGGGTTCCGCCAAGAATCATTATGGTTTCGCCGAACCAGCTGAAAAACAGGTGCCCGCCTTCGTGAATCATCAGATTGACGTAATCGAGAAAGAGAAATCCGCTGCGATCAAGTGCGGCGTAGAGGAGAAAGAGCGCATAGCAGCAAACCCAGCCAATCCCAGCGGCACGGGAAACAGGCTTCCATGCACCGAAGCGATCTTCGAGAAGCGGCACAAACCGCAGCGTAACAAGGGCGAGTCGGCAGCGAAAGAGTTTCGAACGCGGCTGTTGCCATGCGCCAGAACCTATCTCATAAATAGCTGGACTGTCCGCCCTGCCCAACCTCAGGGGTTGAAACCCCTGAGTTGGGGGCACTTTTCGGCACGGCTGAAGCCGTGCCCTGACGGAACTCATTTACGAGATAGCTTTTAGTCATCGGCTATGCTTGCTCGCCGGGAAGCTGATGGCTAAACTAGCGCATTCCTCCCCAGGCCCTTGCCGAACCGAGGTGACACATGTCTTTTGTAAGCATGATTCCGGAATCGCAGGCTGGCCCCGAATTAAAGCCGTTGTACGAAGAGGTGAAGGACGGCTGGAATTTTGTTTCTAATTACTGGCAAGCCCAGGGGCGCCGGCCCGATCTGCTGCGAATCCAGAAAGACCTCTACACAAATGTTTTCACGAAGGGTGCGCTGCCTCAGTCCCTGAAGGAACAAATAGGACTTGTCGTGGCAGGAATCAACACATCTTTCTACTGCGTCGCAATCCACATGGAAATCCTGCAGCGAATGGGAATTGAAAAGCCACTGGCGCGAAAGCTTGCGACCGACTGGGAACATGCCCCGGTCGAGCCAAAGGTGATGGAACTTTTCCGCTTCGCGGCAAAGCTGACGAAGCGTCCCGGCGACATCTCAAGAGAGGACGCTGAGGCCTTGAGAAAGGCAGGCTGGGATGACGAGGCGATCTACGAGACCGTGCTGACTTCTTCCGTGATGGGTTTGTTCAACCGAGTTTCCCTCGGGCTGGGTCTTGTAGCTGATTTTTGATGCGAATCTTCTTTGAGTCTCCGCGGCCGCGGAGTGTGATGAGCCCGCGGGCCGGAGTTTAGCATCGGACAGCTGCCAGCGCCTCGTATGCCGCTCCGAGAAGCGGGGCCGACTCGTTCAGCACGACCGTAACGGGAATGTTGCTGAGCAGTCCTTCGAAGTTTCCCTTGTCCTTGAAGGCGCGGAAAAATTCACCGTCTTTGATTTTTTCGAGAATCTTGACAGCGATGCCTCCGGCAACGTAAATGCCGCCCAGAGCAAGAACTTTCAAAGCGAGGTTGCCAGCTTCCGACCCGTAAATCGCTGTCCAGAGATCCAAAGTGTCCGCGCAAATGCGGCAAGATTTCGCAAGACCCTGGCGGGTGATTTCCGGCGCGGGGTCGGCGTCTGGATCGTCGAACGAAGGATGTCTGACTTCGGGTGCAAGAAATTCGTGGATGGTGCGGAATCCGCGGCCAGACAGAATGAGCTCCCAGCTCACATGCGGATGGCGACGCCGAATGAAGCGCAACAGCTCGATTTGCTGTTCGGTATGGGGCGCAAAGTCAGCGTGACCTCCTTCCGAGGGCGCAACTCGATAGCGCTCGCCGTCCCACACGAGAAAAGACTGGCCGAGACCCGTGCCGGCCGCGAGCAAGGCGCGCGTACCACGGGGTTCCGGTTTCCCTGGATTTAGAACACAAAATTCCTCGGGTAAAAGGTGCTCAATGCTGTGCCCCGTGGCCCCCAGGTCATTCAAAAGCACAATCTGTGGCACGTGGAGTTCTCTGATGAGGGACTCCGCGTCGACAATCCAGGGAAGATTCGTGGCGCGAACCCGATTATTGAGCACGGGACCTGCTACGCCAAATCCCGCGGCAAGAATTCCGTTGGAAGAGAGATGCGGCGCAGCTTGCCGAGAGAATTCCTTTACGATCAGGTCAAACTGCGCGAAGTCCTTGCTGGCAAAGCGCTGGCGGAAGACAGGGGTGAGCTTGCCGCCACTCTCCGAAAAGAGCGCGAGGTTGCACTTGGTTCCGCCCACGTCGCCTGCAAGGATCACCGGTTCCCCCTGTGTCTCTCCCCTGAAAAAACTCGACTACGGTTGACGCCACGCGTTGCCATCACGTTCGAGCATGAGATCCGCCTCACGCGGGCCCCAGCTTCCCGCGGGATATTCAGGAACAGCGGCGCTTCGCGCGGCCGTCCATACGTCGAGGATGGGATCGAGGAGCGACCAGGCGGCTTCGACGTTGTCGCCACGGTCGAAAAGTGTTGCATCGCCGCGCAAACAATCGTGCAGAAGAGTAGCGTATGCGCTGCGGGTCCCATCGCCAAATCCTTCGCGATAACTGAACTTCATCGTCACGTTGCCGATGTCCATCTCCGTCCCCGGCCGTTTAGCGCCAAAGGAAATGGAGATGCCTTCATCAGGCTGGATATTCAAGATCAACCGGTTAGGTTCCACTTCGCGCCCGCGAAAGACGATATGCGGGGCGCGCCGGAATTGAATGACAATCTCGGTGGTGCGCTTGGCGAGACGCTTGCCCGTGCGCAGGTAGAAGGGCACACCTGCCCAGCGCCAGTTGTCGATCAGCAAGCGCGCCGCCACAAAAGTTTCCGTGCGCGAGTTTGGACTCACAGCCGGCTCTTCTCGATAACCTGGAGCTCGTTTGCCATCTACGTCTCCCGGACCATACTGGCCGCGCACGACATATTGCGCCACCATTTCCAAATCGAACGGCCGGATGGACTGCAGTACCTTTAGCTTCTCATTGCGGACGGCTGTCGCGTCGAAGGATGCCGGCGGCTCGACGGCAACGAGAGAGGTCAGTTGCAATACGTGGCTCTGGATCATGTCCCGCAATGCGCCTGCCGTTTCGTAGAAACCGCCCCGCCGCTCCACGCCCAGCGTCTCGGCAGCGGTGATCTGAACCTGGTCCACATAGTTGCGATTCCAGAGCGGCTCGAAGATACCGTTGCCGAAGCGCAGCACCAGTAAATTCTGCACCGTGTCTTTGCCGAGATAATGATCGATACGATAGACCTGTTTTTCATCGAACACGTTTAAAACGATTTTGTTCAGCTCTTTGGCCGACGCCAGGTCGCGGCCGAAGGGCTTCTCAATAATAATCCGTACCCAGGAATTTGGCGAGGACGCACGCGCCAGCCCGGCCCGTCCCAATTGCTCGACGATGTTGGGGTAGACCTCTGGGGGCGTCGAGAGATAAAAGAGACGGTTCCCGCCAAGTTTCTTGGACTCTTCAAATTCGGCAATGCGTTTTGCCAGCCTTGCGTACGCCTCCTGATCTCCGTAGTCGCCCGCGCTGTAGTGGAGATTGGCGGCGAATTCGCTCCAGCCCTTTGGATCGATGGGCCCTACTTCGGAAATACTCTTGGCCGCATCACCCGCGATCGTACGAAATGCCTCGTCGGTCATGGGCGTCCGGGCAAATCCCATGATCGCGTAGCGCGGGCCCAGGGAATTGTGCGCGGCAAGGTCGTACAGGGCAGGGATCACTTTGCGCTTGGCGAGATCTCCAGAGGCGCCGAACAAAATTACCGCGCAGGGTTCCGCCACCCCGCCATAGCCAGCTCCGGAACGGTTATTTTCCACAGTCTTGATCTCCCTCCCTGTTTCGCGTACGTATTCAACCGATTCAGAGGCCCAAAAACTATACCTCAACACCATGAATTCTCAGCTCGGAACGCAATTGCTGCGCGTTTTGATAGTGGATGACCTTCATCCCCAGCCGCCGCGGGCTTTCGAGATTCAGGGGCCGGTCGTCAATGAAGATACATTGCTCCGCCGGGCGCTGCGTGACGTCCAGCGCCACACGAAATATCAACTCTTCCGGCTTGCGAGAGCGGACATAGCAGGAGCTGAAGAAAACCGCGAAGTCGCGCCGAAGATCGAAAGCCTCGATGCGGTATTGATTGAGCTCCAGCGGCTCGTTGTTGATGGCGCCGATGAAGTATTTTCCAGAACTGGCGGCTGCATCGAGGATCGCCCGCGACTCGGGAAATTCCTTGGATTGCGCAAACATGAATGCAGTAAATTCTTCGCGCGTAAAAGAGCGCGGGCGATAGAAGAGTGTGCGGTCGAGGTATTCATCCAAGCTGAGCTGGCCCGAATCAAAAGCGGGAAAGGAGAGTTCGTGGCGATCCTGGAACTCTTCCCATTCCAGCTGGAACGCCTCCGCGGCCTGTTCGCGCGATACCCTGTCCCAGCCATTTGTTAGAATAACTCCCCCAATATCCCAGAAGAGAGTTTCAATCTCCGCCATGTCTGCGAACCCTCCAATCGCTTGGCTTTCCTTCTGTACCTGTTATCCGATGAGCCAGCCGGCTTTACGGTTTCAACCGTGGCGGGATGCGCCCATCGCAAAACCTGGATACTCCGGCCGAAAGGAAACTGCCTGGGCCCCTTACGGTTGGTGTTCCGGGATAAGTTTACCTTGTTCTCTCAAGATTCAGGGCGGGCCGGGAAGTCGTAGCCGGACAGCGCCGACTAGGAAAATTGCCGGACTTGCAGTAAGGTGAAAATGGCATTGCGCCTAGGAGAACAGCATGGCGAATGAGACTTGCGGCCCTGAGCCAGTAACGAATGAGCCGGTCAAGCCCGGCACACGAATGGTCCACTGCGTGAAATTTGACAAGGACATGCCCGGCCTCGAACGCATTCCTTGGGCAGGCGAGCTGGGCAAGCGCGTCTATGAAAATGTCTCGAAGGAAGCGTGGAAGCTCTGGCTGGAGTATTCCAAGATGGTCATGAATGAATACCGGCTCAATCCCCTCGACCCCAACTCCCAGAAGGTCATGAGCGAACAGATGGAGCAATTCTTCTTTGGCGACGGCGCAAAACTTCCCGAAGGTTATGTGCCGCCGAAGGCGAAAGGCTAGCGATCGGACGCTGCGACACGGCGCGTAACAGGATGTTCAACGGGCAGGCGCGTCGTCAGCGTAAAATGCAGTTTGGCATGGGCTTGACGCAACGCCGTCTCCACTTCCTCCGGAGTTTTTCCTCTCGCAAAAATGAATCCGAGATAGCTCGATCCTTCCGGCCAGGCCGCGATGTAATCGCGCAGCCGAGCGGTGATGTGCAGCTCCGTGATTCCCGGCGTCGCGCGCGCCACCTCTTCACCTTCCACCTTTTCCAGGACGCCGCTCTTCGGGACTGGAATCATCATCACGCCGGAAGAATATTGTTCGCGGGGCCAATCGCTACCGGGCATGCCGAGCGCATGGCAAAGCAGCAGCTCTTCCAAGCCGATCGACGCTCCGCTGTCTTTCTCGCCGAATCGTAGCGCGCGCGCGCAGAGCCCGCCGATGGGACGCGGCGCGACTTCTATTGGCCAGACGCCTTCTTCGTTCACGCGGAATTCTGCGTGAATCGGTCCTTGCGACAAACCCAATGCGCGAACAGAACCGATGGTGCATTTTTCAATCGCGTCCTGCTGCGACGTGGACAGCCGTGAAGGTGTTACGTAGATCGTCTCTTCGAAGTACGGCCCTTCGAGTGGGTCCGGCTTATCAAAAAAGGCCAAGATCCGCAGTGAGCCATCAGTGAGTAGACCTTCCACTGCCACTTCCCTGCCCGGTATGTACCCTTCGACGAGCATCTGATCGAGATGGGGCTCGCGGGTGGCCTGAATTTCGGGTGATTCGAGCAACCGCCGAAGCCGATGGGCAGCCGCGCGAAATTCATCCCGGTTGTTGGCGCGCACCACTCCCTGGCTCGCCGAAAGCGAGAGCGGCTTCAGAACACATGGATAAGAGACTCCGACAAGTGCTGGTTCGGGAGGAGGAGCGAGGGGTACGCTTCGAAACCACGGCACCGGTAGTCCGGCGTCGCGAAATACCTCGCGCATTCGCAGCTTACTTCGGCAAGCTTCCACGGCAGCCGGATGGTTGTAGTGAATTCCGAGGCCGCGTGCGGCGTAGGCAGCGGCAACGGCAGGCCGGTCGCCGAGAGCAAGAATCCCATCTACCTCCTTCTTGCGCTGAGATTCCATAACGGCATGTGCCGCCGCTTCCGGTGATTCAAAATGCACCGCAATGGCGCGGTCACCCCACGGATCCTCCAGTTGATGACACCGATCCGTGACAAACACGAGTTCGACACCCAGCTTCTCGGCGGCCTCGCCGAAGCTGCGGGTCTGATAACCCAACTTGCTTGTGAACAGCAGCAATCGTTTTCTTCGCGTAGACATTGCGGGTTAGCTGAACCTAGTGTGATTACACAAAGCCGTCGGCAGCAATAACAGGTTCTTCCAATTTTTGTGCTGCACTGCCGATCGAGACCAACTGGTCGCGCGTCGGCTCCGCGCAACAATACCAGGGCTCGCTCAGGAACGGCACGGCAGCGCTCGATGAATGAGGGCGCTGAAGACTAGGTACACCCAGGCCGGCAACTTCATGCGACGCTTTCCAAATGCGCTGGAATACAGCGGAACGGGATTCTTTTCTGCGATCGCCCTCCACAGCGAGCGACTGCACGGTTTCGCTCAATTCATCGAGTCGCGGGTCCGCGTGCTTCCACGGATAGACCAGCGACTGCGGATCAAACGTTCCCACGATCCGCCGCATTTCTTCCAACTCCAGCAGCCGCGAACCCTCGGGAATCAGCAGGCGGATGCCCAGTTGAATGGGCGCGACGTTTTCGACGAGCCCCTCCGCCTGGATAACCTCGAGCAAATCAATGTACGAATCCATTGTCGTCCACGGACTAAACGGCACGAAAGTCGGATGAAGAGTCATGCCCAGCTCGCGGAAGTTCCGCACAACCTGAAGGAAATCCTCGCGTGTGTGCCCTTTATCTAGGATTTCCAGAAAAGGGTCATCCACGGACTCAACCGCGCTAATTACAAAGAGGCATCCGGTCTCCTTTAATTTGGACACGTAGCCAGTGTACTTGCGCAGGTGTTCGATTTTGATGGTGACGTCGTACGTGACGTCGGGAAACTCACTGTGAAACGCCTCGACCAGTTCCATCGCGTGACGAATCCCGTTGAAAAAGTCCGGATCGCCGAACGAAATATGTTGCGCGCCGGCGGCCACCTGACGGCGAATGTCCTCAAGAACGACATCGCGGCCAACGATGCGGAAAACTCCTTTGTACACAGGCACAATCGGGCAGTGCCGGCAAAGATGCTTGCAGCCGCGGCTGGCTTCGGTCGATCCCACAATACGGTAACCCTTACCGGGCATGATGAGGTGCGCATACTTTTCGAGCGCGGGCATCCCCGTGCGATCGGGAACTTCGAAGGCCAGCCGCTGCATAGACACCATCGGCTCTTCCTGTGGCCCCACTGAACTCCGCTCGCCCAAAGCGATTCGCTCCGCTAAATGAACAAGTCCCTCTTCGAATTCGCCACCAAGAATGGTAGAGACTCCCAGCGAACGCAGGTATTCCGCATTCATTGGTGCGTAGAGGCCATAGCAGCAGAGGGTGGCCCGCGGATTTCGTTCGCGCAAACCGGGAATGAGCTGTGCCGCAAGCCTCGTGGCCGTGTGCATGGGTAGGTAAAGAGCGATCAGGTCGGCCGCGTAAATCGCAGATTCGTCCAGCGATTGTCTAGTGAGATCCAGGCATACGACGTAGTGCCCGCGTTTGCGCAACCACGCCGCCGGCGAGGCCAGCCCGAAAGGCTGACGCCCGAGCTCATAAGTCGAAATCAGGACAATGTTCATGCTGGTACCAGTATAGCTGCCCGACGCCCGGAATCGATTTCGGTTATCATAGAGGGCTGCCTGTGGCAGGGAAAGGACGGCGGGAATGCCTCTATCCACGGCAAATTCCTTCGGCACGCGCGACACACTCAACGTCGGCGCACAGAGCTTCGAAATCCACCGTCTCGAAGCGCTTGAGAAGCAACATATCACCAGCCTCGAAAAGCTGCCGTTCTCCCTCCGCATTCTGCTCGAAAATCTTTTGCGCTGCGAAGACGGCCGCTTCGTGCGGGCTGACGACATTCGCGCGCTGGCCACGTGGACTCCCGGGGTGGCGCAAAAGGAAATCGCTTTCATGCCTGCTCGTGTCTTGCTGCAGGATTTCACGGGTGTTCCGGCAGTGGTCGACCTTGCCACCATGCGCGAAGCCGTCAAACACATGGGCGGCAATCCCAAGCTGATCAACCCGCTCTTCCCCGCTGAACTGGTCATCGATCATTCCGTTCAAGTCGACAGCTTCGGCAATGCCAACTCTTTCGGCCTAAATGCTGAATTGGAATTCCAGCGCAACGTGGAACGCTATGCATTCTTGCGCTGGGGTCAAACTGCGTTCCAGAATTTTAAAGTGGTCCCGCCGGACACCGGCATCTGCCACCAGGTAAACCTCGAATATCTCGCACGGGTTGTTTGCGCCGTGCCTTCCGGGAAAAAAGTACAAGCCTACCCCGATTCCGTTGTCGGCACCGATTCGCACACCACCATGGTGAACGCGCTCGGCGTCTTCGGCTGGGGCGTCGGCGGCATCGAGGCAGAAGCGGCCATGCTCGGCCAGCCGTTTTCGATGCTGATACCGGAGGTGGTGGGTTTCCGCCTGCACGGCCGGCTGAGCGAGGGCGCAACGGCGACGGATCTCGTCTTGACCGTGACCGAGATGCTTCGCAAAAAAGGCGTCGTCGGAAAATTTGTCGAATTTTACGGCAGCGGACTCTCCACCTTAAGTGTGCCGGACCGTGCCACCATCGCCAACATGGCTCCAGAGTACGGCGCAACGATGGGTTTCTTCCCAGTTGATGCCGAAACACTGGCCTACTTGCGATTTACCGCGCGGCCCCAAGAACAGATCGCCCTGGTCGAAGCCTACTGCAAGGAACAGTCGCTCTTCCGCACCGACGCCACTTCCGAACCGGCCTTCAGCGATAAGCTCGAGCTTGATCTCGGTTCGGTCGAACCCACCGTCGCGGGGCCAAAGCGCCCGCAGGACCGCGTGTCGCTGCGCCAGGCAAAGACCTCGTTCACAAAAATTGTCGAAGGCGCCCCGGACAAACACGTCGCCGTTCGAAACAACGGTGACTCCTTCGACCTTTCAAGTGGCGCCGTCGTCATCGCTGCCATCACCAGTTGCACCAATACTTCAAATCCGTCCCTGATGCTCGGAGCGGGTCTGCTCGCGAAAAAAGCCGTCGACCGTGGTCTGCACGTGAAGCCCTGGGTGAAGACGAGCCTCGCCCCGGGCTCGAAAGTCGTAACCGATTACCTTCTGTCGTCGGGCCTGATGCCCTATCTCGAGAAGCTGAAGTTTCATCTCGTCGGCTACGGCTGCACAACCTGCATCGGTAACAGCGGTCCTTTGCCGGAAGCCATCGGAGCCGCGATCAAGGAAAACAACCTCGTGGCTGTGGCGGTCCTCAGCGGCAACCGAAATTTCGAAGGCCGCATTCATCCGCTGGTCCGTGCGAATTATCTCGCTTCGCCGCCGCTCGTGGTCGCCTACGCTTTGGCGGGCCGCATGGACGTTGACCTGACCACCGAAGCGCTGGGTAAAGACACAACGGGAAAACCGGTTTTCTTGCGCGATATCTGGCCGACACCGCAGGAAGTGGAAGCGACGGTGCGCTCGGCAGTTTCAACGGATATGTACCGCAAGGTTTACAGCGAAGTGTACGAGGGCGACGCACACTGGAAGTCCATGCCCACGCCCGAAGGTGACCTGTACCGCTGGGACCCAAAATCCACGTACATCAAGATGCCGCCCTATTTCGATAACATGCCGAAGGATCCGCCAGCGCTCGCGGACGTTCGTGCTGCCCGCGTCCTTGCAATTCTTGGCGACAGCGTCACTACGGACCACATTTCACCCGCCGGCTCAATCCCCGTTGATTCCCCCGCCGGCAAATATCTCATCGCCAATGGAGTCAAGCCGCACGAGTTCAACTCCTACGGCGCGCGGCGCGGCAATCACGAAGTGATGATGCGCGGAACCTTTGCGAATATCCGTCTCCGCAACCAGCTCGCGCCCGGCACCGAAGGCGGCTGGACCCTGTACCTCCCCGGCAGCGAGAAAATGTCCATCTACGACGCCGCGGTTCGCTACCGTGAAGCCGGTGTGCCGCTGGTTGTAATTGCCGGAAAAGAATACGGCTCTGGCTCTTCGCGCGACTGGGCCGCGAAGGGCACGCGTCTTCTCGGAGTGCGCGCCGTGATCGCAGAGAGCTACGAGCGCATCCACCGCAGCAACTTGCTTGGCATGGGAGTTCTGGCATTGGAATTCAAGCGGGGCGAAAACCGCGAATCTTTGGGCCTGACAGGCAACGAGGTCTTCGAAATCGAGGGCGTTGCCGGCCTCGCGCCTAGAAAAGAACTGAAGGTCCGCGCGAAATCCGACAACGGCAAGGAAAAAACATTCACCGTAATTGCTCGCGCCGACACACCGGAAGAGGTTGCCTATTATCGTCACGGCGGCATTTTGCAGTACGTCCTCCGCCAGATGCTGTGATCGGTAGCAAACAAATTTCCGAGAGGATGTTTGTGCCAAGAAAAATTTGTTGTTCTCTCGTTCTGACGCTTTGCGCCGCGATTTCCTCCTTCGGGCAGCAAGCGCAATCCCCCGCGGCGTCAACTGTCACGGCGATTCGCGCCGGAAGGCTCTTGGATGTCGAATCCGGACGCCTGCTGGCAAACCAAGTCATTCTAGTGCGCGACGGAAAGATCCAGGCAGTCGGCGAGAACCTCCTCATTCCCGCAAGCGCCAGCGTTATCGATCTCTCCAAGATGACGGTGCTTCCCGGCCTGATTGACTGCCACACGCATTTGGCCGACCTACCCTTCGAAGAGCCGCTCCTCGTGCTGCAAAAATCCGCCGCTGAGACTGCTTACGCCGTTATTCCCAATGCACGCGTGACGCTCCTTGCGGGTTTCACCACCGTGCGCGACGTCGGCGTTTATCGCGCTTTCAACGATGTGGCCCTTCGCGACGCCATCGCCCAAGGTAATGTGATCGGCCCGCGCATGTTCGTCGCGGGCGCCTACATCACAATCAGCGAGGGCGCCGGCGCGATGACCGGCCTGGCCCCGGACATGCAGCTCCCGTGGGATCTTCACTACGGCGAAGCCAACAGTCCCTGGGAAGTGCGGCAAAAAGTCCGTGAGCTGGCGCACCGCGGCGCAGATCACATCAAGATCCTCGCCACAGGCGCCGTACTCACTCACGGAAGCAATCCGAAATCGGTTGAGTTCACACCCGAAGAGCTGCACGCCGCGGTGGACGAAGCTCGCAACTTCGGCCTGCGCGTCGAAGCCCACGCACACGCTGCCGAGGGGATCAAGAACGCCATCCGCGCGGGAGTCGCCTCCGTCGAACACGCCACGCTCATAGACGACGAAGGCATCGCCCTCGCCAAGGAACATGGCACCTATCTAGATATGGATATCTACGACGAAGAGTGTATTCAGGGCCAAGGCAAAAAAAGTGCAACCCCAGCGGATTTCCTCGAACACGACCGCGGCCTGGGTGAACTTCATCGCCAGAACTTCACGAAAGCGGTTCGCGCAGGTGTCAAACTGTCGTTTGGCACCGATGCAGGAGTATGCCCGCATGGCATCAATGCCCGCCAGTTTGCGTTCATGGTCAAGTACGGCATGACGCCGATGCAAGCCATCCAGTCCGCCACCACGAATGCCGCCGACTTGCTGGGTAAATCGAATCTTCTCGGCTCACTGCAGCCCGGGAAGTATGCGGACATCATTGCCGTCACCGGCGATCCTCTATCCGATATCCGCATCCTCGAAAATGTGAAATTCGTGATGAAAGAGGGAAAGGTCTACAAGCAGGAACAATAATTCACATTCGATTACCGGCTCGAGGGTAAGGGCGCATTCAGCGGCGCCCTTCTTTTTTTTGCGCCAAAACGAGGCCTCGCGGTGTCGGCAGAAGAAGAACCGACAGCAATCCTTCGCTCTCGAGTCTCAGCGCCGCTTCCCGCACCGTCTTCATCGCCGAGCTCGCGTCGTGCATCACGATCAACCCATGCGGACTCATCTGCGGAAGGAAGCGCCGTACCTCCCGTTCGCGTAACGGCGCGTCGCTGTCGCAGAAAAGCAAGTCGATTCTGCCGTCCAGTTTTATCTCCAGGCTCGATTCATTCCGCGCTTCAATCCACTCGCCAAGTCCTGAAGACGCAAACCGCTTCTGCGCGGAAGCAAAAACCTTCGGGTCATATTCGCACGTGACCACCCGGCCAAATCCGTTGGCCTTCAATCCTTCCGCGATGTGCAGCGTGCTGAGGCCCGAAAAAGTTCCTGTTTCCACCACGAGTTCTGGCTTGGTTGTCGTCACGAGCGCTTTCAGAAAATCGAGCACTTCCGCTTCCGCGCTCATCGAATCGTACATGTGCCAGCGCTCCGGGTGAGGACATTCGGGCGTGGGTTTGTGGTATTCCTGCTGCAAAATATCGCCGCGCGAAGCGATGTGCTCTACGATGCGGTGCTCTTTCTTAAGCGCGTGAAATTGGCTCTTGATACGCCAAAGTAACACCGCGCCAAAAAGAATAGAGGCGACGCTCGCGGTCTGCGCGTTCGATAAACCGAAGAAAGACCGGGGATTGATGCGAATAAATTCGATCAGGAAGCGAGCCGCGCCCGTCAAAATCAGATAGTTGGCAAAAATCTCGCCCTTGGCCTTCGGACCTCGCAGAGCCTTCGTCCCCATGTGCCACAGAAAAGCCGCAATCACAAGCCAGATGAAAAACTCGTAAAGCGGCGTTGGGTGGACGCGCTCCGTCGTCGGCACGATTCCGTTCGGAAAACTCATCCCCCACGGCAGCGTTGTGGGAATGCCATAGTCGCCGTCGCCCGAGAGGAAACATCCGATGCGCCCGATGGCGTAGCCCGCGGCAGCGGCCGGCGAACAAGCGTCCAAAAACTCGAGGAGTGGAATCTTCGCACTCCTCGCCAGCAGGACCAGCGCCGCGAACCCGCCCAGGAATCCGCCGAACCACGCGAATCCCACGCGGCTGAAAATGTAGGGCCACGGATCTGCAAAAAATTCGCTTGGGCTCTCCAGCACATGATAGAGGCGCGCGCCGGCAATCCCCGCAAGCCCCGCGATCCCGATGATCATGAATGCGTCCGCTTGCAGTTTGCGTCGCTTGAAATCCGCATCCAGGATGTACGCGGCGCATAGGAGCGCGGTCGCAACCATCAATCCGAATGTGGGAAGGGACAGCGGGCCCAGGTGTATGTAGGGAATCATGTCAATGAGACGAACTTTTGCCCACGAAAGTATACACGACGACGCCGATAAGTCCGGTCAAGACCATCGGTGAAGAAGAATTCCGATAGCGAGCCACACGCCAAGCGCCGCCCATTCCGCCGGAGTGAAATGTCCAGGAAAGATGGGTAACAATTTCATAAGCAGCAGGAGCAGTGAAATTACAATTCCAAGCCCCGCAATCACGCGCAATCTTGGCCGCCGCTCCACTAGCCAAAAAGACAAGCACGCCGCCAGCCACCCGAACGCAGAGGCCATCGAGCCCACTTCGGTCACCGGCACCAGCAACGCGTCGCCGAGGAATAGCCCGAGTAGCGTACCCACGGTGACTCCCATGACGGCGACGGAAGGAGTAGAAAATCTTTCATGGATGACGGCAAATCGCGCAGCTACGGTGCCGCGGCGGGCAAACGCAAAAAGCAAACGGGTCGAGGCGGCGAAGTTGCCGTTGAAGCATTGAAACAAGCCGAAAAGCCCCATGGTAAAGATCAGGCTGACCGGCCACCTGGCGCCGAGCGCTCCCTCGAAAGCGATGGCGGTGGCGAAGCGCTTTCCAAGCAGGCTCTGCCACGGAGCAATGTAAGCCACAGCTGCAATGGCCAGCGCGTAGAAAAACGCTCCGACCCCTAGAGCGAGCCCAATGGCCCACATGTAGCTCTTCCCGCGAAAGTCTGGATTGGCCTCCTCCGCATATTTAGGAACGGACTCGAATCCGGTCATGAAATACGGCACGATCTGCAGCGTGAGCAGGATCGAGACAAATGGAGTTGCGCGAAATACGGGATGAAAATTGGCGGGAGCGCCACGCGTTGCGCTGACTCCCACAATGACCAGAAAAAGTAACAGAACCGTAGTGGTCATGGTTTTCTGGAAATTTGCGCTGAGCCTGATGCCCCGGTAATTGAGGATGGCGAGGAAGAGTGTTAGGGCGATTCCCAGAATAAGGCGCGGCAAAAACACCGGCTGGCCCGCGACACGATACAATTCGAGGGAGTCGAGCGACGGAAAAATGTACGCGGCGATTTTTCCGAGGGCCACAGCTTCCCACGGGCAAACAATGAAGTAGGCCAGCAACATCACCCACCCGGTGAAGTAACTGACGATAGGCGGAAAAACCTGCGCAGTGTATGCAGCCTCTCCCGCCGCATCGGGAAGGCGCAGCACCCATTGCCCGTAAACGTAGCCGACGGGAAGCAATATGATTCCGCCAAGGGCGAAGCCCAGGATGGCGCCCAGCGGCCCGCCGCGCCCGAGCCAGTCGTCCATCAGGACGAGCCACCCGGTTCCGATCATTGTGCCGAAGGCCAGCGCGAAATAATCGTGGGTCCTGAGTTTGCGCGCCAGGGTGGGCATCTACAGCACGCAGAGCAGCTCGTAGAGAAGATTTGCGGCAAGCAGTGACGTAATCTCGCCGGTATCATAAGGGGGCGAGACCTCGACCAGGTCGCACCCTACAATGTTCAATCCGCGCAACGCACGCACCAGCTCCAGGATTTGCACGCTCGTGAGCCCTCCCACCTGCGGTGTCCCCGTTCCGGGTGCGTAGGCCGGATCGACCGCATCAATGTCCAGAGTGACATACACCGGCTTCCCGAGGAACGCCTTCAAATGCCGTTGAACAACCGCGATGCCCTTCTCGTGAAATTCTTCGGCCGTCACCATTTTCACTTTGTGGGCACGCGCAAAGTCGAAGTCTTCTTCGCCGTAGACCTGCCCGCGAAGGCCAACTTGCAACACACCGCCGTCCACCAACAGACCTTCTTCAAAGGCGCGTCGGAATGGCGTCCCGTGCGAGTACTTGCTGCCGAAGTATTCGTCCCACAAATCGTTGTGGGCGTCGAATTGGATCAACGAAACCGGTCCGTGCTTCTTCGCCACCGCACGCAGAATCGGCAGGCTGATCGAGTGATCTCCCCCCACGCAAACACAGCGTGCACCCGCCTGCAATACGGCCCGGATTCCCTCTTCGATCCGGTGAAAAGTATCCTCGATGGACAGCGGATTGACGGAAAGATCTCCGAAGTCGGCGATACGGTACTTGGCGAAGGGATTCACATTCAAGACAGGATTCCACGGCCGGATAATCGCCGATTGCCCGCGGACATGACGCGGCCCGAAACGCGGTCCCGGCCGATAGGTTGTGCCGCCGTCGAATGGCACTCCAACTAGGGCGATCTCCAGCTCTTCGGGATCTGAAATATGCGGCAAACGCATAAATGTGGAAATGCCCGTAAAGCGCGCGTAGGTGAGCGCGTCAACCGGTTCGGGATGAGGTAAACGAAACTTCCGTGGCGCTTGGGGCATGGCCGTGCATCTTAGTTTCTCGAAATGTCCAAAGTCAACGCGCAGTAATCCTCATATCGCGCTCAATTCAGTATGACCAAGCCACACCTCGAGTTTCCCGCCTCGAACCCCGGCGCGGCCTTGCCACGTCCGCTTCTGCCGCCGCGGCGCTGTTCCGACGCCTCTCGCCTGTATTAAACTCCCTGTAACATGAAACACAACAAACTCATCAAAGAAGCCGCGCGCCTCGCGGAACCCTTCTGCATCACGGATGGCGAGAAATTTCGCCTGAAGGACTACGACCCCGCTGATACGAACGGGGTGAAAAACAAACAACACGCCCAGAACATCCTGGACAGACGCGTCGGCCTGCTCAGCGATATGCAGGAAAAGCTCTATGCCCAGGACCGCTGGGCCCTCTTGGTGATCCTTCAAGGTTTGGACGCTGCCGGCAAGGACGGCGTGATCAAGCATGTAATGTCGGGTGTAAATCCGCAGGGCTGCGACGTGTTTTCACTTAAGACTCCCAGCAACGAAGAGCTCAACCACGACTATCTCTGGCGCTCGCACAAGTATGTTCCGGAGCGAGGCAAGATCGGAATCTTCAACCGCTCCTATTACGAAGAGGTTCTGGTCGTGCGTGTGCACACGGAGCTCTTAAAGGCTCAGAAATTGCCCGCCCGCCTGGTGACCAAGCACATTTGGGATGAGCGCTACGAGGACCTCAACGCCTATGAGCGTTATCTCACTCGCAATGGCGTGGTTGTCCGCAAGTTTTTCCTTCATATTTCAAAAAATGAACAAGAAAAGCGCCTTCTGGAACGCCTCGAAGATTCGAAAAAGAACTGGAAATTTTCCCTGGCCGACGTCAAGGAGCGCAACTCCTGGAAGGCCTATCAGCAAGCGTACGAGGAGATGATTCAAAAAACGGCGACGAAACACTCGCCGTGGCACGTCGTTCCCGCGGATAACAAGTGGTTCGCGCGGCTGATAGTAGCTTCGACGATCATCGAGGCCCTGGACGCGTTGGATCTGGCATTTCCCGTCGTTGACAAAGCGAAGAAGCGGGAATTAAAGACCGTGCGCGAATCCCTCCTGCGAAGCTAGCACTGGGTCAGAGCGCGGTAGTCGAGATGAAAAAGACGGCAGCGGTGATCGGACCTGGCTTCGTCGGCGGGGCTCACTTGGACACTTGCCGCGTGGATTCGCGCGCCACCAATTCCGCCGGCACTTTGCGCCGTATCACCGGCACATCGCGCTTCTGTCGCACCGCATTGATCGCGTCCAGTACAATTCCTACGCTTAGCGTTCCCATGACTTCCATCGGCTGCCGCACCGTCGAAAGCGACGGCACGGAAATCGCCGCCTGTGCCACGTCGTCGAAACCCATCACGGAACAATCTTCCGGCACGCGTACGCCTTTCTTTTTCAGCGCGCGTAGCGCTCCCAGTGCCGTCATGTCGTCGAACGCCATTAGCGCCGTGAACGGCTTGCCTCCCCTCAACAATTCCGTTGTCAGCCGTGCGCCTGCCTCGAAACTCGAATTAGGATCGAGCGATTCCGGCACTTCCGCAATCCGCTTCTGATCCAGCACGATCCCCGCGGACTGCGCATAACTTCGAATGCCTTTCCAGCGTTGCCCGCTGCTGGCCAGCGTCTTCGGACCGCGAATGAAGGCAATTTCGCGGTGGCCGAGGCGGTGAAGATATTCCAGTGCTGCCCGCGCGCCGGCTTCGTTGTCCACCGACACCGTGCTCACCGTATCTATGTCGATCTCCCGCCCCACGATGACTGTCGGCACCTGTTTCCGCGTCAAATCGGCCAACAGCTTGATGTCCATCACCAGCCAATTGGCGATCACGATCAGCGCCTCGACGCGCCTGTCCAACAGCATTTCCAGATACCGCTCGAAGCGATGCGGCTCGTTGTGCGCGTCCGCCAGCAGCGACAAATAATTTCCCTGGTACAGTGAATTTTCGATCCCGCGCAGAATCGGGGTGCAATACGGGTCGGTGATGTCAAAAACCATTACGCCCACTACATTCGAGCGCTGGCTCCGCAGCGAGCGCGCCAGCGGATTCGGCCGGTAGCCCAGCCGGCGCGCCGCCGTCTCGATGCGCTGCTTCGTATCGTTCGGGATATATCGCGCCAGCGGTGCATTGTTTAGAACGATGGAAACCGTCGAAGCGGAGTACCCGCTCTTGCGCGCCACATCTCGAATCGTCACGACCGCGCCTTTTGGCATGGTGTCCTTTCTGAATTCATTGCGCGGAATGCCGTGTCATCGGCAAGCCCTGTCCTGAAGCAACGAAGATTCTGTGGGTTCACCGCCGCGTCGTCAACCGTTTTTGTACTGTGCGCCAGACCTCTGAGCCAAATCGGTCGCCGCGCGCCAACCACTCTTTTCCTCGTCATCCAATTACCACCGAATGGGTTACACTACGCCAGATGAACCGTCGCACATTTGTGCAATCTTCGATTGCCTCCGCTCTTCTTGCTGCCCGGCCCGCCTGGCCCACCGACTCGGCCCGTAAGATCGACACAATTGGTTTGCAGCTCTACACTGTGCGCAATGCCATGGAAAAGGATTTCGAAGGCACGATCGCAAGAGTCGCCGCCGTCGGCTACCGCGAAGTGGAATTTGCGGGCTACTTCGACCACTCACCCAAAGATGTCCGCATCGTCCTCGATCGCCACGGCCTGACCTCTCCCTCTGCGCACGTGGACTACGACGTGATCGAAAACAAATGGCCGGAAACTCTCGAAGCTGCGCACACCATCGGCCACAGCTACATCATCCGCCCCGGTATCGAAGAACCGCAACGCAACCAGCCAGACGGGTGGAAGCGCGCCGCGGAGCTCTTCAACCGTGTCGGCGAAGCCAGCCGCAAGGCCGGCATTCAATTCGCCTATCACAATTACAGTTTTGAATTTGAGCCGGCTAAATCGCTCGGCGGGAAAATGCCCTACGATTTTCTCCTCGCTGAAACCGACCCCAAGCTCGTACAGATGGAGATGGACCTCTGCTGGATCACGGTAGCCGGTCAGGACCCTCTTACATATTTCGAACGCTATCCCGGCCGCTTTCCGCTCGTCCACGTCAAAGATTGGAAGGGCGGAAAAGGCCATGCCGGCGAGCAGTCCAGCCGGATGGCCGACGTCGGCCGCGGGGATATCGATTGGAAACGCATCTTCGCGCAATCCGGCAAAGCGGGCATCCGCCACTACTTCGTAGAAAACGACGAGCCCAAGTCCATTTTTGACAGCATCCGCACGAGTTTCGAATACCTCCGCGATCTGCGCTTTTGAGAAACTCGCCGTCACCCCGCCTGGATTCCGCGATCCACTTGTAGGGGCGCAGCACCGCTGCGACCGCTTTCTCGGCAGCTACCATTTTGGGCCTCAACCCGGCAATTCTTTCCCGTAGGGGCACGATACATCGTGCCCTCTTCTTCTCCACCGCCACAAGCTTTCACATCGGGTGCTCCAGTCGCGTCATTGCACCTGGGCATTTTGTTTTTCACACTTTTCCACGACTCTTTCGAATGACGCCGCTTCTCCCAAACTGCTCAAATCATTCCACTTGAACCAATTTCCCCCCAACTCAGCATCCGCGTTCGAATCACTATATAGTTATTCTTGACATCCATTACCTTTTATGGTACTATTTCCTTTGAGTTCAGCGCTTCAATTCGCCCCCCTCGCGAGCCACTGCCGTTCGCCACTTCTACTCCCTTGCCTCTGCTCAATTTCCGAGGCCGCCGCCCCGAAGTCCTTTGGAAACTGCGCGTACGAAAAATACTCGTTCTGCAGAATTTTGGTTCAATGCAACGCCTTTAGAATCAACACTTGCAAAAGTGTAACAAAACAAACAACTTTAACCTTCTTTAGAATCAACACTTATGAAAAACATAGGGGTAGGGGGGTGTTATTGTTAACCAGACATCCGACGAAGGATGACTGTCCCGAGCGGCCATCGGGAGCGAGGGATCTCTCTTCATTCCCGACGAAGGTGCGGTTTGTCCACCCCTGCGGGACGCATGAAGGTCCCGGTGCCAGGCATTTCTCTCCCGAGTGCGTTTCTTGCATCCTGAATGATTCTGCGGGGCGACCACCGGGAGCCGAAGGACTTGCGTCGGCCTCCCTTTCAACTGTCAACTCGCTTCGGGCACAGGCGGACAGCCCGGAAATTCGTGCAACGAGGTGTTGCCGATGTATTGCAGGTCCGCGATCCCAATCTTGCTAGTATAAAAAGCGTCGCACGTCATATTCCGCAAAAACGAGAAAAACGCCACACCCTGGCTCAGCGTCGGATCTTGTTTCGCGTTCTTCCGGAAAGCAATCAGGTCCAGCGTTTCTTTTCTTTGTTCTGGCGCGCATTCGAGAAAAACCTTCTCGTACTTGTCCATACAGAAGTTGTCCAGCCAGAACAGCCCTCCGCCAAGTTTCAGTTGATATTCGGGATTCTCGCTGGTGAGCAAATCGATAAATTCCGGAGCTCCTGCCTCTACCGCCCCGCCCGATTTTTCATCCTTCGGAATAATCGCATCGCAAAGGGCAGACACCGTGTCGTATTGGTGCACCGAAAAATATTTCGCCGCGTATTTTCCCGTAGCGGAAGCCGCCTTTTCCTTACGCACCATCTGGTGCGCAAACTCCGCCGCCTGCGCCGGAATCACTTGGAGTACGGATCCGCCCACCGCTCCCATCGCCAGCGTCTTCAAAATGTCGCGCCGCGAAACTCCTCGCATCGTCATCGGATTGCCCCCTCGTTTATCCGTCACTCAGATATTCCCTTTTTTCGCCTCATCCAGCAGATATTCCGAAGCGCGCCAGGAAAGCGCCATGATCGTCAGCGTCGGATTCTTGTCTGGATTCGTCACCAAAGACGCGCCGTCGGTCATGAAAAGATTCTTCACGTCATGCGCCTGGCAATAGCCGTTGAGCACCGAAGTCTTGGGATCGGACCCCATCCGGGCCGTACCCACCTCGTGAATGATCTTCCCGCCCTCCTGAATTCCGAAAGGATACTGGCCATCGATCGCCGTCTTTGTCTTGTACTCGCCGCCCATCATCTCGATCATTGCGCGGAAAGTCTCCTGCATGTCCTTCGCCTGTCGCAGCTCGTATTCCGTCCATCGGAAATGAAACCTCAGCACGGGAATTCCCCATTCGTCCACAACGTCAGGATCGATTTCGCAGTACGTATCCTGGTTGGGAATCATCTCGCCGCGACCGGAGAATCCGATCGTCGTCCCATAAATCTGGCGCGCGCGTTGCTTCAGCGTCGCACCGTACCCCTCTTCGTCGTGGCACAAGCCGTCGAACATTCCCACACCAGGCATGTGCCGGCCGCCCCCGATCTCGATGTGATAGCCGCGAGGAAAATCATTCTTGCGATCGAACTTCCACCACGGAATGTACATGTGCATTCCGCCGACACCGTCGTGATTGTGCGGCGGCACCTTCTCGAGTTGGGGAACGCTGCCCCACCCGTCGCTGCCTACCGAATCCGTCAGATAGCGCCCGACCGTCCCCGAGGAATTCGCCAGTCCGTTTGGAAAAAACGAAGATCTGGAATTAAGCAACAGTCGCGCGGATTCGCAAGCGCTTGCCGCCACCACCACCGCGCGCGCATGAATGCGCTTCTCCGTCCGTGTCGCCTTGTCAATATACGACACGCCCTCGGCTTTGCCTTCCTTCGCCACCATAATCTCGCGTGCCATCGCACCGGTGATCAGCGTGAGCTTCCCCGTTTTCATCGCCGGGGGAAGCAGGACCTGGCTGGAGCTGAAGTTCGATCCCGTCACACAACCCCGCCCACACTGCCCGCAGTAATGACACGGCTGACGGCCGTTGATGGATTTGGTCAACACGGCAAGCCGCGCGGGAATGCAAATTATGTTGAGCTTGTCGCAGGCTTTTTTTACCAGCAGCTCGTTGCAGCGCGGCTTCGGCGGCGGCAGGAAAACTCCGTCCGGCGCGCTCGGCACATTTTCCTTCGTTCCAAACACGCCGATGTAGGACTCCACCTTGTCGTAATAGGGAGCAAGGTCTTCGTAGCTGATGGGCCAGTCGTCACCGAGTCCGTCGCGTGTACCCGATTTGAAGTCGATGGGAGAAAATCGCAGCGCAATCCTGCCCCAATGATTTGTCCTGCCTCCCACGATGCGCGAACGAAACCATTGAAAGTTCGCCCCCGGCGCCGAAGTGTACGGCTCGCCTTCGATTTCCCATGCTCCGTTCGGCGCCAGGAATTCGCTGAAATTCTCAAGCGCGCGCCCTCCCACGCCCGCGCCGCGGTGTGGCAGCTCGTACGGCCAGGTGAACATCTTGAAATCTTTCTCGGGATTCACCGGCGGCCCGGCTTCGAGCATCACCACGCTCAGCCCGCCTTCGGTCAGGATCTTCGCCGCCATGCCGCCCCCGGCGCCGGATCCGATAATGCAGACGTCAAAAACTTTCGGCGAGCGGCTCACTTGTGCCATTTCCATTCCCTTCCCTTACAGCTCACCCTTTTTCATTTGCTAGACTGCGAAATCGCAAGCCCGTGCCGTAAGCGCCCAAAGATGCCCGGTGGCGCAGACTACTCTTCCAACAACTCTTTGCGGACGTTTTTCAAGACGTACGCGGCGCGCTCCACGCCGACTTCCCCCGGAAGAATTGGGTCTTCATTTTCGATGCTGAGGATGCCTTCAAAACCCACATCCATGTACGCCTTGATGATCGCCTTCCACGTATCGGCGCCGTGGCCGTAGCCCACGGCCCGGAAAATCGCCGATGCCTGGTCGAGGTCACTTGTATCCAGTGCGAAATTCATGACGCCGTACTTCGCGACATTTTCCGGATACATTGCCGTGTCCTTCATGTGGGCGTGAAAGAGGGCGCCCTGCTTCCCTAGAAGGTGGATCACTTCGACGGCGTCGCAGCCCTGCCAGAAGAGATGGCTCAAATCGCAATTTGCACCGATTTCCTCTCCCACTGCTTCACGGAGTCTCAGCAATGTTCTGGGATTGTAGACGACAAAATTAGGGTGCATTTCCAGCGCCAGCCGGTGCACGCCATGTTCTCTCGCGAGCTTTGCCGCCTCTTTCCAGTAGGGGATTACCTTTTCTTTCCATTGCCAATCGAGCATTGGACCAACTTCGCTAGGATAGCGGTAGGCCGCCCAATTCGGCATCATGTCCGTCGGTGACCCGCCGGGACAACCGGAAAACCCCACAATGACTCTCACATCCAGCCGCTCTGCGAGCAGCACCGTCTTTCGAAACGTCTCTGCATCCCGCGCCGCATGTTTCAGGTCCGGATGAATCGGATTGCCATGGCAACTCAACGTGGCAACGCGAATTCCGCGATCCTCAAATTTTTTCCTCCACGCCCTGGCCTTGCCAGCATCTGCCAACAATTCGTCCACGGGGCAATGCGGCGCCCCAGGACCCCCGCCTGTGCCGATTTCCATCGCCTCAAGACCCAGCGCGCTTACTTTGTCGAGCATCGCATCGAGAGAAAGATTTTCGTACACAGGATCGAACACGCCGATGGGTATTTTGCGCTTGGTGCCGGATCCGCTGCCGAAATTCCGGTTCGGCGTGGAAAACCGCGATTCTGAGAGATCCATCATTCCGGCCGCCCCTGGCACAGAGGCAGCAAGCAATCCGCCGCCCGTCGTACTGAGAAATTGTCTGCGGTCGAGAGTCGCCTCTCTTCGCGGGTTCTTCATTCGATTTACCTCGGTGAGCGCACGCATGCGCCGGAATTCGGCTATTCGGGCGGCATTATACGCCGATGCACGCAAGCCGCAATCAACGAAATCGCGAAGGAAAACCTACGTTGTTGGTGCGGGGATGTCCGGCCCAGGACACAGACCAGTACGTTTACTCCACGAATTTCGCGCGGGCAGCTTTTGGAGAGCCTACCCTTTTTGGGGAGACAGCTCGTCGAGCGCTGGGATCGAAGCTGGCATCGTCAATGCGCGCTCGGGTGGCTGTTTTCCGTGCTGAATGGCCTGCACGAACATTTCCATCGCCTGCCCGGTATTCGGTGGCACAAAAACGGTCGCGGCAAGCAACCCGCTGCGCACCCACGATTGTCCCGTTTTCGGCAAGCCGTCGCAGCCGGTAAACGGCAGCGCCAGCCACTTTTCCCGGTCGGCTTCATTCGTCAATTCCTGAAAGGCTTTGCGCGCGCCCATGGCCATCGAATCATCCTGCGCACCGATCAAATCTACCGCCATTTTCTGCGACGTCGAGAGCATCAACCATGACCGCACCGCACGCTGCGCGCTATCCTCGGTCCACTGTCCTCTCAACAAAGTCAATTGGATATTCGCGGGTTTGGTTTCCTGCATCCCCGCGGTGCGATCTTTCGCCGCAGAATTTTCTGAGGGCCCCTGAATATAAAGAACTGAGCCGCCTTTCGGCAGAAATGCGGCAAATTGCTTGCCCTGGATGCGGCCGATTTCAAGGTGATCGGAACTTACCGCAAAGACCGGCACCGTCGAAGTTCGGCGCAGCTCTGCGATGTAATTTGCGTCCCGGTTCAGCACCGCCCATCCAATTTTTGCCGCGGCCGCCGCGCGAGCCACCTGCGGGAGCGCGGTGCCGCCGACCGGTTCGAACACGATTGCATCGGGCCGCATTTCCGCCGGGGCCTGAATGGCTTTCAAAATCTGCGTGCTTTGATTGATCGCGTCGTTGTCGGCGAAAATGATCTGCGCGTCCACGCCCAGCCTCTTCGCTACCTGCTCTGCGGATTGCGCCTGTTCGATCTGGTAGTCGTTGTCGTTGGTAGTCAGAGAAACTAGAATTCTGAGCTTTTTCATGGCGCCGCCGCTTGCACCCTACTCGCCCCGCCGCCTATCTACGATACACTTTGCCGGTGCTGAATCCATCGAATCGTGGCACAGTGTGTCATCAAAGCAAATCGCGTCACATGTGAGTCAAGACACGGGGAAGATAAACTCGCGCTCAGAAAAGCTGTCCGCGCATCCATTCATTAACGCTTATGCCAAAATTGGTGCCAAAGCTGCTTCCGGGGTAAGAAATACGGCTAATCTGATTGCCATCCCGGTGCTCTGACGGAGATCTTTCCATGCCCGAGCAGGAAACCAACTGGCGTCGTGGCTTCTGGAGCCTGATCGCCACTCAGTTTCAGGGTGCGTTCAACGAAAACGGCCTGAAGAGTCTCGTCTTCTTCCTCATCCTGGGAATGCACTTGAAGCCCGAGGAGGAAAACAGCCGGGTCTTTGTCCTCAACCTACTTTTTTCCGTGCCCTTCATCCTGTTCTCGATGACCGGCGGGTATCTCGCCGATCGCTTCAGCAAACGAACGGTCACCATCGGAACTAAGCTGTTCGAGATGGCGGTGATGCTCCTGGCGATCGTGGCATTCGCGCAGGAGAACTTGCCGCTCGCTCTGGCCGCGGTATTTCTGGCCAGCACGCAGGCCGCTCTCTTCGGCCCTTCGAAGTACGGCCTGCTGCCGGAACTTCTGCCGCAAGAAGAGCTGTCCTGGGGCAATGGTGTCATCGAGCTGGGAACGTTTCTCGCGATTATTTCGGCGGTCGTCGCCGCCGGATTCATGTCCGACACATTCCGTGGTCGCCAGTCGATTTCCGGGCTGCTCTTTCTGGGTTGCTCGGTGGCAGGCCTCGCTTGTGCCTTTGCGATTACGCGAGTTCCTGCCGCAGATCCCTCGAGAAAATTTCGCGCCAACGCGCTCGCTGATCTATGGGCGCAAGGCCGCTTGATCCATGCAGACCGCGTTCTGTGGCTTGCGGTCGTGGGCAACACCTACTTCTGGTTTTTCGGGGCCTTGCTGAATAACAACATCATTTTTTACGGCGAAAGGATTTTGCGGCTGGGCAGCTCCCACACGGGCCCGCTGCTGGCTTCAGTTGCCATCGGCATCGGCGTAGGCAGTTTGGCGGCAGGTTTTCTTTCCGGGGGGAAAATCGAATACGGACTGATACCTCTTGGCGCGCTTGGCATGACGGTCTTTGGATTCGCGCTATCCGTTCCTGGCCTTACTTTCGTTCAAGTGCTGGTTCTGCTGGCTGCGCTGGGCTTTACCGGCGGATTTTTCGTCGTCCCCATCAACGCGCTGATTCAGCACCGTCCGGAAGAACAGCACAAGGGAGGCGTGATTGCCTCCGCGAATTTGCTTTCTTTTGTGGGCATCGGCGCAGCGGGCGCGCTCTACTACCTATTGACGAACTACTTGCACCTTGACCCTGCAAAAGTTTTTTTCTGGGCAGCCTTGGGTACGGTCGCAGCCGCTGCTTATGTGTTGTACTTGCTTCCTGATTCACTTTTACGCCTACTGCTCTGGTTTGCGACGCATACGCTCTACCGCATGGACATTCAGGGCCGCGAATACGTTCCGGTGCGCGGCGGCGCGTTGCTGGCTCCGAATCACGGCTCCATCGCGGACGCTGCGCTCGTGATCGCTTCCACCGATCGCCCCGTGCGTTTTCTCATGTTCAAAGAATCCTACGAATCTGCCTTGATCAAGCCCTTTGCAAAAATCCTTGGCGTAATTCCGATTTCGTCACAGCAGAGGCCTCGCGAGATGATTCACTCGCTGCGCGAAGCCAGCGAAGCGCTGCGAAACGGCGAGCTAGTGTGCATTTTCCCGGAAGGCCAAATGACGCGCATCGGACAGATGCTTCCCTTCCGCCGCGGCATGGAGCGCATCGTGAAGGGTCTGGATGTGCCGATCATCCCCGTGAATATTGACGGCATCTGGGGATCAATTTTCAGTTTTTCGGGAGGCCGTTTTTTCTGGAAGCTTCCCCGGCGGATTCCCTATCCGGTTCGCGTCACTTTCGGAAAACCGCTGTCTCCCACAGCCACGGCGCAGGAAGTGCGACAGGTTGTTCAAGAACTGGGAGTGGGCGCGTTTTTGCGCCGCAAGCGTTACATGAAAACGCTGACGCGTTCGTTTATTCAAACTGCGCGGCGGCATCCGTGGCGCTTCGCCATGGCCGACGGACGAACGCCGCGGCTTCGTTTTTTCTCTGTACTGGTCAACTCCATTTTCCTTGCGCGGCGATTGCGCACGCACTGGCGCGGCCAGCGGATGGCCGGGATTTTGCTTCCTCCGTCAATTCCGGGAGCACTAGTGAATCTTGCCGCATTGCTGATGGGCAAAGTGCCCGTCAATCTCAACTACACCGCGCCCAACGAAACGCTGGCATCCTGCGCGGAACAGTGCGAATTGAAAACAGTGATTACCTCGCGGCTCTTTCTCGAGAAAATTCACGTGCTGCCGCCGGGGGAAATCATTTTTGCGGAAGACCTAGTGGAAAAACCACGGCTCGGGGAGCGGCTTGCGGCATTGTTCGCGGCTACGTTTCTGACTGCCCGACGGATTGAAAAATTCGCCGGCGCCGAACGCAAGGTTGAGCTTGACGACGTCGCCACGATTATTTTCTCGAGCGGCTCGACTGGAGAACCCAAGGGCGTCGTGCTGACACACTACAACGTCGCGTCTAACGTGGAGCAGCTCAATCAGGTCTTCATGCTGAATCCCGACGACCGCATTCTCGGCATTCTTCCCTTCTTCCACTCTTTCGGCTTCACGGGCACGCTCAGTTTGCCGATGGCGGTCGGCGTGGGCGTTGTATTTCATTCGAACCCTCTCGAATCGCGCGCGATTGGCGCGCTCATCAGCCAGCATGCTGTCACCATGCTGCTGGCGACTCCCACTTTTCTCAATGCCTACGCGCGTCGCTGCTCGCCCGAAGATTTCGGCAGCTTGCGCTTCGTCATGGCGGGCGCGGAAAAGCTTCCCGAACGGATTTCCCAGGCGTTCGAAGACCAGTTTGGCATTCGCCCGCTCGAGGGATACGGCTGCACCGAATGTTCTCCGGCGATTGCCGTTAATACGCACGATTTTCGCGCCGCTTTTTTCCGCCAGGTCGGAGCGAAGCGCGGCACCATCGGCCATCCGCTTCCGGGGATGGGCGTGCGGATCCTGGATCCGGAAACGCGCCAGCCTATGCCCACCAATCAACCCGGTCTGCTCTTCGTGCGCGGCCCCAACGTGATGCAGGGCTATTTGAATCGTCCCGAGAAAACTGCCGAGGTCTTGATCGATGGTTGGTACAACACCGGCGACATCGCAGCGATGGATGAAGACGGGTTTATCCGCATCACGGACCGATTGAGCCGCTTCAGCAAAATCGGCGGAGAAATGGTTCCGCACATCAAAATCGAAGACACGCTGCACAAGCTGACCGAAGCAACCGAACAAGTATTTGCCGTGACCTCCATTCCGGATGAAAAGAAGGGCGAGCGGCTCATCGTGCTTCACACACTGCCTGAAGGCAGCCTGCGCGAATGCCTGGACCGTCTGGCCAAGAGCGATTTGCCTGCGCTCTGGAAACCGCGGCCCGACCAGTTTCTCCAGATTGAGAACCTGCCCTACCTGGGAACCGGTAAGCTCGATTTGCGCCGGCTGCGAGAGCTGGCCATGGAATTGGCGCAAGAGCGTTGAAATTTCTCGCAAAGCGCCGCTGGAATGGGTAACGTTACTGGGGAACTCCGCGCATCGTGAAACTTGCGGACGCCTCAATCATGAATGCGGAAAATTCGCTTCCCTGGCGCAACCTGGTCGCAGGCCGACCGGCTGGGAGTTCGCTCACCTTCACAGGAGGAAAGCATGCTCGCTTCTTATAAGCCCCCGCGCTACTGGCTCGTTGTCTTCGCAATGGCGACGGTAGTCTCGCTCGGGTCTGCAAAGACCACGGATCTGAATCCCGCTGCGATCGCTTACAAATTGCCGGACCAGATCAAGTGGACCGACGAGCCCATCGGCTCAAAGCACGCAGTTGTCCTGGGCGATCCCGAAAAACCAGGACTCTACATCGTTCTTGTCCGATGGAGTGCTCATCACATGAGCCATCCGCACTTTCATCCCAATGATCGCTTCATCACAGTGCTGTCGGGAACGTGGTGGGTGGGCACTGGCTCCAAGTTCGATCCGGACAGCACTGTGCCGTTGCCGGCGGGCAGTGTCGTCACGCACTTTGGCAAACAGGTCCACTATGACGGGGCCAAGGACGGAGATGCGGTGTTGGAAATCGTCGGTGAGGGACCTGCGACGGCGACACCCGCGGAGGAGAAGTAACTGTTTTGTGGTGGCAGCACGTCTAGCGGCGCTGGCGGATAAGCCAGCGCTCTCTTCAAAACCCGTAGAGCTTGGCCGGGTTGTCCACCAGGATCATCTTGCGCTGCGCGGCGTCCGGAGCCCAGACGGCGAGCTGATTGAACAGCCGGCCGTCATCGATTTGGAGCAGCGGCGTGATCTCCGTTGGATTGTGGCCCGGAATTTGCGCAGGGTGCGGCCAATCCGTCCCCCACAATATGCGCCGTGGATTCGCGGCGATCAGCGCTTTGGCTAGAGGCGCGACGTCGGGGTAGTCCGGCGCTTGCTTCGAAATGCGGTACGCCGCGGAGATTTTTACGTAGGCATTCCCCTTTTGCACGAGCTTCACCAGAGTATCGAAGCCAGGCTGCTGCACGCCGAGCGCCGCCTGTGCTCCTCCGAAATGATCGAACACGATCGGAACAGGTGCGGCGAAGACTTGATCGGCAAAACTTTCGATCACGGAGAGGCGCGTGTAGATCTGCACATGCCAGTTGCGGCCGCGAGTGCGCTCGATCGCGTTTTTGAAGCGCTGGCGGGCGAGCGCGGGATCCGTCAGACCGGCAGTCTCAAGATTGATGCGTATTCCTCGAATGCCTGCGCGATCCATTTCATCGAGCGCTGTGTCAGGCGTCTTGTCATCAATCACGGCGATGCCGCGGGCGCTGGAGCCGAGCTGCTTCATCGCGTCGAGTGTGCAAGCGTTGTCGGTGCCGTAGACGCTGGGATGCACGACGACCACGCGGTCCGTGTGCAGTGCTCGATGCAAGGAACGCATTTCGTCAATCGAGGCGGGCTCGGGTGTGTAGACGCGCGCGGGTGCGTAGGGGAAGCGCAGCGGATTTCCGAAAATGTGCGTGTGGCAGTCGCAGGCGCCCGCCGGAACCTCGAAATTGACCGGTGTGGTGGGCTGTGAAGCGGAGGCCAGAACACTTGTCGCCGGCCGGATGAGCGCGGCAGCTCCCGCAGCCGCAGCTCCAATGAGAACCTCACGCCGCGATAGCACGCGAATCCTCCTTTTCATCGGGACCGGCGCTGTCGGATGTACTTATGCTCCGGAAGACGGATGGTATATCAGGCAGTGCAAGCGCTGGACAAAAACTTCTCAGCAAAGATGAGTGAGATTCGAACAAAGACTTCGGTGAGCTCCCCGGTTTGCAATCTGGCTTTCCAAGATATACTGCGGCCTTTCCAGGATTGCCCGCGGGATGGGAGGACGTATGTGGTGGAAACAAGGCGTGCTCGCTGGATCACAAGTGCTCTACATTCTTACGCGTGCGCTGACGGTTTTCCTTGCTGCGAGCGCGGCAGCACAACAGCAGCCCGAAAAGAAAAATATGGAATTGACGGGTTACCATGACCTGCAAGGCCGCAGCGCCTATCAACCCGTGATCCACCGGCAAGGTGAGCGCTGGATCGCCTACATCGGCCACCATGGCGGCTCGCAATTAAACACGATCACGAGCAAGCAGGAAAGCAACGGCACCTCGATCCTCGACGTCACGGATCCAAAGTATCCAAAGTATCTTGCCCATATTCCCGGTGAGCCCGGCACTGCAGGCAGGTCCGAAGCCGGTGGGGCGCAGATGGTGCGCGTGTGCGACGGCAGCACGCTGCCGCATGCGGACAAGAGCAAAGTGTATTTGCTGCGCACCTTCGGCAACTCCGCGCATGAAATTTGGGATGTGACCAATCCTGCAAATCCGAATCGCCTGACGGTCATCGTCAGCGGGCTCCACGACACGCACAAAAGCTGGTGGGAGTGCGACACCGGCATTGCCTATCTTGTCTCGGGCGTGCCCGACTGGCGCACGCGCCGCATGGCACAGATCTACGATCTAAGCGATCCGGCGAAGCCGGTCTTTACCCGCAATTTTGGCTTGCCTGGCCAGCAGCCCGGCGCGACAGGTCCGGCGCCAAGCGATTTGCATGGGTCAATCTCCACTGGGCCAAAAGGTAATCGCGTGTATTTTGCCTACGGCCCCACGGGTGGCGGCATATTGCAGATCGTGGACCGCGAAAAGCTCCTGAATGGGCCCAAAGAACCGACCGACGAAAATCTCCTCTATCCGCAAGTAGCGCGGCTAGATCTTCCTCCGGAAGCGGGCGCCCACACCGCTTTCCCTCTTCTCGGCGTGGAGATTGCCGAGTTTTCTAAAAACAAAAATGGAAAGGTACGGGACTTCGCTGTGATCTCCGGCGAGGCCATGGCCAATGAATGTCTCGAGTCCAGGCAAATGGTCCGGATCATCGACATCACCAGCGAATCGAAGCCGTTCGGGGTCTCGACCTGGACAGTCCCCGAGGCAAGTGGCAATTTCTGCAGCCGCGGCGGGCGCTTCGGCACACATTCCTCGAACGAAAGCTTCACCGCTCTCTACTACAAGCGCGTGATGTTTTTCGCTCATTTCAACGCCGGCGTGCGTGCTCTCGACGTCCGCGATCCATTCCATCCGCGGGAAATTGGCTATTACATTCCCGCCATCACGGACAAAACGGACAAGCGCTGCGTGGGCAGCGGCGCGGAAGAGCACTGCAGAGTGGTTATTCAAACAAACAACGTGGAGGTGGACGACCGCGGCTATATTTACATCACGGACCGCGCTAACACCGGCTTGCACATTCTGGAGCTTACCGGCACGGCGCGCGAGATCGCCAATCGTTGAGGACTTGCGCGACCCGAATACGACTTCTGTTGCCGAAGGTAAACTTCCGATGTCTCCAAAGGAGGATCTAAAATCCTTGAAATCAAACTGAGGTGACCGGGGGTTTTTGTACCAGCGGGAGTGAGAGAGAATTCACTCTGGAGGGAAGCTGGTATGCCGATGAAGAAACACAAGCCGGAGCAGA
>Ga0209118_1000223_pt1 | contig 36307 bp, 38 predicted proteins | sample BlaSpr_A8_Ref_M1_FD_187988 | JGI IMG/M metagenome (GOLD analysis project Ga0209118, IMG submission 187988) | Forest soil microbial communities from Thunder Bay, Ontario, Canada - Black Spruce, Ontario site 2_A8_Ref_M1 (SPAdes) (version 2) | ecosystem: Environmental > Terrestrial > Soil > Boreal... | reverse complement strand
GTTTATGACCAGCGCCGAGAAAAACATGGCTATGGCTGGGAAGCGGGCGAGAAGTGGCGGCGCTTTGCATGTGGAAATATTTCAATCGCGGCAATCAAGCGAATCGGGAACCATCAAAGTCTTACAAGTATTTTGTAATTGCTTTAAATTCGGTAATGGTCTCGTTCGCATTGCGAGAGCCTTTTTTTACCGCCTTTTCAAGACAATGGTCGATATGGTCATGTACCAGGGCCTTCTTTGCATTGACGATGGCATTTTCAACCGCCTGCAATTGCTGCGCGATTTCCAGGCAGCCACGATCCTCCTGCAGCATGAGGACAATGCTCTTGAGGTGACCTTCGGCCCGTTTCAGGCGCTTGATGATATCGGGGTGAGACGTGTGTGTAGTCATTCGAGTATGATATCCTCCCTGGGGGGATCAAACAATCCCCTCCTGGGGGATAGGATAGATTTTGCAAGAAGCACCTAGCTTGCTGTGGCTTTCGAAGTCGCGTTCCTGGGGGGCACTCGCCACCGCGCTGCTCGGCGGCGTCCTGCACTGAGTCTGCCCGGGCGCGCCTCGGACTAGTGGAAAGCCTTATTGGCCTCACTTCTGGACGATGGACGGATAGCCCCGCGCTCTTGGTTACGCGGGTCCAGCTCGCGGCCTGAGCCTCGTCGGGGGTCGTCTCAGAAGATGGAAGACAAAGCACGGTAAAACGACCGTATAGCTGGGTCAATACGCCAGCTGTGTTCCGTTCAATGCGTTTCTGAGTGCCAGACCGCCGAGGACGATAAAAATCAGCGCGGCAACTATGTGGACAGCTCTTGCTGGGAGCCGGTCGGCGAATCGGTGCCCCAGATAGATCACAGGGATGTTTGCCAGCATCATTCCCAGCGTGGTGCCGCTTACTACGCCGAAAAAATCGTGAAACTGAGCAGCCAAGGCGATCGTGACTATTTGAGTCTTGTCGCCCATCTCGGCCAAGAAAAAGGTGACCACGGTTGTGGTGAAAACGCCCATGGGCTTCCTGGAGGTGGCGACCTCGTCTTCATCGAGTTTGTCAGGAATCAGAATCCAGCCCGCCATCAATACGAATGATCCGACAATTGCCCAATTCAGTAGGTTTTGACTGAGAATGCGCGACAGCAATGTGCCCATACCACCAGCGCATGCATGATTGATGAGCGTAGCCACGAGCACACCAAGAACGATAGGGACCGGCTTGCGATATCGGGCAGCCAAGACAAGGGATAGAAGTTGCGTTTTATCGCCAACTTCGGCCAAGGCGACGACGCTGGTGGAGACGAGGAATGATTGCAGCATATGTACTCCCTGACCGGACAATACCAATGACCGCATTGCTTCCCCGGCCATACGGAGGCAACGCAGTCAAAGGTCTCGCCAAATCCGGGAATCACTTACGCCATGCCGCGGGCGGCAAGTCTGTTGACGTAAATCCCTCTATTAGTGAGGGAGGCTACTCCCCAATGACAGCCAAGACTGTACCAAACCTCACGTATCAATCGCAAGGTTCAATGTCAAACTGGACCATACCCGCCAGGGACGTTGTCAAGAAGTTCGGAGCATGATGTCATGTCAGAATGACTGCCTGTGCTCGCCGATCCGCTCTCTACAAGGGCCATGGTTTTCCAGCACAAATCATCAGCCATTGCGTCTGGGTCTGCTACCGATTCTGCTTGGGCTTTCGAGTGTATCAGAACGGCATTGAAGGGTAGCCGGGCGCGGTTGCCCGCGCCCAGCCCCGAGGAACCGAGCGCGATAGCTTCCCATCAGTCGGCTCGAGCAGCACAAAAACCAGCGTCGATCAGATGCATCAGGCCCAGGCGGCGCCTATCCTTGCGTCAGCCAATGCGGCCAACCAGCCCGATAAACGCTTGCGAGCCGGAAGCCAGGTAAGCGCGCAAAGTCAGCAAGGCGCCGCGACCAGCGTCTGGTGCCCAGCGAATACGCAATTGCAGGGCAGGGGCGGCGGATATTGCGAAGATGCCGACATTGCCTACGCCGTTGCCGCCGACTCCGCGGAAGACTTCGGCGTCAGAGGCCGTGGGCCATCGATCCGGAACTCGCCGAACGAGTATGGGCCCTGAGCGAAAAGTTGACAGTGCAGTTCAGATTTTAAGGTGCAGTTGCGTCCGGCGCATGCAAACATAAAATGCCGGTTATCCGACATTTTATATGGGGCGCCTTCTCATTTGCCGATCAGGCCCCGAGTCGACAGCACGAATTGATTTGTTGGCGGGCCCGTCTGGGTTTTGCAGCAAATCGGCCAAGCAGGCGTTCACTCCTGTAGCAATGAACGACCGGTCAAGACTGATTGCAGTCATTCAGTGTTCCAGGCTAACACGTGCCTGCCGACCCGAAGCCACCTCACCAGTAAGGGGGAGCCACCATAGAACGTTCAAGGCGAGGAGAGGCCGACCAAGGGCGAGGCCCACCGGATAGGCAGTAGCAAGATTTGAGCACCGAGTTCACGGTGCGTTGGCTGTACACTGGCTTTTACGTACGCATAGGCGAGTTAGGATTCGATGGCCCTACACACTTGGTTGCTCTATCTTGTCGCAGCAGTTGGTCTGTCGCTCACGCCAGGTCCGAATAGTCTGCTTGTGTTGACCCATGGTGCATTGCACGGCCATCGCAAGACTTTGTTCACGGTGTCTGGCGGGGCGCTCGGCTTCGTGGCTCTGATTGCGCTGTCGATGTTGGGCATTGGCGCCGTGCTTAAAGCTTCGGCGGGCGCGCTGACGGTTCTCAAACTGGTAGGTGGCGCCTATCTGGCCTGGCTGGGCATCCAGCTCTGGCGGGCGCCGGCGATTCACCTCAAGACAGATACGTCAAAAGTCGACACTCGAGGCGCCGAGATGTTTCGGCAGGGTCTGCTGACCGCAGTTTCCAATCCGAAGGCGTTGCTGTTCTACGGCGCCTTCCTGCCGCAGTTCATCGAACCGAGCCGTGACCTGCTGATTCAGTTCATAGTGATGGCGACTAATTTTGTGGCGATCGAGTTCGTCGTCGAGTATCTGCTGGCGCTTCTGGCACATCGCATACGTCCGTTGCTCGAACGGGCAGGCAAGAGCTTCAATCGCGTCTGCGGAGGTATGTTCGTGGCCATGGGGCTGGCTTTGCCGATGACGAGATGAGGCCCGATGGCAATCGGGACGCAGACGCGCTTTGTCCTCTGGCCGAGGGTTGCTGATCACTCAGCCAAGGGCAATGACTGCAAAGGCTGCAAAGGCTGCAGAGCTGCCTATGAGTGATCAGCCCCTGAGTGACAGCATTGGGTCCGACAGTTGCCGTTCGGTTATGTTCTATCTTGCCGTCGGTCGGAGCGGATACGACGAACCGTTCGTCTGATCACGAACGGCGCTACCTCGCTAGCTCTACCCACCGCAGACCAACCAACGTTTGCGACGCGTCTGTGCCAGAACTCTGCTGCCTTAGGGCGTTGCTAACCAACGCGGGAGCGGGATGGTAAATCGGACACGTAGACATTGAGATGAGAGAACGGAGAGTGGACAGGCACAACTAACCAATGCCAAAAACCGGTTCTCCAATTATTCAAGGCCCCGCGCCAATAGAGGCTCTCCGAGGCGGTATTCGAGAACCGATGGATGCGTTAGGTTATTGATTATGAGCGAATTGCCGGTGGACTTTTAATCCGTTGGTCGCAGGTTCGAATCCCGCACGCCCTACCGAAAATCATAGGTAGATGCTTGGTGGAATTGAGAGCGCGTTCTCAATTCCACTGGAACGCTCGACGATCATTCCCAAAAGGTCAAAACATTCGTGTCGGATGCGTGGTGGTGGCGAAGGACGCCTCCGCAATGCTCTCTCTACCCGCATAGCTTCAAGAAATGAGGAAATTGGGACTTCGACTACTCGGACGATCTCTTCACTGACCGACCAAGAGGCAGGGGCCGCTCGCCGCCCACCTCGCCGAGGACGCGACGAAGGGCCGCAAGGACGTCGGTGGAAAGGTCCCTGCGCGACTTGGCGGTCGCCCGCGCAACCGCGACACCGCCGATCATCGCGGCGACGATCACTAGTGCGCGCTGGTGCCGACGGACTTTTGAGGACGTGGCCCCAAGAGTGGCTTCAACAATGCTCACCAGCTGCTCGAACCCTTCGCTGTAGCGGGCACTGATGTCGTCGGCTTGGCGTCCGATCTCGCTCGCGGAGGCCGCCATCGCGCAGCCGCCTGCGAGGTTGTCCCGGTGCTGGGCCGACAGGTAGTAGTCGAGTTGGTCGCCCAGGCTGGACGCTACGCCGTCCTTCACAGCCGCCATGTGCCTGTTGCACACGTCGCAGTGACGAAGCGGCTTCCGTGGGTCACCAAGGGGAAAGCCGGCGAAAACGCCACTCTCCGCAATCGCATCGAGCAGATTCTCGCAGACGAAGAGCAGCGGCATCTCAGCTGGATCGAAACCGGGATCGAACTGTGCGAGAAACTGGGAGAGGATGGCGCGAGCCGCCTTCAGGCCGGGACGACGCCCGCCGGTCCATAACGGAGGGCAAAGGGACGCGTGGACCTTAAATTAACACCCTTTGTTAGGCGGCTACCTGTCAAGGCACGCCGAAAGGACTCGGGGGCTCCGGGGTAATGGCAATATTCCGGGCCGCCTTTTCGCGGCGGGCTATGCGGCGTGCTTTCTGAAGGCCCCCAAATTTACCGCTACTCGGGACCGGACAACACTTCCGGCCGACCCAGCTGTAACCTCTACAGTCGGCATCGGTCACCACTCTGCAGGAGTGGTTTAGGCTAAGTAGCGCTGGCACTAGCTGGCCCTTTTGCACACAGCAGCGGAGGGAGGGTCGTTGCGCCAATGCAAGCAATCGATCAGCGACGCTGTGTCAGGCCGTTCGTCGGCGCGCAGTCGAGGGCGTCGATCGGCGGTTGAGGCAGGGCCGGTTCGGCAATGCGCACCACATCGTCGTCGGCCGGCAGCAGTGAGGTGTGCACACCGGCCGGCAGCTTGCCCAGGGTTTGCGCGTCGAGCTGGCCGACGAACTTCCAGCCCCGCGGCATCTTGATGAACGCGAACGCGGTCGGCAGGTCGACGAAAATGTCGAGATCCTTGACGATCACGGGCTCGGCCCGGGCAGTGAAGGCGGTGAGCGCGAGGGCTGCGACCAGCGCCTGCGCCAGTCGGGCAAGCCTGTTGTAGCTCGATGGTGTGCGATGCATGAATGTTCTCCTAAAACGGGCATATGCCCTTGTATCGCGAAAAAAGGGATTTTGGTGAGAGCACTGCTATTTGTGTCGTGAGACACTGTGGCGCCCAGGGGGGCAGCGGCAGCCTCTCGTCAATCCGTGAGTTCCGCCAGCTTCTCGTGGTACGCGATGCCCGGCAGGGTCGTGCGGCGGTCTCTCGCGTCGGTCTCTCCAAATACCCCATGGAATGATCCTGAGCGGTTTGCCAGAGTTGCCCGGTTTCGCGAAACTTCGCCTTGCCTGCATCGCCAAGCAGCATCGAGGTTTTGGGATCGACGAAGAGTTCGTTTTCGGCGCCAGAAAATCCCTTGCCCTTACCGCGCTTTAGCACCAACACACTCTGGGCGTGAGCTTTAGGATCGTCGTTGGCGCATACCACGACGCCATGTTGCCTCACGCGCGCTTATGAGCGGGTGCCACCAACCCGTATCGGGGCGCGGGCATGGAATTGCCGAACCGCTGCGAGATGGCGCGGCGCGCGGCCTCGAAACGGGTCCATTCGTCTCCATCCTGGAGGCCGGGAATGGTAACCAGTTCGCCCTCGTCGAGCCCGACCAGCGCTGCATCGACCATGTCTTCCGGCGACATGACGATCTCCGCGGGCAGGTTCCGGTAGTGGAGGCCGGCGATCTCCCAGAGGTCGGTCGCGGTTGCGCCCGGCAGCACCGCCTGGATGCGGATGCCTTTATCGGTGAGCTCGTGCTGCAGCGAATGGCTGAGTGCGATGACATAGGCTTTGGTCCCGCCGTACACACCGTTGAGCGTCTCGGGCGAGATGCCCACCACCGATGCGATGTTGATGATCGTGCCTGCGCCACGCGCGACGAATGCAGGCGCGGCGGCATAGGTCAGGCGCGTGAGCGCAGTAACGTTGAGAGCGATCATGTCCTCCACCTTCCCAACGTCGGCATTCAGCAGCGGCGCGACCGAGGCGGTGCCAGCATTGTTCACGAGCATCGTGATGGTCTGATTATCCCGCAACGTGGTCTCCACCTTCGCGAGATCCCCTTTGTCATTGAGATCCGCCGGAAGCGGAGTGACAGAGCGTCCGGTCTCGCTCTTGAGGCGGGCGGAGAGCGCCTTGAGCCGCGCCACGTTGCGGGCCACAAGGATGAGGTCGTAGCCACGCTTTGCGAGACGGTCGGCATAAACCGCGCCGATGCCCGTAGAGGCGCCGGTGATGAGGGCAGTGCCCTTCGAGGGGGAATTGCTCATGCTATTTCTCCTATGTGAAAAAAATGTCCTTACGGGGCTCGGCCAAACCGGCGGTCGGTCGCTACAACGGCGCTTCGATGACTTCCGCGTACAGCTTGCAAAGCCGTGTCGCCAATTCACGTTTGACCTCGACGGGATAGGCGCTGGGTAATCCAAGCTACAGGCAAGGCCGGCGGTCCTCCTGCAGACTGCCTGTCAGATGGACGCGCGCTGCGCCAATCCCTGACCGAAGGAAAAGTTCTCGCCCGGGGCCTCGGAGAGCTGGATCATGAGGTCATCAGGCGATATTCCGGTACCGGCGACGATCCGCGCGTTCAGTTCCTGCAGCAAGGCGAGGCGGGTTTCTTTCGGCCGGCCGGAGATGAACGCCAGCTCAACGAAGATGAAGTCGTCGGAGTAGTTCATCCCGAGAAACGACGGCGTGTGCAAGAAGCGGTTGCGCGGAAGCTCATGGATGATCTGGAAAAAGTCGTCCGCGGGAATCTTGAGGATGCTGATCAGCGCCTCCTGCACCGCCTTCGACACGTTGGCGAGGCGGCGCTCGTCGTATCGACCTTCGAGGACATGAATTTTTGCGACTGGCATTTGAAAGTCTCCTTGTTTGACGCTACTGAGCAGAACCGGCAACCCGGCGGGCTCGTTGCATTGAATGGCTGGCCGCCGCCTTACTCCGCGAGGTCGATGTCGGTGCGGAACTCGCTGCCGACGACAGCGCGCAGAAGAGCGCGCAACTGCGATGCACGCTCGACCCCGAACGTCGCTTCAAATTGCGCTTGTGCTTTCGCCCATTCCTTGAATGCCACCTCGAGCCGTGCCAATCCGGTCTTCGTCAACCGCAACTCCTTGCTCCTGCCATCGTCGCGCCCCCGCTTCGCGGCGATGAGACGCCTGCGTTGCAGCGGCACGATGTTGCGACCAAGCGTGGTGCGATCCATCACCAGTTCTTGCGCCAGGGCGTTGATGGACGTAGGTCCCAGCTGCTTAAGCCTGAAGAGGATCGAGTACTGGGTGTTGCGCAGACCCGCGACGGCGAGGTGCCGGTCGTACAACTGGGTCACATAGCGGGCCGCTTCGCGGAGCGCCCCGCAATTGCACGGTACGGACTGCATTTCGGTGGCGGTACCCATGCGGTGTGTGACATCTCCAATAAAAGCGCAGATACGCATAATATAGGAGCATATACGCTTATGTCAAGTTGGGGCACGAAAGATTGCCAAACGCAGCGCAGTCATCATAGGAATCGGCGCGCAGATCGGCCTGGTTGCTCGACATGATCGGCGATTGATGGTCGCTTTTGATTATCCGCGACGCCCTGACCGGGGTGCGACGGTCGGGCGAATTTCAGCGCAGCGTGGGCCTGGCGAAGAACATCCTGACCGCGCGACTCAAGACGGTGGTCGCCCAGGGGATCATGGACCTGGCGCCAACTTCTGACGGAAGCGCCTATCAGGAGAACCAGCCCGATAGAGGCTGCGAGCCGGAAGCCAGGTAAGCGCGCAAAGTCAGCACCAGCATGATGTCGGCCAGGTGGGCCGCCACCGAAGAAGCCCCGGCCTCGTCCGTAAGCTGCTCGGTGGCCAGACGGTCCAGCACCCAGCGCAGCACGTCGGCCTGGTCGGATCCAAGTCTGCAGCACATGAATGCCCCTAAACCGCAGTGTCTGCACGGGTGCACATGCGCCCCTCTTTGCTTGACAGGAGTGAGCGGCATCGTGATCGCGGGCGTTTCGATCGACATCGAAGTCGATCCCGTAAGGCCGGCGCTGGAAGGCCTCGATCCCAAGACGATCACGAGCCGGATCCCAGGACCAGGTTGCCGGCAATGTCGCGGGTCAGATCCCATCGAAAAGAGAAGGCTATCGGTGCGCGCGTCCGGATACCACAAGGCCTGCGCGAGCGCATCCGCAAATTGCGGATTTGCTGTTGCAGGCGCTCGACGGGCACGGGACTGAACGCAACATTTCGGCGATGATGGGCATGACGATAATCATCGGCATGGTCACCGGAATCGCAATCTTCTATTCCCGAAACTCGACGTGGGAACGTGGCCGGATGTCAGGGCGTTGATCGCCGCGGGTGTCGGCCGCGTGCGCGCCATTCTGATGAGCGCCATCATCGCGATTCTCGCGCTGGACTGGTTCTGAGTCTGGGCGCTGGTTCGGGAAAGGTTGAAGCCGCTGGCCATCGCCATCATCTCCGGCCTGATCCTCGCTGTGCCGCTGGTGCTGTTGCCAATGCCGGCGATCGATGCGGCTATGGCTGATCGCCCCCTCAGCATGACAACGGCAAAGAGGAGCGAAGCTAAGTCACCGCTAAGTCGGCTTCGGCAACCTGTGGGCAGGCGCGACTCCCGCGCCGTGCATCGTCGGAGGAACAGGAACATGCACGAGACCATCATTAGGTTAATAGCGGCGGCGGTCTTGGCCACTTGCGACCTCGCGTCCGCCGCATCGGCGGCGCCCTCTGGCGCGACGCCGCTCGCTGAAGCGGAAGCGCCGACCGCGGCCGAGAAGAATCCCCCAGGGGACATTCCGGACAACCAGGCATTCACGGACTACCGGTCGCCTTTGGGTTTCAGCATCAAGGTTCCCGAAGGGTGGGCGCGCCGCGAGGCCTCGCACGACGTCGCTTTCAGCGACAAGTACAACCGCTTGCACATCGCCGTCGAATCGCAGACGACCGAGCCCTCCGTGGCAAGCGTGCGCGCCAACCAGACCGGCGCACTGGAGAAGTCGGGTAGGGCGGTTCGTGTGACCAATGTCAAGCCTGTGGAACTTCCGTCGGGCAAGGCGATCGTGGTCACCTTCGGCTCCAACTCCGAACCCAACCCGGTGACGAACAAGGCCATTCGCCTGGACAACGCCCGCTACTACGTATGGAACAAGAGCGGCAAGCTGGCCACGCTCACGCTGTCGTCACCATCGGGCGCCGACAATGTGGACCAGTGGCGACTCATGGTCAAGAGTTTCGGTTGGCATTGATGACCGGGATCGAAGCGTTCGAGCTGTACCGCTTCTTTCACACCCAGGAGTCCGAGACCCTCGCGTTGCGGGGTGTCAGTCTGCGGATCGAATCCGGCGAGATGGTGGCGTTGCTCGGCGCATCGGGTAGCGGCAAATCCACGTTGCTAGCCTGTCTGGCCGGGCTAGATGAGCCGGATGGCGGACATGTCGAAGTCTTCGGCGAGCGTCTGACGCGGCGGCCCGAAGCGGAGCGGGCGCGGCGACGCGCCGCGTCCATCGGCATCTTGCTGCAGGCGGGCAACTTGTTCCCGACGCTCACGCTCGTCGACAACATCGAGCTGTCGATGCGTCTTGCGGGGCGTCGCGACGTGGCGCGGCGAGCCCGCCTGCTATCCCAGATGGGGCTTACGCAGCACCGCGACGCACGACCTCCGCAACTATCCGGCGGCGAACTGGCTCGCGCCGGATTGGTAGTGGCGCTGGCCAGCGCGCCGCGGGTGCTGATGGCCGATGAACCCACGGGCGAAGTCGATGCGGGCACCGAGGCGCAGATACTTGGTGTCTTCCATGAGCTGCGCACCGCCGGTGTTGCCATCCTGATCGCGACCCACAGCGAAGCGCTCGCCGCTCATGCCGACCGCGTGCTGAAAATGCGCGACGGGAGGATCGTCAATGACTGAGCCCCTGGTCGAGGGCATTGCCGTCAGCCGCCGCTTCCGGCAAGGGGACGCCGAGCTGGAGGCGCTCAAGCCCGCGACGTTCACGATCCGCGCCGGCGACCGCATCGCGATCGTGGGCCCTTCGGGCAGCGGCAAGTCAACCCTGTTGCATCTTATCGGCGATCTGGACACACCCTCCGCTGGCGAAATGCGGTGGCCCGCGCTGGGGCCGCGTGGCACGCTGCGGCCGCAACGGATCGGCATCGTTTTCCAGGCCCCCAGCCTGATCCCAACCCTTAGTGCGGTGGAGAACGTGGAGCTTCCGCTGCGACTTGTCGACGGCATCATCGCGCCGCGCAAAACGGCTCTGCAAGTCCTTGCGTGCGTCGGAATTGCGGAACTCGCCGACAAGCTGCCCGACGAACTGTCGGGTGGCCAGGCGCAGCGCGTGGGCCTCGCGCGAGCTATCGCATTGCGGCCCCACCTCGTGTTGGCCGATGAACCCACCGGCCAATTGGATCAAGCCACGGCGCAGCAAGCCATGAATGCGCTGTGGCATGCGCTCGAAGGCACGGACGCCGCCTTGGTCGTGTCGACGCACGACTCCGAGGTGGCGAGAAGATTCAAGGTCATATGGCGCATGGACCACGGCCGCCTCGACGTCCCTTTTGACGGAGTGCGGCCATGATCGCACTCTGGTTACGCGGCATGCTGTGGGCGCGCCGCGGTCGCCTGTTGGGCGGCGTCGCCGGACTCGCGGTGACCGTGGCGCTGCTCGCCACACTGGGCGCCTTCGTCGCCTCATCGGCGCAAACCATGGCGCGGCGCGCGATCGTTGGAGTGGCGGTCGACTGGCAGGTGCTGCTCGCGCCTGGTGTGGATGCCTCCTTTGTCGCCGATGCCGTGCGCCGTGCCTCCGCCGTGACGGCATTGCAGGCGGTCGGCTACGCAGACACGGCAGGATTGTCGGCCACCACCGGCGGGACAACACAGACCACCGGACCTGGCAAGGTGCTGGGCATCGAGTCCGACTACAGCACGCGCTTCGCGGACCAGGTGCGGCTGGTGTTTGGCGCGGCCGACGGCGTTCTCATCGCGACCCAAACCGCCGCCAATCTGCACGTGACCGTCGGCGACCGCGTGACGCTGCAGCGCATCGGCGTTGCGCCGGTCGACCTGACGGTCGCGGGCGTGGTCGCGTTGCCGAATGCCGACTCGATGTTTCAAGCCGTTGGCGTGCCGAAGGGCACCGCACCGCAGGCGCCCCGGACAATGTGCTGATCGTGCCGATGGCACAGTGGCACGCTCTGTTCGATCCGCAACGCGCGGCCCGGCCCGATACGGTGCGCACACAGCTTCACGTGCGGCTCTCACGCAGTGCCTTGCCGGCCGATCCGGGGAACGCCTTCGTTCAGGCGCAGGGGCTCGCCAACAACTTCGAGGTTCGAATCGCGGGCAGCGCGGCGATCGCCGACAATCTCGCCGCCCGTCTAGACGGCGTGCGCGCCGACGCTCTCTATGCGCGCGTGCTGTTTCTCTTCCTGGGTGTTCCGGGTGTGATTCTTGCGCTGCTCGTCACGCTCGCGGTCGCGGCCTCGGGCGCCGACCGGCGTCGCCGTGAGCAGGCCTTGCTGCGCGTTCGGGGCGCCTCGCGCCCGCAGATCGTCAGCCTGGCCGCATCGGAAGCGATCGCCATCGGCACCGTAGGTGTCGCGCTGGGACTACTGCTCGCGCTCGCTGCGACCCGCTTTGGGCTGGAGTCGGCAAGTCTGCGTCTCGCGGCACCTTGGTTCGTCACCGCTGCGGTCGCGGGCTACCTCCTGTCCGCGGCCGCCTTCGTGATCCCGGCCTGGCGCGAAGCGACCGCATCGACGATCACCACGGCCCGGGCCGAAGTGGCGCCGCGCCATGCGCCGCTGTGGCAGAGCATCTACCTCGACCTCATTCTCCTGATGCTCGGCGGCGTGGTGTTCTGGAGCGTTGCCCGTACCGGCTATCAGATCGTGCTGGCCACCGAGGGCGTGGCCCAAACCTCGGTCCACTACGAGGCCTTCCTCGCACCGGTGTTCCTGTGGATCGGCGCCGGACTGTTGTGGATCCGGCTCGCTCGCCTGGCGCTCGGGCGCGGTGGCCACGTCCTTGCGAAGGCGATCGCTCCCTTCGCGAAGGCGCTCGCACCCCTGGTCGCCGCCTCGCTGTCTCGCGAGCGTGATCGCATTGCGACGGGTGTAGCACTCGTTTCTCTGGCGTTCGCGTTCGCCACAGCGACCTCGATCTTCAATACGACCTACGACGCCCAAGCGCGCGTCGATGCGGAACTCACCAACGGGGCGGATGTCACGGTGATCGGTACCACCGCCGCACCGGCGAGCGCTCTGCTCGATCGCCTGCGCAGCCTCCCCGGCGTGGCTGCGGCGGAGCCACTGGTTCACCGTTATGCCTACGTGGGCTCCGATCTGCAGGACATCTTCGGCATCGACGCGGCGACCATCCGCCACGCCACGACGATCTCGAATGCCTACTTCGCAAACCACGATGCCGAGCAGACCCTGGCGCTGCTCAGCCGCACGCCGGACGGGGTGCTGGTGGCGGAGGAGACGGTCAAGGATTACCAGCTGCAACCGGGTGATGAGTTGAACCTGCGATTGCAGAGCGCGGTGGACCATCAGTATCATCCGGTGCGATTCCATTTCATTGGCATTGTGCGCGAGTTCCCGTCGGCACCGAAAGATTCCTTCCTTGTCGCCAACGCGAGCTACCTGGCGAGCCAGACCAGCGTGCCCGACGCCGAGGTCGCGCTGCTGCGAACCGCCGGCGATCACGAAGCGGTCGCGCGGCGCGCCCGCGAACTGGTCGCACATATCCCTGGGACCAAGGTGACCACGCTGGGTGAAAAACAGGCAGTGATCAACTCGAGCCTTACCGCCGTCGACTTGTGGCAGCTCACGAAGCTGGAGCTCGGCTTCTCGGTGCTGATGACCGCCGGTGTCGCCGGGCTCGTCCTCGGCTTGAGTCTGACTGAACGCAGCCGCACCTTCGCGATCCTGTCGGCGCTCGGCGCCCGGCCCGCTCAGATCGGCGCTTTCCTATGGAGCGAAGGCTTGTTCGTCGTAGTCGGCGGCGCGTTGCTCGGCGTCGCAGCGGGCGGCGGCATCGCGAAGATGCTGGTGACGATTTTGGCGGGCGTGTTCGATCCGCCCCCTGAAGCGCTCGTCATCCCGTGGGCCTATCTGGCGGTGTCATTGATCACTGCCTTGTCTTGCGGCGCGCTCGCTATCGGGTTGATACAGCGTTCGTCGCAGCGGCCCGACCATTCCAGGGACAGCCCGCCATCCTGAGTGCGCTTCCCCCACGGGTTCATGATCGGCCGGCACAGGCAGAGCGATGATCGGTTGTTGGGTCTCCACGGCGCGGGTTCCACCGGGCCCCAGTCAACGCATTGCCGGGTCGCGCAAGCGACTCATGCCCGGCCGAGGAGGAATGCGCGGCAATCAGGTCGTTCAGTTTCGAGAAAAAAATTGCAGGTCCAAGGGTTGCATCCTTCCCCGGCTATCACCGACAAAGAATAAAAAGCAGCGGAGGAAAAAATGACGCGCAAGGTCATGCCGTACGTGCTGCAATAGCGTTGCCGCGATCTTTCCCGCAGGCCTCCTGGTGGCAAACGGCTTTCCGACTGATAACTGACGCTTCCGAGCAGCTTATCCCTGACATCAGGTTAAGGTGTAGCTCAGATTGACACACGTGGTGCTCTCGTCAGTTCCCTTGGGCGGGGGGAGTCATCGGGATAAATAACCTGACACAGAGACCCGATTGAGCTTTCTCATCGGTGTGTCCCAATTGGATTTGGGCACCAATGCGATCTGCAATCGCCTTCACGATAGACAGCCCTAGGCCAGACCCAATTTCATCACTTCCCAGGACACGGTAGAAAGGGTCGAAAACCCGTTCTTGTTCCGTGGGAGGGATACCTGGCCCGGAATCTCTGATCTGCAAGATCGCTTGGTTATGGCTCGCCCTCACCGAAAGGTCAATCCGGCCCCCAATGGGCGTATAGCGAATGGCGTTGTCAACCAGATTCTTGACAATGGTGCTTAAGTCCATTTCATCGACCAGAATCTGGACATCGCTTTCCCCTTCTACCCCGATGTCAATTTGCTTGGCCTCCGCCAGTGGCATCAGGTCCTCCAGAGCACGTCGATAGACATATTGCACGGAAACCAGGGTATGCGGTGCGGAAGTCGCCGATTGCGCTCTGGCCAACGTCAGCAATTGATCCAGCAAGCTTCTTCCCCGCTCAATGCCTTGGCGTAGGACATTGAGTCGCTCTCGCGCGGCGTCGGACATGTCTGCATCAGCCAGCCGTTCGGCTTGTAGCGACAAGGCGGTCAGCGGTGATCGAAGTTCGTGGGCGGCGTCCGCGACAAAGCGTCGCTGCGTATCCATCGACCGTGCAACGCGGTTAAGCAGACGATTGATGGCAATGACAAACGGTAGAACTTCCAAGGGAAGATCATCTTGCGCCACAGGATGCAGTTCCTGGTCGCCACGACGGTCGATTTCCACGGCCAGCGAAGAAATGGGTTGAAACATCTTGCGCACGAGGGCAGCAACAAACAGCAGTATCGGCAGCAAAATCAGGAAAGGCATAACAGTACGCAAAGCGCCGTTGCGCGCGATGTCGTTACGGACACCCGTCTCCTGTGCCACGGCAAGACGTTTCCCGGAGCCCAGGGTTTTGATGAGAACGCGGAACGGCTCACCTTTAACCTTGAGAGTGTGCATGCCGTCCGATAGCGTCGGCGGAAGCGGCAACGGGCCCTCTGGATCGACGCCGTTCCGGGTTGTAGGGCCGTCTGCGAGGTATTGAACAGTCACCCGAGATTCCTCGTCGCCATCATTCAATCGGCCACTATCACCAACAATGGGGGCTTGCAAGTGTTGCCGGTCGAACAGAGCTGCGACTTGGCGTAGGACATCATCTTGCAGCTCATGGGCCTCATCGAATGCAGCCGCAAACGAGAAGATACCGGCCACAATGGCGACTACCAAAATGGCCAATGACAACGAGAACGACAGCCGCAGCTGGATCGAATCCTTTAACCGCTTCTTGAAACCATCCATCCCACGCCCCTGACGTTCTTGATTACTTCGCTGCCCAGCTTCCGGCGCAGCGCATGAATCAGAAACTCGACGGCATTGCTTTCCACTTCCTCCCCCCAGCCGTAAATGCGGTCTTCCAGATCACTTCGAGAAAGAATCGCACCGGGACGAACCAGCAGGGCTTGCAGCAGTGCAAACTCCCGGTTGGAGAGCTGTACCGGCTTGCCAGCATTCACCGCTGCTTCCCGCGTCGCAGGGTCGAGCGACACCACGCCATTGCTTAGAATGGCGGCGGCAACACCGCCCTTGCGTCGTAGTACGGCACGCATACGGGCAAGCAGCTCTGCCATCTCGAAGGGCTTGAGCACATAGTCATCGGCCCCGCCGTCCAAGCCGCGAAGCCGGTCATCCAACCCATCTCTTGCCGTGATGATGAGTAAGGGAACTGGGTTGTCTTTGGCTCGGATCGCGCCCAGCACTTCCAGCCCATCTTTGCCAGGCAGGCCGAGGTCAAGCAAGATCAAGTCGTAGTGCTGGCAGCTCAGCGTGTTGAGGGCGGTTTGTCCGTTCTTCACCCAGTCAGCCGCATAGGCCGCGTCATTCAATGCCCCTTGAATGGCCGCCCCAATCATCGAGTCGTCTTCTACCAGCAGAACGCGCATTTACCCTTCTGTGGCCACAGTGCCGCATTTCAGTTGAAACAGCATGGGCAGCAGCGAAATGGTGACAATGCCCAGCGACAGCCAGCTCATATGCTCGCGCACCCAACTGAGGCCGCCTAGCCAGAAACCGGACAAGATCAAGCTGGAGCACCACAAGGCCGCACCAAGCACGTTGTAAAGGGCGAACCGGCGCGGACACATACCGCAAAGACCTGCCAAAAACGGTGCTACTGTCCGCACGATGGGAACGAACCGGCCAACCGTGACCGTCGATGCACCAAAGCGATCAATGTAAGTGCGAGTCTTGTTGATGTGATGCGGCTTGACCCAGCCTCGTCGGATGAATTGCTGACCTATGACAGATCGGCCAATCAAATAATTGGTGCTATCGCCAAGCACCGCCGCTAAACCGATTAACAGAATAGCCCAAATTGGTGATATACCGATGATTCCGAGAAACGCACCCGTCGCGAACAGCAGCGAATCACCAGGCAGAAACGGGAAAATAACCAAGCCGGTTTCTAGGAAAACGATACCGGCAACAATCAGCAACCCGTAAAGCCAGTTCTGCGCCATCACGGACATGATGTGCTGATCGTTGGATAACCAGCTCAGCAATCCGGTTGATAACATCCAAATTCCTCATCATGTGTGCTTGTGGGTACAGGTCCAAAACTGACCGTTCACGCTCAGTTGCGCATCGCCAAGCCGGTTCTCTTGTGAAACTGCCAACCCCCTTCTCTTAATAATGGCCTCAGTTCTTGCCGCTTACTTGATCAATGGTCTTGATCAAATCCGTCAGCGATTGTTTACTGGTAGCGGCATTCGGCGTGCTCGCACGCAGCGCATCTAACGCACGGTCAATGGCTTTGTCCACGACGTGCCAATCGGCTGCCGCGCGCGGTTTGAGACCCGCTTCGGCAGCGTCCCAAGACAGCTCAAGGTCTTTGATGCGCTTTTTTGCACCGACCAAATCCCCTTTATCGACGATTGACGCGACGTCAACTGCAATCGCACGGAAAGGGGTCAAATCCCCTAGGTTCGATTGGGTTGCTGCTTGCGCAGAGCTGATCATGCCAACGGATGCAGGTGCGACATACCCTGCACCCAACGCGACCAGAGCGAACATTGCAGCGGTGAGCGGACGAGTAAGTTTGAGTGATTTCATGACGTTTTTTCCTTTGAGAGTAGTGTGGTCGTTGCACAAGACCGGTTGAGTTATCGGGCCGTTGCTGTCATGGCGGCTTGGTTCGCGTTTCGTTGAGCGATGGCAACCAACCCGATGATTACCACGAGAAAGATGACGCTGGTCAACATCGCGCCGAGGCCAAGGCCACCATACGTTTTCGCCTGTGACAACAAATCACCAAGCGCCGCACCCAGTGGGCGCGTCAGAATGTACGCAATCCAAAAGGTGAGCACCGTATTCGCACGCCAATAGAATGCAAGCACCGTGAGTGCAATCAGCACCCCAAAGACGATAACGCCCAATTGAAACCCCAGGCCCAATGCTTCGGTTGCCAGGTCGCCCGCAGCAGTGCCGAGTGCAAAAGTACACAAGACGGCGGCCCAATAAAACAATTCTCGACGGCGCGTGAAAATCGTCTGGATTGAAAGCGTTCGCTCGCTCTGATACCAAAGCGCAAATATTCCAGCAAGCCCAGCGGCAAACACTGTCGTGCTTAGGTAGAGGCTTACGCCAAGACCATCAGTCAGCACATCGGTAATTTGGGTGCCCACCACACTGACCAACACGACTGTCAGCCAGTAGATCCAAGGGACATACCGCCGCGAACGTAGCTGTGCGAAAAGTGCAATCGCCAACAACGCCGCCATCGCGCTACCCGTTGCTGCTTTGCCTAAACCGGCGTTGACGGCGAGATAGTCGGCGCCAGTTTCGCCGACCGTGGTTGACATGATTTTGATGATCCAAAAACCCAAAGTGACTTGTGGAACTTTGTTTAGCCAGTTGGGTATTGATTGGGTGGACAGCGTATTCATGGTGCGCTCTGAAGGGACAATAAAAGGTTGCTGCGTGAAGTCTGACCTTCCAAACTTAGCCCAGACATAGGCGCCTACCGCAGTACCCAACCACGTTGAATCAACCGACGAAAGAGCCGCTGATGGATGTAGGTCGCACTGCTGTAAGCTGGGGCGATGAATAACCACCGCACGTAACGGAACGCCAGCCATGCACTCAATGCAGCCACCAAGGCAGCGCGGGCCATGTCGAGCGGGAAGTGCACGCCAACGTCGATGCGCCCCCAGGCGAGCGCATGTCCCAGCAACGCCAACGCAAGGGCCGCCTTAGGTGGACAGCGGTGCATCAGAAAGCTGAATGCGACGGCCCAAAGCAGGGTCGGGCGATCGCCGGGAAAAGACGAATCTGCGGCATGGGAAATGCAGGTGTGTCCCATGTCGCGATAGATGAGCAACCCCTATCTACGTGCGCTGCCGTACAGACCCACGCATCGTCTTATGGACATTCTTGCCAAAACTGAGCGTCGGAACTTAATACCCAGCCTCTTCTTTACCCGTGTCGGTACCGGCTAAGTCTCCTTGTCGCTATGGGGTCAATTCGAACTGCGCGCGGTCGCGACTTACCTGAAACAGCGACAGTCGTTGAGAAAGGATGGACATTTGTCCAGAAATTTAGTGCCGTGAGCATTGCGGTCAAACTGACTTCGCTGGTGGCCGCGATTTTCCTGATGGTCGGGCTCGTCGGCCTATTTGCGATAAGTCACCTTCAAGAGCTTGCCCAAGAGTCCGCGGCGGCGGAGGCGAAAAACGTGGCTCAAACGATCGCCAGCCTGATTTCTCGTTTCGCCCCTGGCGGCGACGCGCCGGCGAATTCCCGAGACCATATTCTCGATCGGCATCAGGCAGAGCTCCGGCAGCGCCTCGACGATATCTTTTCGACCCACAAACAAGATATGGAGATTCTCGATACGAACAAAAAGATCATCGCTGACGTCGAGTACCAGGATATCGGCAAGAAAGGGGCCCGGACTCCGGGCGCGGGCCTGGGCCTCGCCATCCTTAAGGAAATCATCAAGGCTCATCGAGGTAGCGCGGTCGCGGACAACGAGGGTGGAGGAGCGGTCTTCGTCTTGTCATTCTCCCAAGCAGCATGACAGCGCACTGTAAATATCCCTCTCTTGAGGCTACCCCAACCTGGAGACTGTCTTGACACTCAAACAATTCACCCTCATCAGCAGCCGCGCAGCCTTGGCGGCCGTCGGCATGCTGGCTGCGATGCTCATCCACGGCGCCCCGTCGGCTCCCGCTCCCCCGTCGGTCGCCACTTTCCCGGGCATGCCGCCTGTCGTTGATCCGTCCAATGTCTACAGCGAGACGGGGCCGAGCCATCTGAGCCCTGCCGTGCGCGGCGACCTCGAGCGCATCTACGTGCCCAACCTGCGTTCCGACAACGTCTCCGTGATCGACCCGGCAACGATGAAGGAGGTCGACCGTTTCAAAGTGGGCCATGGCCCGCAGCACGTCGTACCCTCCTATGATCTGCGCACGCTATGGGTGACCAACAATGCCGAGCACCGCACCGACGGCAGCCTGACGCCGATCGATCCGCGCACCGGCAAACCGGGCAAGTCGATTCCCGTCGACGATCCGTACAACATGTACTTCACGCCGGACGGTGAGTCCGCCATCGTGGTCGCCGAGGCGCTCCGGCGCCTCGACTTCCGCGATCCGCACACGATGGCGCTGCAATACGCAATCGACACGCCCAAGTGCGGCGGCATCAACCATGCCGACTTCTCGATCGACGGCCGCTACGCGATCTTCACCTGTGAGTTCGACGGCAGCCTGGTGAAGATTGACCTCGTCAGCCGCAAGGCAATGGGCTACCTGAAGCTGAACATGCCACGCACCCGCTTCAAGGATACGCCGCTCGCCGCGGACCCGGCGGCCACAGAGATCTGCACCTCGGCCAAGGGCATGCCGCAGGACATCCGCATCTCGCCCGACGGCAGGCGCTTCTACGTCGCGGACATGGAGGCCGACGGCGTGCACATCGTCGACGGGGAGGCGTTCAAGGAAACCGGCTTCATCGCGACCGGTGCCGGCAGCCATGGACTCTATCCGAGCCGCGACGGGCGCAGCCTGTACGTGGCCAACCGCGGCTCGCACAAGATTCACGGCCCGCGCCACGGCCCGGGCGGCGTTACGGTGATCGAGTTCGCAACCGACAAGATCGTCGCCAAGTGGCCGATCCCCGGCGGCGGCAGCCCCGACATGGGCAACGTCAGCGCCGACGGCAGGTGGTTGTGGCTATCGGGCCGCTACGACGACGTGGTTTACCGCATCGATACCACGACTGGCAAGGTCACCGAAGTCAAAGTGGGGTCGGAGCCGCACGGCACGACCGTTTGGCCCCAGCCGGGCCGGTACTCCCTGGGTCATACCGGAAATCTGCGCTAAACGTCGCCACAAGGAACGCTCGAGCGACGCTTGAGCGGCATGACAGCACGCGAGGTCCCGAACGCGGCGCCGTTTGCAATGCGATAGGAAGCCTGCTAGCATTTTTTCATCGGGGCTGAGCAGATCCCCGGTGGCCTTTCCCGCCCAGACGGTGTCCCGTCCAAATCTGCCGTGCTTGCCTGCTGTCAAGGCCGATTATGGACACCGTTGTCATTCAACATTCCACTCGATCAGGATTTCAACCTGTCCGGCTGTGCCGGGCTCCGGCGCACTTCTCGCGTGGACCGGTTCGCCATGTCGGCAGCGCTCCCCGCAATTGATCGAAATGAATTGAGACTGGAGGACTCTCATCTTGAAAGACGTTCAAACCACCGTCGCTAACCCCGCCCCGCACTACTCGATGTGGCAGCTCATTCTGTACATGCTGCGGCTCGGGTCCTTGGGCTTCGGTGGTCCCGTCGCCCTCGCGGGCTACATGCACCGTGACCTCGTCGAGGGACGCCACTGGATCACGGAAGCCGACTACAAGGAAGGGCTGGCGCTCGCGCAGTTGATGCCGGGCCCGCTGGCGGCGCAGCTGGCGATGTACCTGGGCTATGTGCACTACCGTATCGTTGGTGCGACCCTGGTGGGCATCGCGTTTGTGGTGCCTTCGTTCCTGATGGTCGTGGCGTTGGGCTGGGCCTACCTTCGCTTTGGCGGCCTCGCCTGGATGCAGGCGGTGTTCTACGGGGTGGGGGCCGCGGTGATCGGCATCATCGCGATGAGTGCGTATAAGCTCACCCTCAAGAACATCGGCGAGGATAGGTTGCTGTGGGCCATCTATCTGCTACTCGTCGTTGCGACCGTAGCCACCGAATCGGAGATCGCGTGGCTGTTCCTCGCTGCCGGGATTGTCGTTTGGCTATGGCGCGCGCCGCCCGATTGGTCCAGAAAGAGCGGGATTCATGCGCTCGCGGCAGGGCAATTGCCCACAGCCTCCGCCCTCGCGACGAGCTGGGACTGGCCATTGCTCAGCCAAATCGGTCTGTTCTTCGCCAAAGCCGGCGCCTTCGTGTTCGGCTCGGGGCTCGCGATCGTGCCCTTCTTGTACGGCGGCGTGGTAACCGATAACCATTGGCTCACCGAAAGGCAATTCGTGGATGCGGTCGCGGTAGCGATGATCACTCCAGGACCCGTGGTGATTACCGTCGGTTTCATCGGTTATCTCATCGCCGGGCTGCCGGGCGCCTGCGTCGCTGCGCTGGGAACGTTTCTGCCGTGCTATCTCTTCACCATTCTGCCGGCGCCGTACTTCAAGAAGTACGGCAAGCTGCCTGGCCTGGTCGCATTCGTCGACGGAGTGACCGCGGCTGCAATCGGCGCGATCACCGGCGCCGTGATCGTGCTCGCCAAGCGCTCGATCGTCGACGTTCCCACCGCCTTGCTGGCTGCGGTGAGCGTCCTTCTGCTGTGGAAGTTCAAGAAACTGCCAGAGCCCGTGATCGTCGCCGCTGCCGCAATCATCGGCCTGATTGCGTACCCAATGCTGCACGCTTGAGCATGGCCAACGAAGGAACCCATGAGCTATTCCATGCAATCACTCACCTGCGACCCCGCCAGACTGAAGGGCCTGTCGGAGCGACTCATTGTCAGCCACTATGAAAATAATTACGGCGGTGCCGTCAAGCGTCTCAATGCGATCACTGCGCAGCTTGCCGACCTCGATCCGGCCACGGCGCCTACCTACCTCCTGAACGGGCTCAAGCGCGAGGAGCTGATCGCGGCGAATTCCATGCTGCTGCATGAAATTTACTTTGACGGACTGGGCGAGAGTGACGGCCCGATCGGCGAGGTAGGGTCCGCGCTTGCGCGGGACTTTGGCGACGTCGGGCGATGGCGCGCGGAATTCATCGCAATGGGGAAAGCGCTCGGCGGCGGATCGGGCTGGGTACTGCTTACCTATTCGCCGCGTGATGGGCGTCGCGTCAACCAGTGGGCCGCCGACCATACCCATGCGCTTGCCGGCGCCACACCCATCCTGGCTCTCGATATGTCCGAGCACTCCTACCACATGGACTACGGGGCGAAGGCGGCCGCCTATGTCGATGCCTTCATGCAGAATGTCGACTGGAACAAGGTGGCGACATGTGGCGACACGTTTCGCACGCTTGTGCCCGCGCGCCAGCGTGACAGGCTTGGCGTGAGCCACGCACTGGATGAGGTTCAATGGCAGGAGGAGGCTTCCATGGAAAAGATGATCGCTGGCATCACCATCGTTGTCCTGGCCATGAGTGCGCAGGCCGAGGCCGTTGACTTCGACAAAGAGCGTTCAGGAACGCTGCCAGCAGACTGGGCCGCTGGAGTAACCGGTCGGGGTACGCCGCGCTGGACGGTCGAGTCCGACAGCGATGCGCCGAGTCCCCCGAACGTCCTCAAGCAGTCCGGATCGGGCGATTTCCCCTGGTGCGTAAAGAAAGGCGTGTCGCTCGCAGACGGCTTTGTGGAGGTCAAATTCAAGCCCCTCTCCGGTCGCGAGGATCAAGCCGGCGGCCTCGTGTGGCGCTGGAAGGACGGTGACAACTACTACGTGGCACGTGCCAATGCCCTGGAGAATAACGTGGCGCTCTATTTCACCGAGAGCGGGCGCCGGAAGACCATCAAGTATGTCGATGCGCCCGTGCCGGGCAACACATGGCACCTGTTGCGTGCCGAGTTCCGAGGCAGCCACATTCGCGTCCTCCTGGATGGCAAGGCTTACATCACGTTAGACGATAGCCACATTCCAGGGCCCGGTACGATCGGCGTATGGACCAAGGCTGACAGTGTCACCCTGTTTGATGACTTCGCCTACGGACCAGCAGGACCGTGAGGATCAAGGCACTGGTACGCGGCGTTGGTGATGTCGGTTCCGCGGTTGCCCACCGTTTCCACCAAGAAGGTGTCAAGACGGTTCTCCACGACGTGCCGTTCCCCGCGTGGACCCGGCGCAAGATGGCTTTCACCGACGCGGTGTTCGATGGCGAGGCCGAGCTCGCCGGAGTGCGCGCGGAACGCGTGGACGACCTCTCCGTGCTCGAAGACCGTCTGGCGAGCAATTGTGTCGCCGTCTGGGTGCATGATCTGCTGGAGATCACGCATGCGTTTCGTCCGGACATCCTCGTCGATGCACGCATGCGCAAGCGACACAATCCCGAGCCTCAGATGGATGCTGCCCGACTCACTATCGGCCTTGGGCCCAACTTCATCGCCAAGGAGACCACGCATGTCGTGATCGAGACGGCATGGGGAAATACCTTGGGGACTGTCATTACTGACGGTACGGCTGAACCGCAGCAAGGCGGCCCCCGGATGATTGGCGGGCTGGGTATTGAGCGCATCGTCTATTCGCCTGAAGAGGGCCTGTTCACCAGCGGCTTTGCGATTGGTGATTGCGTAACGGCGGGGCAGGTCGTCGCGCATGTCGGACAGGCCGCCATTTCGGCGCCGGTCGATGGCTGGATACGCGGCCTCACGCGCAGCGGTGTGCCGGTCGCCAGGCGCACGAAGGTGATCGAGATCGATCCGCGCGGCCTGGACGCCGTGTTCACCGGGATCGGGGAGCGTCCGGCGAAGATCGCGGATGGAGTCATTCGCGCGGTGCGCGCCTGGGCGTCACCGTCCGCGAGAACCGAGTGAGGCGGCCATGAATCGCGCTTCGCGGCAAGTTAATCGTCTCCTCGTCGCGAAAGGTCTGCGCGCGTTCGGAGACGGTTATGTCAGCCTGCTGCTACCGCTTTACCTTCTGGACCTCGGATTCAGCCCGCTCCAGGTGGGGGTCGTCGCCACCACCACATTGCTCGGGTCGGGCTTGCTGACGCTGCTGGTCGGTCTGCATGCCTATCGGTATCACTACCGGACACTACTCCTCGCCGCCACATTGCTGATGGCTGCCACCGGGTTGGGGTTTGCGCTCGTCACCGATTTCTGGCCTCTGCTGCTGATCGCACTGGTCGGGACGTTGAATCCCTCCAGCGGTGACGTTAGCGTATTCCTGCCGCTTGAACATGCCGTACTTTCCCGCGTCGTAGGTGACACGAAGCGGACCGCGGCCTTCGCGCGCTACAGTCTGGTGGGTTCCCTTGTCGCCGCTCTCGGTTCGCTCGCTGCGGCAATCCCGGCCATGATGACCAGCACCATCGGTCTATCCACCACGGCTGCGATCCAGCTAATGTTTGTGCTCTACGCTCTGCTGGCAGGCCTCGCCGCATTGGTCTACCGTGGTCTGCCGCGCGCCCTGAGTACCGATGCCCATCAGTCGACAGCACCTTTGACGAAATCGAAGAGGAAGGTCTATGCCCTCGCTGCGCTCTTCAGCCTGGATGCCTTCGGCGGCGGCTTCGTGGTGCAGTCTATGGTCGCGTTGTGGCTGTATCAGAATTTTTCGCTGTCCCTCGCTGCGGCGGGAACCTTGTTCTTCTGGACGGGAGTGCTCGCCGCGTGTTCGTATCTCGTCGCGGTGCGCATCGCCAACCGGTTCGGCCTGGTCAACACCATGGTGTTCACGCACCTGCCTTCCAGCCTGTGCCTGATAGCGATCCCGTTCATGCCCAACTTGAGCTATGTGATTGTGCTTCTGTTCATTCGAAGCGCACTGTCACAGATGGATGTACCGACCCGAAGCTCCTACGTCATGGCAATTGTTCCGCCCGGTGAGCGCCCGGCCGCGGCCAGCATTACGTCGGTTCCGCGCAGTCTGGCCTCCGCGGCGAGCCCCTTCTTAACCGGCTATCTGTTGGGCGTATCGTCGTTCGGCTGGCCCCTTCTGATAGCCGGCGCCGTGAAAATCGTCTATGACGGGCTTTTGCTTGCCATGTTCAGAAAGGTCCGTCCACCAGAGGAGGACTCATTGATCGCGGCCACCTCTCCCGCAGAGGTACGTCCGAGGTAGGTGCCTTGAACCGAGGCATCGTATTCGCTCTGGGTTCGGCTGTGCTGCTCGGCAGGAGCACCCCTCTCGCCAAGCTTCTCGTCGGCGCCATGTCACCGCTTTTGTTGGCGGGGCTGCTTTACGCTGAGTCGGGCCTGGGGCTCGTATTGGGCGCGCCGGCTATAAGCGCGGAATAGCTTTACGGCAAGCCTGCCGCGGCGTGAGGAATGGGGTTGGCTTGCCGCTGCTATCTTCGGCCGGTCCCGTGGGGCCCTGATGTACGGTTTGGCGACCACTGTAGGGTCAACTGCCTCACTCCTGCTCAATCTTGAAGCCGGGTTTACCGCGCTCTTTGCCTGGTTTCTGTTCCACGAGAACTTCGACCGTCGCGTGTGCAATCCCTTTTCGTTCTATCTTCCGTCCATGCCCACCATGAAGCGTCGACGATCTACGCGCAGCCACTCGGTCACATAAACGAGCCATTGATTCGCATGCACAAGGCAAGGGTGGTCTGGGAGATTTGCCGGTCGAGCGGCGAGGCCAAAGGCGGATACATTCAGCGTTGCCATCTCGCTTCAATCTTCAATCGAGCCAATCGGCCACAGCAATGCCCTGGTCAACCAACAAGAAATAGATTCTATTCGCGCAGCTGGGGTTGCGGCGAGTCGAAGATTCGCAGTGCGATCAAGTATCGTTTCCAGCGCGATGAAGTGGGCATTGAACTAGGGCCACAGCAGAAGATGGGTCATACCAAGTTGGGGAGTACGGTTTGTCATCGGGTCCCTGCTCAAGTCACATCCCTTATGTCGTGAGGGTCAGCACAACTGTCCAATGCTGCCGGACCCAGAATACCCGACCGTGTGTCCGATGCATCACCTGGCAAACGCTTTCGACGCGCAATCCCGGCTCTTGCCACCTTGTACCTTGTAGTTAGCGCACCAGGGGAGCCAAGTCCGAGAGTGCCCAGCTCAGAGCGAAGATTATGATCATGGGGACCAATGCCTTTAGCGCGGATCTCCAGGGTGCGGCGATAGCTTCTTGCTCGTAGAAAGCCTGCTCCTTCCTGGCGCGGTCTGATTGGCTCTCGTACAGGTCTTCGATGGATGCTCGAGGTACGGCAAACGGGATGGGCATCATCACCAATACCTCATCTCTTCCATTTGACGAGGTTGGCGAGCGTCCCTGTCAAGCTTGCGAATGCGGTTCTCGAAGCGGTGCTCGTCGGTCGCATCTGGTAAGTGAGCATCCCTGTGTTTCCGCTCGATGCGTTCGCCATAGTCTTCCAGGCGTTTAAGTAGTGATTGCCAGATCTTCATGTTGTGCTCCTTGTCGATAGCTCATGCTGCAACTCTCGCTGCAGCGCACGATACACAAGCTAATGGTTCTTGGCGGAAGACGCCAATCGTATGTTCTTATGTACTCGATCAATACTTTGGATGACGCAGACAAGGTGCTGGCGCCAGGAAGGAAAAACGGCAAAACGGCACTTGCCGTTGGCTGAGAAACTTCGGCGTTGGACGGCGACGGCGCATATGTCGGAGTGTTAGTCTGGGCTGTGATCAGTACTGGTATCCCGCGAATGACCGAACTGGCCGTTAGCTGGTGCTCACCGCCTGGGTGCGCATCACCCCCGATAACCGCGTCACGCTGATCGTCTCGCAGGCGGCAATCGGGCAGGGCATCTGCACGACGCTGCCGGCGATCCTCGCCGACGAGCGTGGCGCCGATTGCGGCAGTGTCCTGCTGGAAACCGCGCCCTGCGATCGCGTCCGCCTATGGCAATCTCAAGTAACAATGGATGTCCGCGGGAACAGCGAAAGCATCCAGGCATTCTACGATCACCTGCGCAGCATGGGTGCGGCCGCACGGACCAGCGCGGCAGCGGGCGACTCAACCGCCGGCTCGTGGAAAATGATCGACGACCGTAATGGTGCACCGCGTGCCGTGATTCGGGTTACCGAAATCAATGGGGATTCCGCGGCGTCATCGGGAAAGGGTCTTCGTTCCAGATGATCAGGATGCAGTTTGCAGCACATGCGACGGTCCGCGCCACGGCCAACGTCTTCTCGGCACGGCTATCGTTACCGGAGTCAGCAAGCAGCGTGGAGAATACGGGGGGAAATCGTCGATCCCGACAAAAAAATGAACTGGCCTTATCGACCGGAGGCCGTCACTCGAGCTTCCCCAATGCGGCCACTTGCTGCGCTAGCAAGCCGCCGTTCAACGCTGTCATAAGCGGCGCCGCACCGCGAGCGCACCGAAGCATGGAGGCGTCCGCCACCAATGTCCATGCGGACCCAACCCGGTGTTAGCATGATGCCGGCGATGCCCTTCGCGCTCAAGCTCGATGGCAACGCTCTTCACCACGCGACTCAACGCGGCCTTGCTGGACCGTTGAGATAGTGACCAGTGACCGCCCCAGTTGCTTTCCGCCGCTCCCCCAGCGCGCGCGCCAGAATCCCCACAGGCTGATCACCCCGGACGCCAATATTCCGGCCGCCACGAGCACGAACGCGCTACCGAGGCCCGCGTGCCAGACGAAGACCCACGCTGTCGCCGCGACTGCGCAAAGGAAGCGGATTGCGCCGGCAGCCATCGGCCATCCGATGCGTCGTGCACCCTGGCCAGCGAAGTACAGCTCGGCGGTAATGGCGATGAATCCATACATCGGACCCACGACGCGCAAATAGTGCGCTCCGACCGACTGAGCGTCAGCGTCCGCAGTGAACAGGCCCAGCCAGACGTGCGGCATAGAGGCCACCGCCAAGCCGACTACTTCCAACAAACCCGCGACGAAGAAAGCGTTTACGAGCGCAGCGCTTCGAGCGCGCTTGACGTCGCCGGCCCCTAGGCTGGTCCCAACGACGGTGATCGCAGCGGTGCCGAATCCGAACATCACCGGCACCAACAGCATGTCGAGCCGCGACGCGATGCCGTAGCCCGCAATCGCGGCGACACCGAACGCCCCGGCCGCGGCTGTCAGCGCAGTGATCGATAGCGTGAACATGACTGCGTTCACCGCTGACAGCAGCCCGATCCCTAAGATGGCAGCAAAGTGCTCCCGCCGCAACGGATAGCGGCGCAACCGAAGATTCGATCGCGGCGATCGCATATACGCCACCACAACGGCAAGCGCACCCGCGTTGCAGATAACCTGAGCGACGCCCGCACCCGCAACTCCGAGGCTCGGCATACCGAGCCAACCCTTGATCAGGGCAGGAGACAGAATCAGCCCGGCGGCGACGCCTCCCAGCATGATCGCTGCCGGCACTTTCACGTTGCCCGCCCCACGGAGTGCCGACTGAAGCAGCATCAAGCACCAGAACAGGATCGCACCACCAAACAGAATGTTCGAATACAGAACGGCCTGTTCGAGAGACCGGCCAGTGCCGCCCAACGCACTATAGAGCGACGGGCCGGCAACCAAGGCCAGGAGCGTAAACATGGCGCCAGCGACCACTGCAATGACGACTGCGTGCCACGTTAGACTTTCGGCGGCCGAGTGCAGACCGGCACCGCGTGCGCGCGCGATCGCGGACGACACACCGCCGCCGATGCCGCCGTTCGACACCATGGTCATGAACAACATGATGGGAACAACGAGCGAGGCGGCCGCGATTGCATCCAAGCCAAGCGAGCTGACGAAATAGGTCTCTGCGACGCTCAGGACGGTGGTCATGAACAGCACCGCCACTGTTGGCAGCGCAAGGCGAATCAGCGTCGGCAGGACCGGGCCGTGCAGAAGATGATCGATGCTTCCTGCATTCGATGTCGGCCGCATTTCGGCGGTCGCGCGCTCGGACTTCGGCGAAGGCGAGATAACTTCTAGGGCAGCGGAAAGCGCCGGGGAGGCCATGCTTTTGCTTTCAGGAAGCGCGAGAAATATCGCTTGTTGCATCACTATATATTTAATAGTGACTATCTGTCAACAAGCTTCTTTGGTACAATGACTTTATGGCGCGTTCATATCCAGAAACCCAGTGCCCTGTCGCGACCGCACTCGACGCGATCGGTGAGCGGTGGACCATCCTCATCTTGCGCGACCTGATGCTGAACCCGTCGAGGCGATTTCAGGATCTTTTGGATTCGTTGACCGGTTGCGCGCCCAACACCCTTTCCGCGCGGCTGAAGTCGCTCGAAGAGCGTGGCCTGATCGAGCGGCGCCTCTACGCAGAGCATCCGCCCCGTCTCGAATACCTCCTCACGCCTAAGGGACGCGGCGCGGCCCCGGTGCTAAAGGCGTTGCGTGCCTGGGGAAGGCAAATTCAGGCTGCGCAAGAGAGATAGTCGTCGCCACGCCCGTCGCGGCAGACCAATAGGATTAGCGAGGACCGTGGCGGCGGCGCGTTCTCTTCCGACTCCGGAAGCGCAATCCACAGCTGGTAGAAACGCATGGGCTTGCCCTTGGCGACCCAGCCGTCATGCCATACGCCGTTACCGGCCTTCATCCATTCCAGCCCGCCCGCCACCACCTCGCCTTTCTTTCCGGTCGTGTCTTCGTAAGCGCGCCTTCCACCAAGCACGACGGTGAGCGTCGCAATGCCGGAGTGCGGATGGATGCCGAACGGCGACTGGCCCGTCGGCTCGACCTCGCCGTGATCCGTGAACACGAAGGGCTTGATCAGTTCGCCGACTTGGGACGGGCTGACGAGGCACGTGATCGGGCCGTGCTGGCGGCCGCCGGTGCGAAACGCGATACGCTGCGGGCCGGCACTTACAGCGCTCTCTTGTGAAGTCGCCACATCGAAGCCCTGATGGGCATGGTCCGCAACGGTCATTGGCTTGTTGATGTGCCTCTCCGGAAGAAACTTGATGAGGAGGGTAGGGACTCGGTTTACATCTGAAAAGTCTATATAATTCGATACAAACTATCGCCAAGGACGATGGACATGCTGGATGGAGTGACGTTGGACCAGCTGCGAACCTTCATCGCCGCGGTGGACGAAGGAAGCTTTTCGGGCGCAGGCCGCAAGCTGCGGCGCGCGCAATCGGTGGTAAGTCAGACGCTGGCCAATCTGGAAGCGCAGTTGGGAGTGAAGCTCTTCGACCGCTCGGCGCGGTACCCACGCCTCACGGAGGAGGGGCGCAGCCTGCTTGCGGACGCTCGCTCAGTGGCGGACAACGTCGACGGATTCAAAGCCAGGGCCCGCGCGATGCGGGAGGGTCTCGAGCCCGAGCTTTCGGTTGCGATGGATGTGATGTACCCGATGGAGGCCCTGACGAGGGCGGCGATGTACACTCGAAAGACTTATCCGCACACGCCACTGCGGCTCTACGTGGAAGCCCTCGGCGGAGTCATCAGGCCGGTTCTCGATCGCAGCTGCAGCGTCGGCGTCATCGGCTCGTTGCCGGTCGTCCCGGACGAGATGCAGTCCGAGCCCCTGCTGGACATTCCGTTCGCGACGGTCGTCAGTCCCTCTCACCGCCTGGCAGCCACGCGCGGTGTGGTCTCGGCATCGGCCATCGCCAAGGAGGTGCAGCTCGTTCTCACCGACAGGACCATTCTGACCGACGGGCGAAACTTCGGCGTGCTCTCGCCGCTCACCTGGCGCCTGGCGGATCTGGGAGCCAAGCATGCGTTCCTCAGGGCCGGGCTGGGGTGGGGGCACATGCCCTTGCACATGGTGAAGGCGGACTTCGACAGGGGGGCCCTGGTCAAGATCCGCGTCGCAGGCGCCCCGCGCGATATGGTTCTTCCGATGAAGGTGGTCTTTCGCAAGGATGCACCGCCAGGGCCAGCGGGCCGCGCCTTCATTGCGCAACTCAAGTAGCAGCCGGTGCGCGCGCTGGCTCCGACTGGTGTTCGCGAGTAGCGCCGCGATCCCCTCGCGACGTTGGCGACCGAGTTGGTGAGCCGCATCACATGGGGTGTCCGCTTCTAAAAAGGACTACCCGACGGATCACCTCGTTCTGACCCATCCCGTCAGGTGCTGAGACTGAGCCTATTCAGAGCAACTGCGGGCGCAGCATCTCCGCCGCTTGAGAAGCAGCGCTGTGTGTCCGTGCACATTTCCCCCTCCCCAAACCCGTAAGCTTGCGACGATCAATGTGATTGCTGCGCTCGCTGGATAGCGCCGGCAGTCCACGGATAGCCGGGTTCATGGGCTTCCTCTACCTTAACTGGTAGGGTCTATGCCGCTCGCCCTATTTTCAATCTTTTCCAAGGAGCGAATATGTCATCGCGTATCAATGAGGTTTCGCCATGAGGCGGCAACAGACGCGAACAATGACGGCTGCGGCCGCGATCACTATCGCGACCATCGGGTATGCCCACACGGCGTGGGCTACGTTCACCACTCTTTGCGTCGACCCCCTTGCTCCGTGCTACCGCGTGGGCCTGACCGTGCCGGGCGGCAATTTCGATAATCTGAATCAGCCCACGGGGATCATTGACGCCCTCTCCGGCGTCGACGGTGTGGGCGGGTCAGGCACGGCCTTCGGCCGCGCCCAGTTGGGAACCCTCGGAGCCAAGGCCGTTGCGGTCAATGCCGGCCTGCCTCGCTTCAACGATATTGTCTTTGCGAGATCGGACGTCCGCTGGAGCGACGTCTTCCGGTTCCCCGGCGTCGTGGTGCAGCCCTCGCTGCTGCAGTTCACCTTCGATCTCCATGGCTCGACATCAGCAAGCGGCAGGCGTAACGGCGGCTTCGTTCAGGCCCTGCTAGACCTGAGAAATGAGGTGACGCTAGAGAGCGCCGACACCGGCCTTGGTGGTCCCGGCACGGTCACCCTGTCGGTGCATATCCACCAGTTCGATATCGTCGACCTCGGGCTGGGCTTGATCGTTGAGGCCGATGCGCTCGACCCGGGCGGAGCCACCAGCGACTTCCTCAACACGCTCGGAGTCACCAAGGTCGCCCTTGCTGACCTGAACGGCCATTTCCTCCAGGACGTTACGCTGACGGACTTTGCCGGCAACACGCTGCTCGGTCAATCGTCGCCCGGCGCTGTCCTCGAGCCCGGCACACTGCCGCTACTGGCCCTCGGATTCGTCGCAATCCTCGCGTGCGGGACCGCGCGAGGGCGTACGCGGTCGAGGCGACACCCCGGTCGGGGCGCGACCTCGGAGGATGACGACTAGAACACAGCCGCAGCATCGTATGCTGCACTGCTGTCAGACTTGTGGAGGATGAATATGATGAATATGGACAAGGCAATCTTTTTGGCGACCGTGGTATTGGGCATCGTGGGTGCCGGTGTGGAAAAGTCGTATGCAGCTTGCAACGCCGTAGTGAACGGGCGCCCGATGTCACAGCAGGAGTGTGCTTCGGCGACAGCAATCTACGGATATGTTGAGCCCGGTTACTACTGGCTCGACGGGCAGGGAAACTGGGGCAGGGCGGGGGTTGCGCATGCGCAAGGAAACCTCTATCGGGATGCGCAAAGAAGATCGGCCCAAGGTGGGAAGGACGCCGCACCATACTACGGTGGACATAACTACCGGGGGCCATTTGGTAACTATATGAGCGATGGCCGATGCTCCTTTGTTAACGGAGTGCCTGTTGGTAACTGTAACTGAGCAGGAGAAATCCAGCTGACCTGCTGAGAACACAAACGTGGCACCCGATTTGCCGCAATCCAGAGCCGCTTCCGACGACATATCAGCGAAGCCTATCTGCTGCCCGCGATCGCACTACTGCTGCAGGGCTGCCCATTCGCAATCCGGGGCTTCCATGCGGACTCGGGATCCGGTTGTGTCACGACAAGAAAAAGGCTGCCCGGCCCTGGCCGCAATTCGCAGCGATCGTTCGGCGTAGTCACCGCCGACAGATTCGAGAACCAATGCGATGCCACGCACGGTATCTACGCAGTCCTGTGTGCAATAGTCGATAACCTCATCTGCACCCAGCGTCTCTCACGAAATCGTGCTGGCTGGCGCTGGCTGTAGCGATCACGGTAGGCGCCGAACCCTTTGGCGACCTGCCCGTGCTGGCATTCTAGTCCGCAGCTACCACTACACCCCGCTGCATGGGCAACGGCCTGGCGAGCCACACCAACGGAATCAGCGCCATGAAGATCCATCCTGCCAGCCAGAACACATCGTTCGTCGAAAGCATATAGGCCTGGTTGGTAACAAGACGTTCAATTGTCCCGTAGCCCTGCGCAGTCCCGACGCCCAGCGACTGAATCTGGTCGAGTCCTTGCCGCGCGAGCGGGCTGAAAGCACTGATCTGTTCGGTGAGCTGGGAGTGATGAAACGTTTCTCGCCGATTCCATAGCGTCTGGCTGAGCGAGGCGCCAAAGCTGCCGGCCAGGATGCGCAGGAAATTGGAAAGCCCGGAAGCACTGGCGATCTTGTCCGGTGCGATACCCGACAAGGTGATGGACACGAGCGGGACAAAGAAAAACGCTGCACCGATCCCCTGCACCAGTTGCGGCATGGCGATACCGCCAACACTGACCGCTGTGTTGAAGCCGGCGCGCCAGAAGCAGCAAAGGGCGAACACCACGAAGCTGAATGTCGCAAGGTGGCGCACATCGTAGCGGCCCAGATTGCGGCCCACCCAGGGAGAAAGCAGCACGGCCAAGACGCCGGTGGGTGCCGTCGCCAGACCTGCCCAGGTGGCGGTATAGCCCTGCTGCGTCTGCAGCCACAGTGGCAGGATCACCACGCTGCCGAAATAAACCATGTAACCCATGCTGATCGAAATGGCGCCCGCGGCGAAGTTGCGTTGGCTCAATAAGCGCAGGTCGACGATGGGATGCGGGTCAGTGAGTTCCCAGACCACCAACACCGTGAGCGCAATCGCGGAAACTACCGCCAGGGCGACAATGGCATTGGAATGGAACCAGTCGAGTTCCTCTCCCTTGTCGAGCAGCACCTGCAGGCAGCTTACGCCGATCACCAGAAGCGCCAAGCCTACGCCATCGATCGGTTGCTTGACTGTCTTGGTCTCGTGCGAGCGCAGGCGCTGCCAGGTGATGAAAGCGCAGAAAAGTCCGACCGGAACGTTGATATAGAAGATCCACGGCCAGCTGATGTTATCGGTGATCCAGCCGCCGAGAATCGGCCCGCAGATGGGCGCGACAAGCGTGGTCATCGACCAGAGCGCAAGCGCGGTTCCCTTCTTCTCTTCGGGATAGATGCCGAGCAGCAGGCTTTGAGAGAGTGGAATCATCGGACCGGCCACCGCGCCCTGAATCACGCGAAAGGCGATCAACATCGGCAGGCTCACCGACAGCCCACAGGCCCAGGAGGCCAGGGTGAAGAGCAGAATGGCCCAGGTGAAGAGCCGCACCTCGCCGAAGCGCCGCGCCAGCCAGCCGGTGAGCGGCACGGCAATCGCGTTGGATACCGCGAAGGAGGTGATCACCCAAGTGCCTTGACTGGATGACACGCCGAGATTGCCCGACAGGGTAGGCACCGCTACATTGGCGATCGAGGTGTCCAGCACCTGCATGAAGGTCGCCAGCGCCAGGGCCACGGTGACGAGCGCACGCTCGCCGCCGACCAGTGGTTTGGTTTCCATGGGGTTTGCCTACATCGTGGCTGCGGTCGGCACCACCCTTGCGCCGTCGTGCGGCTGACGGCGCGCCTCGGAACTCGCCGTCTGCCGTTCCTTGGCGCCCGACGTCGCGAGTCTCGTGACATTCACGTTCCCGCCGTTCGCGCGAACGATCTCGGCAATCAAGTCGCCAGCTTCGCGCTGTTCGCGGTCGAACACTTGGGTAGCATAAACTGGCTTGCCGGGAACGACCCGGGGGAGCACGAGACCGTCTTGCTCGCGCACATCCACGGTCACCTGCATCGACAGTCCGATGCGCAGCGGATGCTTGGCGAGCTGCTCGGGCTCGATCGCGATGCGTACCGGAAGGCGCTGCACTACCTTGATCCAGTTACCGGTAGCGTTCTGCGCGGGCAGAAGGGAAAACGCGCTGCCCGTGCCAGCATCGAGCCCCACCAGGCGACCGTTGTACTCGACCTTGCTGCCGTAGAAGTCTGCGCTGAGCTTCACCGGCTGGCCGATCTGCACATACTTCAGTTGCGACTCCTTGAAGTTCGCGTTGACCCATACTTGATCGAGCGGGACGACTGCCATCAGCGGCGTGCCCGGATTGACGCGCTGACCGAGCTGCACGCTGCGCTTGGTAATGAGGCCGGAGACCGGCGCGGGAAGCCGGGTACGCTCGTAGGCCAGATAGGCGTCGCGCACCTTGGCCGCCGCGTTACGTACGTCCGGGTGGTTTTCCACGGTGGTCTCATCCACCAGGGCCTGATTGGCCGCTGCCTGCTCCTTTGCCGCAATCAGCGTGGCTTGGGCGCTCTTCAGATTGTCCAGCGCGTGGCGCATTTCCTCTGTGGCAATCGCACCCGAACTCGTCAACCGCTCGCGCCGCACCACGTCTTCTTGCGCCTTGGCCAGGTCCACCTCGCGCACGCGCACGTCGGCCTGCAGTTGTGCAGTGGTAGCGAACAGGTTGCGTACTTGGCGCACCGTCTTGGCGAGCTGCGCTTCAGCTTGATCGAGCGCCACGTGAGCATCGGCGGGGTCGAGCTCCACCAGCGTCTGACCGGCCTTCACCACGTCGGTCGTATCGCCGCCGATACTGATCACCGTACCGGCCACTTCCGGCGTGATCTGCACGACGTTACCGTCGACGTAGGCGTCGTCGGTGGACTCGTAATGGCGCGCGTTGAGCCCCCAGTAAGTACCGTACCCCGCACCTGCGAGTGCAAAGGCGCCCAGTACCGCGGCCAATAGCTTCTTGCGCTTGTTGCCGACGCTCGCTTCGGCTGCACCGGCACTCTCTACTTTGTTTTGCTTGTCCATGATCAGGTCCTTCGACTGAATAGTAGGTTAGCGTGAAGATTCGTTGACGCTGTGCGCGGGCTGCTGCTCATAGCCCCCGCCGAGGGCGTTGACGAGCCCGACCGACAGATTAAGTTCGCGCGCGTCCAACTCGGCGTCGAGGCTCTTCTGACTCAGCACCGGGCCCTCCGCCGAGAGCACCTGCAGATAGTTCCCGACGCCTTCGCGGTAGCGCAGCACCGACAGGTCGTACGCCTCCTGGGAACTCTGCAACGCGAGCCGTTGCTCGCCACGCTGCACCGCCACACTGCGGTAGGAGATGAGCTGGTCCGCCACCTCGCGTAGCGCCGTGACCAGCGTCTGGTTGTACTGCTCGACTGCGATGTCATAGTCGGCGTTGCGCGCGGCGAGGTTGCT
>Ga0209118_1000222_pt1 | contig 36432 bp, 27 predicted proteins | sample BlaSpr_A8_Ref_M1_FD_187988 | JGI IMG/M metagenome (GOLD analysis project Ga0209118, IMG submission 187988) | Forest soil microbial communities from Thunder Bay, Ontario, Canada - Black Spruce, Ontario site 2_A8_Ref_M1 (SPAdes) (version 2) | ecosystem: Environmental > Terrestrial > Soil > Boreal... | reverse complement strand
TCGAGCGCCCGCCGCAGCTCGGCTGGCGGCGCCCCCTGGAAGAGCGGCGCCAACCCGCCGTTGAGCCAGTTGAGGAGCGTCCAATCGGTGCCGCGCGCCGCGATCAGGTCGAGCAGCAGCCGCGCGGCGACGATGTCCCGCTGGCCGCCCGCCGAGGTCAGCTCGGGCACGAGCCCGAAGAGGACGTCCAGGACGCGGCCATGCAGCTGGTAGAAGCGGGCCATCGCGGCGATCAATGGCAGCACGTCGCCGATGCCCACCAGGCCGGAGCCGCGGCGTACCTTCTCCTGCTGGTGATGCAGGCCGAGCGCCTCGACCACCCGGCGCAGCGACCCCGGCCACCGGGCCTGGACCCGAATGCACCACTCGTTGTCATCGAAGTAGACCATCTCCGCGGCCAGCGGGCAGCTCGCGAACGCCGGCCGGCGCGCCAAGAGCAGCGCCCCGCTCACCCAGCGGCAGGGGCCGGAGCTTCCCAATCGCGGATCGTCGTGGCGCAGTCCCCGCCCCAGAGGTTGCAGGGAGATCACGATGCCGTCGTCGTGGTAGTCGCAGCCGCAGAGCTGCACCCAGCCATCGGGAAGGATGATGTTGCCGCCGCAGGCGATCGCCGCGGGATCGCGGTCCAGGGCGTGCACCAGGTGCTCGACCGTGCCCGGGAAGACCTCGGCGTCGTTGTCCAGGAACATCACGTATTCGGTCGTCGCCCGCTCGGCGGCGAGCTGCCGGCCGCCGGCGCAGCCCAGGTTGCGCTCGAGCTCCACCAGCTCGGCGCCGTACGCCTGGCAGGACTGGCGCACCGCCTGCCGTTCCGCCGGCGCCGAGTTGTTGTCGATCACCATCAGGCGAATGGGCATCCGCACGTGCTCGCGCAACGAGGCGAGGGCGGCCCGCGTGCGCGCCGCCTGGTTCCAGGACAGCACCGCCACCGTGACCCGCGGCTCGCCGCCTCCGCCAAGCAGGCTCGCGGGCAGCGATGCCACGCTCGCCTCGCCCCTGGCGACCAGCTCGCGACGTAGGGCGCGGAGCGGCTCGGGCTCGTCGATCTCGTCGATTTCCACGTGGGGCTCGGCGCTCGCGCGATGCGCCTGCGGGGAGGAGACAGCAGGTGCCGGCGGGCCGCCGGGCGGCGCTGGCCGCACCGCGAAGCCGGCCAGCGCGAACTCGGCGATGGCTGGCACCTTGTGATACGCGGACGGCCGGTACTCCACCTGCTTGCCGAGCAGGGCAGCGGCGATCATTACGTGGGCGCGGTCGGTGCGCACCAACTCGGCAGACGCGATGCGCGCCAGCCACGGCTCCAACGCCGGGCACAGCGCCGAGATATCCACGTTGTCCGCGGGCAAGGGGAACACCGCGCTGGTCTCGCGATCGGTGCGATAGGCATGCAACACGCCGCCGCCGCCGGCCGCTACGAAGGGTGCGAAATCGAAGAAGAAGGCACAGTCGTGGGCGAGGCGCGCGTCACAGAGGCCACGGATCTGGCGCCAAGACTCGCGCTCGCGCGCGAAGACCACGGCGCGGCTGCGTCCGAGCACGTCGCTCACCGCCTCCTCCGTCGGGTCGAAAGAAGAAGGCAGGACGACGACGCGGCCGAAGCGCAGCTCCGCCAGCGCCAGCACCCGCGGCATGATCTCGTGAAACCAGCGACACCAGGCGCCGCCGCCCGAGATCACCGCGAGGTCGCCGCTCGCCGCGGCGATCTCCTCGAAGCCGATCTCCCGGTAGTCGAGGCCGGCCAGGAGCCGGCGGGTGCCGGCCTGGATCAGCTCGTCGCCGCGATTGCCGACGCCGCGGACGTAGGTAAAGCCGGCGGCGCCAGCGCCCAGCGCCGCCAGCAGCTCGCTCCGGCTTTGCGCGAGCGCCTGCCAATGATGCGCCGGCGGCGAGAACGCCCGCTGCTCAGCAGACTGCTGCAGGCGTGGCATCAGACTCCTCTGACTGCTGGTCGAAGTACGGATCGTATACGGTCGGTGGGCTCCTGTCATCCCGGTGGCAGCCGGCGACTGCCGGCGAGGCGGATCAAAGCCCGTGCTGCTTGCGGCGCCGCCAGAGAGTGGCCTGGTCGATGCCGAGCACGGCTGCCGCCTCGCGGAGGGAACCGGTGCGGGCCAGGATGCGGCGGATGTGCTCCTGCTCGATCTCAGACAGCGGCGCCAGGTCGCCGAGCTGCAGCTCGGGGCCGGCGGGATGTGCGCCTGCGGCGGGCGGCGCGGACCCGGTCGACCCGGCGGCAATCGGCGCCGCGGAGGATGCCGCCTGTGCCGGCGGCGCGAGCGGCGCCGCCGTCGGTCCTGCCGCCTTCGGCAGCAGCAGCTCCGGGCCGATCTGCGGCCCTTCGGCCAGCATGGTTGCCCGCTCGACGGCATTGCGGAGCTCGCGCACGTTGCCCGGCCAGGGATAGTCGAGCAGCAGGCGGAGAGCCTCGGCGGACAGCCGCAGCCCTGGCCTGTGGTATTGGCGGCCGAAGAAGGCGAGGAAGCGCTCGGCGAGCGGGCGGACGTCCTGGCGCCGCTCGCGCAGCGGCGGGATCTCGAGAGTGAGGACGTTTAGCCGGTAGAAGAGGTCCTCCCGGAACCTCCCCTCGCGCACCTGCTGCTCCAGATCGCGGTTGGTGGCGGCCAGGATGCGGACGTCGGCCCGGCGGGTCGTCGGGTCGCCGACGCGCTCGTACTCGCGGTCCTGGATGAAGCGCAGCAGCTTGGGCTGCAGTGGCAGCGGCAGGTCGCCGATCTCGTCCAGCAGCAGGGTCCCGCCCTCGGCCAGGGTGACCCGCCCGGGATGGCTGCTGGTGGCGCCGGTGAAGGCGCCGCGGGCGTGGCCGAACAGCTCGCTCTCCAGCAGCTCGGCAGGCAGCGCCGGAGCGGGCACCACGACGAAGGGCCGCTCGCGGCGCGTGCTCCAGTGGTGAATGGCGCGCGCCACCACCCCTTTCCCGGTGCCGCTCTCGCCGCGCAGCAGGACGCGCGCGTCGCTGGCCGCCGCCTGCCGCGCCTGGCGCAGCACGGACTGCATGGCCGGGCTCTCGCTCGCCAGGTCGGCCTCGAGATCGCCCTCGCCGGCAAGGGTGAGATCGACCTCGAGCGCCTGCACCTTCCGCTCGAGGCGGCTCAGCTCGGCGATCTTCTCCAGCGCCAGGTCGAGCTCGAGCGGACCGAACGGTTTGGACAGGTAGTCCGAGGCGCCGCGCTTCATCGCCTCGACGGCGGTCTCGATGGAGGCGTAGGCGGTGATCACCACGGTCTTGAGCGCCGCGCCCTCGGCGCGCAGCCAGGACAGCAGGTCGAGCCCCGAGCCGGTCCCGAGCCGCAGATCGACCAGCGCCAGGTCGAAGCGCCGGCCGGCGACCTCGCGCTGGGCCTCCTCGATCGAGCCGGCGGTGCGCACCCGGTGGCCGCGGCCCTCGAGCTGCAACGACAAGGTCCGCCGGATGTTCGGCTCGTCGTCGACCACCAGGATGTCGAAGGACGGAGTGGGCATGGGATGGTTGGCCGGTTTGCGGCGCCGACACCGCCGGACGCGAACCGACAACGACCACACCATACAACGCCGGCGCGGGCAAGGCGCCCTGCCAGCCGTGACGCGCTGCCAGGGTCGCGCGCAAAGCGACCTGCCCGTCGCGACCCGCAGCCGCCGTCGCGCGCCGTCGCGCGCCGTCGGGACCGCTCAGCGGACCGCTCAGCGGACCACGAGCGGCCGGGAGGCGGCGCCGACGATGGTCAGCGACCGCGGATCCTGGAGGAAGGCGACGATGTCGAGGCCGGCGCGGTTCCACTTGGAGTCGATCGGCAGGGTGACTTCCGCGGAGCGTCCTTCGCCAGCAGCGCCGGTGGTTCCGGCGGTCCCGGCGGTCGCAGGGGCGGCGTCGGCACTTGCGGCACCGCCGCTCCCCGCGGGTCCGGGAGCACCGACAGCCGCGGCCGGCGGCGGCAGGGTGAAGGCCTTGACCAGCAGTCTCACCACCTGGTCGTTGCGCAGCGTCGCCGAGGCGTTCTCCCCCGCGCCGACCGCGGTGGTCAGGCCGCTCTCGGTGAGCGCCACCCAGACATCCACGCCTGAGCCTGGAACCGGCCGCAGGAGGCGGGCGGTGACGGTCACCCGGGCGCCGGCGCCGCTGCCGGCTCCAGGAGCCGGCGGGGCCGCCGCCGCCCCCGATACCGCCGTCACCTCCGGCGCCGCCAGGCTCACTACCCCGGCGGGCTCGGCGGCGAGCGCGTCGCGGATGCGGCGCATCACCTCGGACTCCTCCGAGCCGACGCACTCGGTGTGGCCGTTGACCACCAGCTGCGGCGTATAGACGCGGTTCGAGCGGAAGGCGTGGGCGTAATCCGTCTGGCGCTGCGACCATCGCGACGACGAGAAAGGATCGCTCCACCCCAGGTGGTTCCAGTAGTCGACGTGGAAGGCCAGCGGGATGACCGCGCCGGCCAGCCGCGGGTCGCGCTTCAGCCGCGACAGCAAGCGGTCGGCGGGCGGGCAGCTCGAGCACCCTTGCGAGGTGAACAGCTCGACCACGACCGGTCCCTGAGCGCCAGTCTTCGCCGGCTCCGGGGCCGCGCTGTGCCCCAGCCCCGCGCCCGCGGCCATTGCCACCACCGCCAGCACCGCCACCGCCAGCGCGGCGATTCCCATGACGCTCCACTGCACCTTCGGTCGCAACATCTCTACCTCCTCGGAGCCGCGGCCGCCCCGTCGACGCCCGCTCCCAGCAAACTATACGGCCGGCAGAGCCTGGCGGCTTGGGGCCTGCGGGAATCCCTGCCGGCTGGCCCGGGCCAGCCAGCAGAGAGTAGGATGGCAGAGAGGAGGTTCAGCGAAATGATCCGGAATCCGTCTATAGAGGCAGAAGAATCGGAAGAGGAGCGGGACATGGACTGGAATCCGTCAATCGGGGTAGAGACGCTTCGCATCCCGCCAGGAGTGGGCACCCTGGAAGGGTTCCGCCGGTGGACCTGGAGCGTGTGTTTCCCCGAGCATGGCCGCATCGATTTCCTTGCCGGGGAGCTGGAGATCGACCTGAGTCCCGAGAACCTCTACAAGCATTCGGCGCCCAAGACCGCTCTCTCCGCGGCGCTCTACCAACAGGTGGAGCGCTCCGGCAGGGGCGGCGTCTATATCGACTGCACGCGCATCGTCTCAGTGGACGCCGATCTCTCCGTCGAGCCGGACGTGGTGGCAGTGCTCTGGGACTCCCTGGAGAGCGGCCGAGTGGTCCGAGTGCCCGCCGCCGACGGAGAGCCGGACTCCTATATCGAATTCGAAGGCGCCGCTGACCTGGTCGTCGAGGTGATCAGCGACAGTTCCCAAGCCAAGGACCGCCGCCGCCTGCCCCCGCTCTATGCCAAGGCCGGCGTGCCGGAGCTCTGGCTGGTCGATGCGCGCGCCAAGCGGGGGAAAGGGATCGAGCTCGGCATCTACCTCCTCGGTCCGGACGGCTACTTCCTCGCGCCACCCGACGCCAAGGGCTGGTGCGAGTCGCCCCTGCTCGGCCGCCCCTGCCGCCTGCGCCGCGATGCCGTGCGCGACCTGGGGTTCACCTACGAGCTGGAGCTCGGCCGCCGCTCCACGAGCTCTCGCCGGCACCGTTCGCCCCGCCCTAGCGCCAAGAGATCCTGAAGCCGCCGTGGCCAGAGGCAGGTGCAGGGCGGCGGATGCCTCCGACCGATATTCCGGTAACCGGTCGCCGAAGAGACTTGCAGCCGTAGGGGATGGAATGGACTCCTCCCGCGACTACGTACGGCATCGGTGTGCCAGAGTCGCTGGTGTAACCCAAAAGGAGGAGTCCGCCATGCAGTCTACGACCATCGCAGTTGACCTGGCAAAGAGTGTGTTCCAGATCGCCGTCTCGCGGCGGCCCGGCAAGGTAGCCGAGTCGCATCGACTGACCCGGAGTCAGTTCCTGCGCTTCTTCGCCGAGAGGCAGCCGGCTCTCGTCGTGCTGGAGGCGTGTGGGACGGCGCACTACTGGGGCGGGAGCTCCGGGCGTTAGGCCACCAGGTCCGGCTGTTGCCGCCGCATGAGGTGCGCAGCTACGTGCACCGCAGCAAGACCGACCGGGCCGACGCCGAGGCGTTGCTCGAAGCACACCGCAATGAGCGGATCCGCGAGGTTCCGGTCAAGTCCTTGGTGCAGCAGACGTTAGCCGGTCTGCACCGGTTGCGGTCGGCGTGGATGTCGGACCGTACGGCGCGGATCAACCTGGTGCGGGGTCTGCTGCGGGAGCTCGGGTTCTCGATTCCGGTGGGCGCTCGGCACGTCGTGGTGCAGACCCTGGGGCTGCTCGAGAAGCTGCCCGAGCCGCTGCGCCCGATGCTGGCCGAAGCCTGCCAGGAGATTCGCGACTTCGAGGCGCGGATCGCCGCCGTGGAGAAGCAGCTGCGCGCCTTGGCCAAGCAGACGCCGGTGGTCAAGCGCCTGGAATCGATCCCGGGCGTTGGTCTGCTGACCGCGACAGCACTGGTGGCCCTGGTGGGAGACGTTCAGCGCTTCCCCACCAGCCGGCACTTCGCAAGCTACCTCGGCCTGACGCCCCGGGAGCACTCGAGCGGCCTGCGCCGCCGCCTCGGCGCCATCAGCAGGGCCGGCGATGGCTACCTGCGCATGCTGCTGATCAACGGTGCCCGCTCGGCACTGCTCGCAGCCAGTCGCCACGAGCAGCCGGACCGACTGCGACGATGGGCGCTTCAGGTGCACCACCTACGAGGCCACAACCGAGCTGCCGTGGCCCTCGCCAACAAGCTGGCGCGGATCGTCTGGGCGGTGTGGAGACATGACACCTGCTTCGAGTCGCGGGTCGTAGCGGCGTAACGATGCACAGCTGGTGACCGCAGAAACAGCTGAGGCGAAGATCTTCCTGCCGTGAACCTGCTTGGAGAGCATCGACGGATGGCACGATCGGTTAGACCGAGCGTGGGGAACAAGCCCACACGAAGCGTTCAGGGCGAGCATGGTAGACGGCGGCGAGGACCTCGGGAGTGCTCGGACCACGGTCGTCAGGTTTCCAGGTAGGGAGGACCCGGTGAGGTGACGCTGAGGCTACGCGGAGGACCTTCACCAGCCAGGCCGCTGCCATCGGCATCGAGCTTGCCAGGCGGCCATGCGACCGGCGTCGACTCCGGCCACCGACAGAGGGCCGTGACCGCCCATGCCCTACCCGAAGTCCTCAGGCCCCCACCCGAAGATCTCCGAGCCCTTGACAGAGGAGTCCAGATAGGCCGAGGCGGCGAAGCTCCTCCGGCCGCCGTTGGGCGAGCCCCCGAAGTCCTCCACACCCCCATTCACCACCCTCGCCCACCGGAGGCCGGGGGAAAGCGCCGCCTTTGCACGGCGCACGGTTCCCCCGGAGGCTAGTGCAGGAACATCGGCAGGTCGAGCACGCCGACGATCTTGGGGCGGTAGTTGAGGCGGTCGTAAAAACGCTCGACGTCCACCTGCTTGGTGCCGGCCTGGACGGTGCCGATGGGGACCGTGCTGTAGCGGCCGTCCACGATGGCGACCAGGCGGCCGGTCTCGCCGGCGAGCGCCAGGTCGGCGGCGAGGCTGGCGAAATTGCTGGCCACCAGGCGGTCGAGCGCGTCCGGCGGCCCCGAGCGCATCAGATAGCCGAGGCGCTGGTAGATGACGCGGTCGCCGGTCGTGCGCTGCAGCTCATGGCGCAGCAGGCGGCCGATGCCGCCGAGCTCGCGGTTGCCCATGACGTCGGCATCGCCGCTCTCGACCGGCTCCCCGCCCACCGGATGCGCTCCCTCGGAGATGGCGACCACCGCGTAGTTGCTCGGGTTCGACCGCTTGTCCGCCGCCAGCAGCTCGACCACCAGGCCCGGCTCGAACGGCACTTCGGCGATCAGCGCGCGGTCGGTGCCGGCGAGGTACGAGCTGAGCAGGCAGGTCTCGCCGCAATAGCGGCCGAACAGCTCCACGATCAGGAAGCGCTCGTGCGAGCCGGCTGCGGTGCGCAGGTCGTGGATGAAGTTGACCGAGCGAGTGACGGCGGTCGAGAAACCGATGCAGTACTCGGTGCCGAAGACGTCGTTGTCCATGGTCTTCGGCACCCCGACCACCCGCACCCCCTCGTCGTGCAGCCGGCAGGCGAAAGAGAGCGTGCCGTCGCCGCCGATGGCGGCCAGCGCCTCCAGGCGCAAGAACTCGAGCACCTCGAGGGCGGCGCTGGTCAGGTCCAGGCGGCCGCCCTCGTCGCTGCCGGTCTCGCGGCCCCGCAGGTGCTCCGGCACGCTCTCCGGCTTCATGATCGCCGGGTTGATGCGCGAGGTGTGCAGCACCGTGCCGCCGCTGCGGTCGATGGTGCGGGTGTTGGCGCGGGTCAACGGCACCAGCCAGGCCGAGTTGTCGGCGCTCGGCGACGGCACGATGTTGAGCAGGGCGTCCCAGCCGCGCTTCAGGCCGAAGATCTCGTAGCCAGCCTCTTCCATGCGGCCAACGAAAACCTTGATCGCCATGTTGAGGCCCGGCACGTCGCCGCCGCCGGTGAGGATGCCGATCCGCTTTGCCATCAATGACCGCCGTCGACCTCCATCAGCCGGCCGATCAGGTCCACGACGCGGTTCGAGTAGCCCCACTCGTTGTCGTACCAGGACACGACCTGCACATAGCCGTCGCCGAGGGCATCCGTCGAGAGCGCGTCGAAGATCGAGGAGTGAGGGTTGCCGATGATGTCGGAGGACACCAGCGGCGCCTCGCTGTACTCGACGATCGTCCGCAGCGGCCCGGCCGCCGCCTCGCGCACCGCCGCGTTGACCGCCGCGGTGTCGGGCCGCTCGCGCAGCCGCGCCGTGAAGTCGATGATCGACCCATCGGCCACCGGCACGCGCAGGGACATGCCGTCGAGCTTACCCTTGAGATGTGGCAATACCTTGCCGACCGTGCGCGCCGCGCCGGTGGTGGTGGGGATGATGTTCTCGGCCGCCGCGCGGCTGCGCCGCAAGTCCTTGTGCGGCCCGTCGGCCAGGCGCTGGTCGTTGGTGTAGGCGTGCACGGTGGTCATGAAGCCCTCCTCGACGCCGAAGCTGTCGTCGAGAATCTTCACCAGCGGCGCCAGGCAGTTGGTGGTGCACGAGGCGTTCGACACCAGGCGGTGCTCGGGCCGCAGCCCGCTGTCGTTGACGCCCATGACCACGGTGGCGTCGATCTCGTCGCTGGCCGGCACCGTCAGGATGACCTTCCTGGCGCCGCCGGCAAGGTGCTTGGCGAGCTGTTCCCGGCGCGTGAACACCCCGGTCGACTCGATGACGACGTCCACGCCCATGGCCCCCCAGGGGATCGCCGCCGGGTCGCGCTCGGCGGTCATCGCGGTCCGCCTGCCGTCGACGTAGATAGCCTCGCCGTCAAAGCTGACCGCCTTGTCGAACGTCCTCATCACCGTGTCGTACTTCAGGAGGTAAGCCAGCTGCTGGTTCTCGAACAGATCGTTGATCCCCGCCACTTCGAGGTCGGGGCGGTCGGACAAGATGCGGAACACGCTGCGGCCGATGCGGCCGAAGCCGTTGATGCCGATCCTGGTCATGGCCTGTGCTCCTTGGCGTTGCCGTTCTCCCGGACGTCGAGCTGCTGGAAGCGCCGGATGAGGTCGAGCAACCGGTGGGCGACTCCCCAGCCGTTGTCGAACCAGGTAAGGGTCTTGGAGACGTTTCCGGCCAGCACCATGGTGGCCAGGCTGTCGAAGCTGCCTGACGCCTCGCTGCGCAGGATGTCGGACGACACGATGGCGCTGTCCTCGTAGGCGAGAATGCCCTGGAAACGCGGCGAGGCGGCGGCCTCGCGTACCACGCGATTCACCTCCTCGACGGTCACCGGCCGGTCGTGCCAGCAGACCAGGTCGACCACGGAGCCGTTGGCCACCGGCACGTTCATCGCCAGCCCGGTCAGCTTGCCGCGCAGCTCGGGCAGCAACTCGATCAGCGCCTCGGCGGCGCCGGTCGGGTGCGGGATGACGTTCTCGGCGGCGGCGCGGCCGCGGCGGGGTTCGTCGGCGGGGACGTCGGCCAGCCGCTCCTCGTCGGTGTAGGCCTGGACGGCGGTGAGGATGGCCCGGCGGATGCCGAACGCGGCCTGCAGGAGTTTGGCGATCGGCGCCGCTGCCTGCACCGTCGAGCAGGCATTGCAGACCATGCGATGCTCGCGGCGCAGCTGATCGTCGTTGACCCCCATCACCACGGTCACGTCGGGCGCCTCGGCCGGCGGCGAGCAGAGGAAGACACGCCGCGCGCCGGCGGCGAGATGGCGGTCGATCTCGGCGCGGGTGCGGCCGGGGGGGCCCGCGTCGATCACCGTGTCAATGCCCAGCTCTCCCCAAGGGATCTCGCCCGGCTTGCCGGGCAGCAGGCGCACCTGGCGTCCGCCGACGCGCAGGACGTCGCCGTCGACGGCGATCGGTTCCGGGAAGCGTCCAAGCTGGGTGTCGAAGCGCAGCAGGTAGGCGAGAGTGGCGGGGGGGGCCGCGTCGCTCACCGCCTCGAGCCGCAGGTCCGCGCTGTCGTGGAGCAGGCGAAAGAGATTCCGGCCCATCCTCCCCAGGCCTACCAGGCCGAGGTGCGTGACGCGCTCGCCGCTTGCCGGGGCTGCCTGGGTGGCGCGGGTCGAATCGGGTGCAGGCGCTGCAGGGCTTGCGGGGGTCTCAGGGCTCTCCGCCATCCAGGCTCCCTCCCAGGGACAGTCACTGCCGGTCCGGCCGGTCTCGCGCGCCGTCCGGGCCTCAAACGTTAACACGGTAGACTTGCCGTTCCGGCGAGTGGGAGGTGCTCGATGGGCAACGGCTGCGGAAGGCTCGGGACCGCCGCCCTGGCGATCGTCCTGGCGATGGGCCTGGCGCTGGACGCCGCGACGCCTGCGGCGATGGCGCAGAAGGTGTCGTTCAAGGATCCCAAGGACGACGACAACGGCCCGGGCAAGTACACCTACCCCACCGATCCGGTCTACAAGCCGGGATCGTTCGACATGACCGGCTTCACCCTCAAGGCCCACGGCGACAAGGTGGACCTCGACGTCGAGATGGCGGCGAAGCTCGACGACCCCTGGAAGACGGGCAGCGGCTTCTCCGTGCAGATGGTGTTCATTTTCGTCCAGACCCGTGCCGAGAAGCAGGCGGCCGCCGGCAAGCCCGAGGCCGCGAAGGCGGGCGCCGGCAAGCAGAAGAATGGCTTCACCCAGGGCCTTCCCGGGCTGCAGATCCAGTTCGCGCCCGACGATGCCTGGGACCGCTGCATCGTCCTGTCGCCGGAGCCGGCCTCGCGGGTCCGGGCGGAGGTCGAGGCCAAGGCGGCGGCGATGAAGGATGCGATCGTCATCCCGGCCCGGGTGAAGGGCTCCGGCCGTGCCATCTCGGCCACCATCGACCGCAAGGCGCTGGGGTCCGGGGATCCCACCGATTGGGGCTACCAGGTGGTGATCGCGTCGAGCGACGCCTACCCGGCCGCCGATTCGCTGCTCGTCCGCAAGGTCGCCGAGACGGAGAGTCAGCACCGTTTCGGCGGCGGCAGCGACGGCGCCTGCGGTCCCAACGTGCTGGACGTCCTGGCCGGCGACGGCCAGGGCGAGGCCGGGGAAGTGGCGAAGCAGCACGAGATGTTGCAGTACGAGTGCAACCCGGACAGCACCCCGAGGAAGCTCGCCACCCTGAAGATGATCCACGTGGACAAGGACTAGCCTTTGGGGAATCCCCCTCCGGCCACCGGGATCTTCGGCCACCGTTGACTTAGATGGGCTCTGGCTCAGGTCTTGTAGAGCGGCAGGCCGCCGCTGACCTGTTGCTCGATCTCCTCGGCCGGCAGCGGCCGGCTGGCGAGGTAGCCCTGGTACTCGTCGCAGGCCTGCGCCTCGAGGAAGCGGAACTGCCGCTCGGTCTCGACGCCTTCGGCGATCACCGCCAGGCCCAGGCCGTGCGCCAGGTCGATGATCGCCTTGACGATGGCCTCGCCGGTCTGACCGCAGTCGATGTCGCGCACGAAGTCGCGGTCGATCTTGAGGCAGTCGATCGGCAGCTTCTTGAGATGGGCCAGCGAGGCCTGGCCGGTGCCGAAATCGTCCATCGAGATCCGCACGCCGAGCCGGCGCAGCGCCGCCAGCGTGTCCACGGTCTGCTCGAGGTCCTGCATCGCCGCGCTCTCGGTGATCTCGAGGTCGAGGTAGCGCGGGTCGAGGTCGAGGTCGCGCAGCAGGGCGGCGACGGCGCTGGGCAGGCCGGCGTCCTGGAAATGCCGCAGCGACAGGTTCACGGCGATGCGGATTCCGGGCAGCGTCCCGAGGTGCCACTGCTTGAGCTGCCGGCAGGCGGTCGCCAGCACCCATTCGCCGATCGGGATCACCAGGCGCAGCTCCTCGGCCAGCGGGATGAATTGCGCCGGCGGCACCAGGCCGCGCTGCGGATGCCGCCAGCGCACCAGCGCCTCCATTCCCACCGTCTGCCCGCCGGCAAAGCTCACCACCGGCTGGTAGAGCACCTCGAGCTCGCCCTGCTGCAGCGCCCGGCGCAGCTCGCTCTCGAGCGCCAGCCGCGTCACCGCCCTGGCGTTCATCGCCGGCGTGCAGAGCTGGTAGCCCTGGCCGCCCAGCTCCTTGGCGCGGCGCAAGGCGAGCTCGGCGCCGCGCACCAGCGACTCGGCGTCCCGGCCATCGGTGGGAAAGAGGCTGATGCCGATGCTGGCGGTGACGCGCAACCGGTGCTGCCCGGCGTCCCCGAGCTGGAACGGCTCGGCGAGGCGCTCGAGCGCGGTCTGCGCCACCTTGGCCGCCTCGCCGACGCGCGCGTTGTACTGCAGCAGCACGTTGAACTGGTCGCCGCCGAAGCGAGCCACCGTGTCGCCCTCGCGCACCATCGATCGCAGGCGCCCGGCGACGCCCCGCAGCAACTCGTCGCCGATGCCCTGCCCGAAGGAGTCGTTGATCGCCTTGAAACGGTCGAGATCCAACATCAGCACCGCCACGCAGGTGTCGGTGCGGCGCGCCTTCGCGAGGCTCTGCGCCAGGCGGTCGAAGAAGAGCGCCCGGTTGGGAAGCCCGGAGAGGGCATCGTGGTAGGCCTGGCGTGCGCCTTCGGCAAACGCCGCCCGCTCGCGGCGCAGGGTCCCGGCCAGCCGCACCGAGAGAACAGCCGCGGCGGCCAGCAGGACTACGGCCGCCGCCGGCGCACCCGCGAAGCGCCGGGGGCCGAAGGCAGCGAGCGCCGAAGCCGCCGCCGCCAGCGCCAGGCAGACCAGGATCGGGACCAGGCTGCGGCTGATCGGCGGCGATGGCTGCAGGGGCGGGGACGGGCGCGCGCGCCCGCTGTCCGCAGTGGGTCTGGTTTCCACCGGAAGTGCTCGTCGTTCTCAGGATCTACACTGAATGCGCAATTATAACCTAGGCCGCCAGCTCTTGCGCCAGTGCCACGATCGAAAGCGGTGCGCATCCCTCGGCGTTGTTGTTGACGGTCAGCAGGAAACGGCGGCCGGCGGCCAGCGCCTCGCGCCCCAGCTCGGCGAGCGCGCGCCGCGCCCTCGGGTCGGGCGCGACGAGGCGGTTGAAGGGCGCGAAGCGCTTGGAGGCCGCTTCGTAGCTGGCCCCGGACCCCAGCAGCCAGCGGCCCAGCACCAGAGGTCCGGCGGCGACGCCGGCAAGGTGGGCCTGGACGCGGACGTCCGGCATTCGCGGATGGACGTTGAGACAGTGGCAGGCGCCGGCGGCGGCCAGGACCGCGGCGTAGTCGGCGGCGAGCAACTCGCGGTTGCGCAGCTCGACCGCATAGAGCGGCCCCGGCGGCAAGGCGTCGAGGAAGGCATGCAGCCGAGCGGCGAAGTGTGCCGGCGAGCCCAGCTCCTGCGGGGCGAACTGGAACAGCAGGGCGCCACCCTTGGCTCCCAGCCCTTCGACGTAGGGCGCCACCACTTCGGCGGCCGCATAGGCGGCGTCGAGAAAACGAGGATTGGGCTGGCCGCGCTCGGCGCCGTAGCGCGGGTGATCGGGGAAACGCGCCAGGGTACAGGCCTCGTGCGCCTTGACCAGGAACAGGAAGTCCCGCGGCACCGCCGCGGCGTACCGCGCCAGTTCCGCGGCAGGCAGCGGGCGATAGTGGGTGCGGTCGATGCCGGCTGCCCGCAGCAGAGGATGGTGCGCGTACGCCGCCAGGCCGTGGCGAGCCAGGCGGGCAGGCGTGTAGGCGCGGTCATAGACCAGGCCCGCCCAGCCCGGGAACGACCAGGTAGAGCCGCCCAGGTAGGCCCTGGCCGGCAGCCGGCGGGCGAGCGCGGCGACCTCGGGCGCCGGGTCGGCAGCTCCCACCCGGGCGGGCAACCCGGGCAACCCGGGGACCGCCTGCGGGGCCTGCCCGCCAGGGAGGGCGGCCGCGGCCGCCGGCGTCTCTCCGAACAACGACAGCTGGCCGTCTTGGGTCGCCGGGTCCGCCGGGTCCGTCGAGTTTGGCGATGCCGCCAGGTCCGCCGGGTCCGGCGAGTCCGCTGACCTGGTCGGCGCCACGCGGCACTCCTCGACCGGCGCGGCGCCTACTGCAGCCGCTCGACCCTGACGTCCGGATCGCCGTCGCGGTCGCGGGTGATGGTGAGCTGCCAAGGTTGGCAGCACACCTCGCAATCCTGCACCATGCTGCCCCAGACGTCCGGCTCGACGGCGATCTCGACTCGCTCGCCGCAGTAGGGGCATTGCACCTCGATCGGCACGTTCCAATAGCCGTCGCCGCTCAAGCGGCACCTCCGAGGCGGCGCACGGTCTCGAACTCGCGAGCGGTGACCGGCTGCACCGAGAGGCGGGAGCCCTTCCGCACCACCATCATGTCCGCGAGAGCCGGGGTCGCCTTGAGCGTCGCCAGCGGCACGATCGCCGGGAACTTCTCGACGAAACGGATGTCCACCGCGTACCAGGTCGGATTCGCCGGGTCGCTCTTGGCATCGTAGTACTTGTGGCCGCGCCTGAAGGCGAATGGGTCCGGGTAACCCGCGCGCGCCACCTCGGCGACGCCGGTCACTCCCGACGGCTCGGCATTCGAGGCGTAGAAGAGGACCCCGTCGCCGACCTTGATCTCATCGCGCAGCAGGTTGCGCGCCTGGAAGTTGCGGACCCCTTCCCAGCTCGCCTCGCCGTCGCGCTCGAGGTCGTCGATGCTGTAGGCCTCGGGCTCGCACTTCATCAACCAGTATTGTCGCTTGCGCGCCATTGCACTCCTCCGCTCTCCTCCGATCTCCGGGGCGACCGGCATGACCAGGCATCGGCCGGCGCGTCCCGTCTTGCGCGAAAATCATAGCGCCCCCCTCGGAACAGCGCGACACATCGCGGCATCGCGGGATTGCGGGATGGCCACATCGCCAGACATCGGTCGGGTGTGACCTGCGCCACACTCGCGGAGCCGCGGCCGCGGTACTGTCGCAGACAAGATCGGCCGTAGCAGGTCGAGCAAGTTCGGCCGTGGCTGGTCGAGCGAGTGACCGCGGGGGCCCCTGAGTCCCCCAAGCCCCCGCGCCCTTTTTTCCGGAGACCCCGATCCTGCCAGAACCTCGCGTCCAGTCCCGCGCCCGTCGCTGGCGCCGCCAGCGACGCAGGCAACACCGGCGACCCCGGCGAGCAGCAGCCTGGCTGGCCGCGGCCTTAGCCGGCTTAGCGAGCCCGGCCGCACCCGCCGCCCTCCCGCCCGGTCAGGGCTCCTCCGGGCTGCGGCCGGCGCCGACCGCGGTCAACACCACCCCGCTCACGCCGGCGCCAGTGCCTGCCGCGGCCTCCACCACGCTCACGGTAGCAGTCGACCCGAGCGCCAACCGGCATCCCATCAGCCCGTTGATCTACGGCGTCAACTTCGGCGACGACGGCCAGGCCGCTCGCCTGCGCTGGCCGGTGCGGCGATGGGGCGGCAACGGCACGACCCGCTACTCCTGGCAGGACGACACCACCAACCACGCCAGCGATTGGTTCTTCTACAACCTGCCGGACGCCAACCCGAACCCGCAGAACCTGCCGTTCGGTTCCTCATCCGACCTGTTCGTCGCCGCGACGCGCGTCGCGGCCGGCGAGCCGCTGATCACCGTACCGACCATCGGTTGGACGCCGATCGATCGCACCCGTCGCTGGGGTTTCTCGGTGGCCAAGTACGGTCCGCAGCAGGCCACGGAATGCACGGCGACCGGCTACCCGTCCTGGTGCAACCCGGACGCGGGCAACGGCCTCCACCCGGACGGCACGCCGATCACCGGCAACGACCCGCACGACACGTCGCGCGCCATCGACCCCAGCTTCGTCACCGGCTGGATGGCGCACCTGGCGGCGGTCGCCGGGACCGCCGGCAACGGCGGCGTTCATCTCTACGCGCTCGACAACGAGCCGACGCTGTGGAACAGCACCCATCGCGACGTCCACCCCCAGCCGACGACCTACGACGAGCTGTGGCAGCGGACCCAGCAGACCGCCGCCGCGATCAAGGCGCAGGACCCCGCCGCTCATGTGCTGGGCCCCGCGGACTGGGGATGGTGCGCCTACTTCTTCTCGGCCGCCGACGGCTGCCAGGCAGGGAGCGACGCCAGGGCGCACGGCAACCTGGCGCTCACCGACTGGTACCTGCTGCAGGCCGCCAACTACCAGGCGGCCAACGGCGTGCGCCTGCTCGACTATCTCGACGTCCACTACTACCCGCAGGCCAATGGCGTGGCGCTCTCCGACGACGAGTCGCCGAGCACCGCGGCGTTGCGGCTGCGCAGCTTGAAGGGCCTTTATGACCCGAGCTACGTCGACGAGTCATGGATCGGGCAGCCGGTCGACCTGGTCCCGCGCATGAAGGGCTGGATCGCCTCGCGCCTTCCCGGCACCCGGTTGGCCATCTCCGAGTACAACTGGGGCAACGACAACGGCGCGAGCAGCGCCCTGGCGCAGGCCGAGGCGCTCGCCATCTTCGGACGGGAAGGTGTCGACCTCGCCACCCGCTGGGTGGCGCCGGCGGCCGGCAGCCGCGTCGAGGACGCTTTTCTGCTCTACCTCGACTACGACGGCAAGGGCGCCAGGGTGGCCGGCGACAGCATCCAGGCGCTGAGCTCCAACGTCGACGTGGTGGCCGCCTACGCCGTGGCGGGAGCCGGCTCGCGCCTTCACCTGCTGCTGTTCAACAAAGACGTCGCCAGCCACACGGTGCAGGTGCAGGTCGCCGGATCGCCCTCGGCGCCGCTCGCACTCTACGAGTTCGACGCGGCGCACCGCTTCGGGCCGGCGGGCACCGCCACGTTGACGGCCGGCGCCGTCACGCTCACCTTGCCGGCGCTCTCGGCCACCCTGGCCGTCACCGCCGAAGCCACGCCGGCGGGCCCGGCCCGCTTCTACACGCTGCCGCCCTGCAGAGTGCTCGACACCCGCAACCCGACCGGCGCCTACGCCGGCCCGGCCCTCGCCACCAACCTCCAGCGCAGCTTCGCCCTCGCTGGCCGCTGCGGCGTCCCCGCCACGGCGCACGCCGTGTCCGGGAACCTCACGGTGGTCGGAGCCGGCGCCGCCGGCTACCTGCGCGCCTTCGCCGCCGACCTTCCAGCCGTCCCCGCCACCACCAACCTGAACTTCGGCGCCGGCCAGGTCCGCGCCAACAACGCCATCATCGCCGTCTCCCAGGACGGCAACGCCGCCATCACCGTCCTGCCCTACCTCGCCGCCGGCGCCGTCCACCTCATCCTGGACGTGAACGGCTACTTCCAGTAGCCGCGGGGCAGGGGGCCGTGTAGTTGAGACGAAACTGCCTTGACGAGGGGGAGGGAGGGGGCGTCCCCTTTCCCCGGAGGACTCAATCCCGCAACGCGCGGAGCGGGTCGGTGCGCGTCGCGCGCCAGGCCGGCAGGAAGCAGGCCGCCAGGGCGACGATCGTCATCACCACCAGGGCCGTGCCGAACGCCCGGGGGTCGCGCGGGCTGATCTTGTAGAGCAGGTCCCCCATCAGGCGGGTCAGAACCAGCGCCGCCGCCGCGCCCACCGCGATGCCGCCCGCCGTCAACGTCAGGCCGCGCGACATCACCAGCCGCAGGAGGTCCGGCGCGTCGGCGCCGAGCGCCATCCGCAGTCCCAGCTCGCGCGTGCTCTGCGACACCGCGTACGACATGACGCCATAGATCCCGACCGCCGCGAGCAGCAGCGCCAGGCCGCCGAAAGTGGCGAGCAAGATCACCGCGGCCCGCTGCTGCCAGCTCATGCGATCGACCTGTTCCCGCATCGTGATCACTTCCCCCGGGGCGAGGCTCGCGTCGATCGCGCGCACCTCCCGCGCCAGCGCCGGCGCCAGCGTCTCGGCGCTGAGGCGGGTGCGGATCTGCAGGTTCTGACCGAAAGAGGTGCTCTGCCGCACCGGCACGTAGAAGAACGGCTTCGGCTGCTCCCGCAAGGCCGAGTACTTCGCATTCTTCGCGACGCCGACGACCTGCAGCCAGCGCCCCTTCACCTGCAGGCGCTTGCCGACCGGATCCAGGCCGCGCCAGTAGTGGGCGGTCATCGCCTCGTTCACCACCGCCACGAGCGGCGCCGCGCCGTCGTCGGCGCGCGTGAGCTCGCGGCCCGACACCAGCGGGATGCCCATCGTCGCGAGATAGGAGGGACCGACCGGATTGTATTCGACGAGGAGCTCCTCGTCGGGCGCGGGCGCGTAACCCTCGACCGCGATCGGTGCGGAGGCATAGCCGCGATAGCTGAACGGCGTGCTGCCCGAGAACGCCGCCGACTCGACGCCGCTGAGCCCCTGGACGCGCTCGAGCAAACGATCCTGGAAGCTCCTGGCGCGCTGCTGATCGTAGCCCGCCGAGACCAGGTCGACGTAGGTCGTCAGCACGCCGCGCGTGGAGAACCCCACATCGAGGTCCCGCATGCCTTGCAAGCTCTCGAGCAGCAGGCCCGCTCCGACCAGCAGGGCGAAGCTCAGCGACACCTGCACCAGCACGAGCGTCGAACGGAACCACGCTCTCCCACGGCCACCGACGACGCTGCTCGCGTCCGCCTTTATCGCTTCGGCGAGATCGATCTTCCTCGCCTGCAGCGCCGGCACCAGTCCGAGCACCAGCGTCGAGAGCAGGCAGACGCCGGCGCTGAGCGCGAGCACGCGCCAATCGATCTCCGAAGGGAGATTCACAGTGAGGCTGGAGCGGGGCGGGAAGAGCAATACGATCAGGTTACGGCACCAGTAGGCGGCCAGGACACCGCCCGCGGCGGCCAGGGTCGAGAGGACCAGGCCCTCGATGAGCAGCTGCCGCAAGAGGCGGCCGAGCCCGGCGCCGATCGAGAGGCGGACCGTCATCTCGTGCCGCCGCGCGAACGCCCTGACGAGCAGCAGGTTGCCGACGTTCGCGCACGCGATGAGGAGCACCAGGCACGCCACCGCAAACGCGATCCGCAGCGTCGGGAACAAATTGCCCGCTTGGTTGAACGGGGTCTTCCACAGCGGCATCAGCTTGATGCCGCGCCCGCGGTTGGTTGCCGGGTAGAGGGCTTCCAGGCGCCTGGCCACGGCCGAGATCTCCGCCTGCGCCTGCTCGCGGGTCACGCCGGGCTTGAGCCGCGCAAAGCCCTCGATCCAGCGCGCGCCGCGATCCTCCAGCTTGTAGCCACCGCCGTCGAAGAGCTCCTCCATCGACGCCGGGACCCAGAACTGAAACGCGTAGCCCACGAAGGTCCCGTAGAATCCCGGCGGCGCCACCCCCACGATCGTATGCTGCACACCGTCGAGCATCTGCGTCCTGCCGATGATCGCCGGATCGCCGCCGTAGCGCTCTTTCCAGGTCCGGTAGGCGATCACGGCCACCGGATGAGCGTTGCGTCCGGCGTCCTCGCCCGCTTCGAAGGCACGCCCCAGCACCGGACGGACCCCGAGCGCCTGGAAATAATTGGCCGACACGACGCTCCCGGGGAGGCGCTCGGCCCGGTCGCCGATGCTGAGCGTGGTCCCGGTGATACGGTCGACGATAAACGCGTCGATCAGCTTGCAGTTGCGCTGGAAGTCTTGCCAGTCGGGCCATGACACGTCGTCGAACCTGGGGAGCCTGACCGCGGTCCCGGCCACCGCGACCAGCCGGTCCTGAGCCGTCACCGCCGGGAAGGGGCGCAGCAGGATCCCCTCGATCCAGCCGAGGACCGCGGTGACGGCGCCGATGCCCAGGGTCAGGCAGAGGATGGCGAGCAGCGAGAAGCCCGGGCTGCGCCGGAGCAGCCGGATGCCGAACAGCAGGTCCTGAAGCATGTCGTCTCCAACCTCTCTGGGGCCACGCGAGGATTTCGCGAGTCGTCCTCGGGCCAATCCGAGCCAGAACGATAGGACTCGCGGTCCGGCGGCACATGTGCCGACCTTCCCATGCGGCGAGGCATGACTTCCGGCATATGGCCGTCGGTTCTCGGCGTGTTACGCTCGCCGGCGGTGGTCCGCGGATGACTCCGTTGCGCCTGATCGGCATCGCCGGCCTGATCGCAGGGCTGGTGGTGGGACTGCGGGCGTTCATCTACCACGCCGGGGCGATGGGGTCGGATGGACGCTGGATCATCGCCTTCCTGCTGTTCAGCGCTCTCTTCGCGGCCGACCTTCGCCGTCCGCGGCTGGCCCTCGTAGCCGCGGAATCCGTCACTGCGATCGCGCTCATGCTGCTCGGCTGCAACGGCTACGAAGGGATCCTGCTGGCCCTGGTCGCGATGCAGCTCGGGACCCGGCTCGCTCCCCCGGCAGGCATCCTCTGGATCGGAGCCCAGACGCTCCTGCTCGGCGCCGCGGTCACCATTCAGTTGAACCCGCGCGCCGCATGGCTCATCGGGCCGCCCTACCTGGGTTTCCAGCTGGTGGCGTTCTTCACCTCTTCGATCCTGGCGCGCGAGGTCGCAGCGCGCACCGCCCTGGCGACGGCCAACGCGGAGCTTCGCGCCGTGCAGGAGGTGCTCGCGGACAGCAGCCGCATGGCCGAGCGCCTGCGCATCGCCCACGAGTTGCACGACGCGCTGGGCCATCGCTTGACGGCCCTCACGCTCAATCTCGAAGCGGCCCTCCGGCGCACGCAGGGACCGGCGAAGGCGAACGTCGAGGTGGCCCAGTCCCTGGCCCGCGAGCTGCTCGCCGACGTGCGGGACATCGTCGCGGCCTCTCAGGCGCGCGACGGCGTGCACGTCGCCCACGCGCTGCAGGCGGTGGTCGGCGCCGTGCCGCGGCCGCGGGTTCATCTCGAGGTCGCCGAGAGCCTGCGCATCGCCGATCCCGAGCGGGCGCACATCCTGCTCCGTTGCGCGCAGGAGATCGTGACCAATGCGGCCAGGCACTCCGACGCTCAGAACCTGTGGATCGTGATCGAGCGCGACGGCGAGGCGTTCCGGATCAGGGCGCACGACGATGGCCGCGGCAGCGACGGAGCGAGCGACGGCTTCGGCCTGCGCGGCATGCGGGAGCGCGTGGAGAGAGCGGGCGGGGAGCTGCGCATCGCGACCCAACCGGGCCGGGGATTCGACGTCATTGCCAATTTGCCGCTGCGTCGAGGGGCGGCGTGATTTACGTCACTTAGAGGAACAGCGTGATTCGCGTCTTCATCGCCGACGACCAGGCGCTCATTCGCCAAGGCATCCGCACCTTGCTCGAGATGGACGGCGGTATCTCGGTCGTCGGCGAGGCAAGGGACGGCGCCGAAGCCATCGCCGGCGTGTCATCGGCGCCGGTCGACGTCTTGCTGCTCGACGTCCGCATGCCGCAGAAGAGCGGCATCGACGTCCTGCGTGAGCTGTCGGCCGCCGGCACGCTCCCGCCGACCTTGATCCTCACCACGTTCGACGACAGCGACGTAGTGCTCGACGGCATTCGCGCCGGCGCGCGAGGATTCATGCTCAAGGACGTCTCCTACGACCAGTTGATCGCGGCGATCCGCGCCGTGGCCGGCGGCGCGACGGTCTTCCAGCCAGCGGTGACCGAGGGGCTCCTCCGATTCGCCGATCGCGTTCACATCGCCACCGACACGCCCATCGAGCGCCTGACCGAGCGCGAGGTCCAGGTCGTCCGCCTGATGGCCGGCGGCTACAGCAACAAGGAGATCGCCGACGCCCTGGGCACCGCCGAGGGAACCATCAAGAACCACGTCTCGAGCATCCTGGCCAAGCTAGGGGTACGCGATCGCACCCGAGCGGTGCTGAAGGCCCTCGAGGTGGGACTCCTTCACCGCCCGGACTTCGCCGGCACCTCGGCCTGACGCGCCAGAGGCGCCCAGACCCGCCCTTCAATACACCAGGGCACCAATGCGGTCGAACCGCCAGTGACCGGCCGAATCGCGCGACCAGTAGATGCGGACCGTGCCACCTGCAATGATGTTCGCTTGCGGTACCGGCCCAGTGAAGCGACTGTCCCAGCTATTGTCGCGGTTGTCGCCGAGCGCGAAGAACTCTCCGGCTGGCACGGTGATCGGGCCAAAGTTGTCCCGGGCTGCCAACTGGCTCATAGAGGAGGCCGGAATGTGGGCGGGGTCCTTGTGGACTGCATATGCCGATTCGTCGACCGGCTTGTCGTCGACGTAGAGCTTCTTGTCGACGATCTTGACTACTTCGCCGGGCAACGCGACGCACCGTTTGATCACCGTGATGCGCGGATTTTCGGTGCTCTTGAAGGCGACGATCTCGCCGTGCCGCGGCGCTTCACGCCTCATGAACAGCCTCCCGAAGGTGGTCTTCTCGCGAACCCTCCGCGAGCCTGACTGGGCGAACACCACGCTGGTGAAAGACAACGCGGCTGCGGCCGTACGCGCACTCAAGCAACAGGGCGACCGCGACATGTTCGTCTTTGGCAGCGCCAATCTGTCCGAGATCTTCACGAACCAGGACCTCTTCGACGAGTACCGCCTGGCGATCTGCCCAGTCGTCTTGGGGACAGGAACCCCCCTCTTCGGCCGGAACTTGAACCGCAAGAGCCTGACCCTCCTCGAGTCGAGACCCCTCTCCGGCGGGGTCATCCTTCGCTACGCACCGGTGGGGGCGGGCTAAGTCTTGGAGATGCGGCGACCGCAGGCTGACGCCTTCATGCACTTGCTAGGCGTTGGCTGGCGAATAGGTTTCGACGACCTCATAAATCCCGGGCTCGAAACTGGCGATCGCACCAGAACCTTCCGTTCGGTTCCTCCTCCACATCATAGTAGACGCGAAGCCTTCCGACCCGAAGCTCCCAAGGGCGAGTGGGTTGGGCCGCATCGAATTCCGATTGCGTGTCTCGGCCGTAGGTTCGTGCATCAATTGCCTGTCCGCGGCCGCGAGAACAGAGGCTCGCTGCCGGGCGGTCATGGCTCGAAGATCATCGACCGTGTTGGGATCGCCCCTGGCGCCTCCCATACGTGTGCCCCGGCGACCCAGAGCGAGCGGTTCTCGCGGGTAGTCCAGCTCGTCTAGATCTAGACTCTGTCATCAAGGTGAAAGGTGCTAAAGTAGCCTTCATGGCACGAGCTGAAACTGTGTTGCTGGAAGCTCTTAAGCTCTCACCCCAGGAACGGGCCGATGTGGCCGCGGAGCTCCTTTCCAGCCTCGATGACGTGCCGGTCGCTGAGGCTGCAGAGGTCGAGAGGGCCTGGGGTGCCGAAATCGAGCGCCGTGCCCGCCGAGTTCTCGCGGGAGAGTCGAAGGGAGTGCCCTGGGACAAGATCCAGCAGGGTGTCAGAGACCGCCTGGGCGGGCGGTGACCAAGCCGCTATTTCTTGAGCCGGAAGCGAGTCGAGAGCTGGAGGATGCTGCCCGCTGGTATGAGGAGCAACACCCCGGCCTCGGCAAGCGATTCCTAGACGAGGTAGCGGCCGCCCTGGATCGGATCGTCCTCTTCCCCGCCTCTGGCTTTCCCGTCCCGTATGTTCCGCCCGAGTTGGCGGTCCGCCGGGCGCCGGTAAAGCGCTTCCCCTATCATGTTGCCTACTTCGATACGCCAGATTCGATTCGTATCTTGGCAGTGGCTCATGATCGGCGGAGGCCGGGCTATTGGCTCGGACGACAGGGCTCGTGAAGGTGTCTTGCCCATTGGCGACCTCCTCGGCCTTGGTAATCCGAGCTTGCCTATCACGGCCTTGTGCATCTCTATGGCGAGGACGGCGCCGAAGAGGTGTTGGGGATTTGCTTCCGATGCTCCAAGCTCTCCTTTCATAGGCTGGCTTCCCTCGCTAGGACTGATCATGAGGTCCCACAATGAAAAGGGCCGACTGCGGTGCAGTGCACCAGAATGGTTCCGTGAGGGCGCGGGGGTGAAATGCCCCGCCCTACTCAACCCGTGATTTTGAGTTACCTCGCCGGAGGCACGTAGATCCGCGGCAGATCCAGCTTGGCCGCGGCGTCATTCAGCGGGGCCAGATCGGTGGTCAGCAGACGCTCGAGATCGGCCTGGCGGGCGGCTAGCTCTTTCTGCTGATCGGCGAAGACTTCCTTCAGGCCTTGGGCGGGGGGGCCGTCGCCGCTGTCTACCCAGTCCAGGAGGGGGGAGAGGCGGGAGTAGAGCTGGGCCCCTCCTTTCTGCGCCAGGACGTCGTAGACGATCTCGGCCTTCGGGTTATGCAGCTTGGCTTCCAGGGCCTCCAGCTTCTGCGCCAGGTCGGTCGAGGCCTTGACCAGATCCTGGGCTCGCGGGTCGGACTTGATCAGCTGATTGCGTGAGAGGAGCTGCTGCCGAACCTCGCGCAGGCGGAGGACGGTGCGGGTCAGGCGGGTGATCGCGTCCCGCACCTCGAGAGCCAGCTGCAGCTGCGCCTCGAGGTCTGCCGCGGAGATGGTGACCCGCGGGTCCGGGCGCAGGGTGAGCGGGAGGGAGGAGGCCTTGCCGTCGACCGTCAAGCGGACGGTGTAGGTTCCGGGCACCGCCTCCGGGCCGTGCGCGGGGTAGCCGGCGTCGAGCTTGGCTCCCGGGACCAGCTCGGCGCCGGCCCAGCTCAGGTCCCACACCGCTACCTGCACCCCCGGCTCCTTGGCGATCAGGCGGTGCTTCAGCTGCGCCGTCTCCTCATCCGCGCTCTCGGTGGTGCCGATCGGCTCCAGCGCCTTGCTCGAGAGGGTCGTGACCTGGGTGCCCTTGGCGTCAAGGATGTCGATGGTCACCTCACCCTTCGGCGCGCCGTCGAGTTGGTAATAGATCGCGGCGCCGCGTGGCGGGTTCTCGCCCGTCCAACCTTCCGGTCCCTGCCGGAGATCCCAACGCACCGCCTCGGGCACCGCCAGCAGGCGCGGCCCCGCCGCGGCACCCTGGGCGTGGCCGTTGTGGCCGCTGCGGCCGGTTCCCGCGCCGGCGGCGCGGGCGGCGACGGCGCCGAGCGCGCCCAGATGGTCGAAGATCCAGAACGAGCGGCCGTGCGCGGCGAGCACCAGCTTGTCGTCCTTGATCACCAGGTCGTGGACGGCGACCGCCGGCAGGTTGAGGCGCAGCGAGTGCCAGGTGGCGCCGTCGTCGATCGAGAAGGCGACGCCGTGCTCGGTGCCCAGGAAGAGCCTGCCGCGCTGCCTGGGGTCCTCGCGCACCGCGTGCAGGAAGAGGTCTCTCGGCAGCTTGCCGTCGAGGCGCTTCCAGGTGCGCCCGAAGTCGCTGGTCTTCCACAGGTAGGGGTGCAGGTCGTCGAGGCGGTGGGCGTCGACCACGACGAAGGCGGTGCCGGCGTCGAAATGCGACGGCTCGATGGTGGTCACGGTGCCCCACTCCGGCAGCCCGGACATCGCGGCGGTGACATCGGTCCAGGTCCGGCCGCCGTCACGGGTGAGATGCACCAGGCCGTCGTCCGAGCCCGCCCAGATCAGTCCCTTCTCGACCGGCGACTCGGCGACCGCGAAGATCGTGCAGTAGATCTCCACGCCGGTGTTGTCGCCGGTGATCGGGCCGCCGGCCCAGGTCTCCTTCGACTTGTCGTCGCGCGTCAGGTCGGGACTGATCGCGGTCCAGGTCTGACCGCCGTCGGCGCTGCGGAAGAGCACGTTCGCGGCGTGATAGATCACCTTCGGATCGTGGGGCGAAACGGCGATCGGGGCGGTCCATTGGAAGCGGTATTTGAGGTCCTCGCCGCCGTGCCCGGACGGGTTCTCGGGGTAGATCCCGACCACCCGCGCCTGGCCAGTGCGGTGGTCGTATCGCGACAGGTAGCCGCCGTACTCGCCGGCGTAGACGATGTCGGGATCGGACGGATCGGACACCACGTACCCGGCCTCGCCGCCGCCCACCGGGTACCAGTGGGCGTTGGGGATGCCGCCGCCGGTCAGGCTGTCGCTGGGGCCTTGCGCGGTGGCGATGTCCTGCAGGGCGCCGGCGACGCGGAACGGCACCCGGGTGTCGGCCCAGACGTGATAGGGCTGGCCGAGAGGCAGCGGCGGCGCGGTCCAGCTGGCGCCGCCGTTGGTGCTGATGTCGACGCCGCCGTCGTTGCCGGCGATGATGCGCTTGGGATCCTTGGGGTCGATCCAGACGTCGTGGTGGTCGCCGTGGTGGGTGTTGACGTGCTGGAACGTCTTGCCGCCGTCGATGCTGTGCAGCATGGTCACCTGCGGGCACCAGAGGTCGTCGGGGTTGTTCGGCGTCACCGTCACCATCGAGTAGTAGAAGGCCCGCTGCCGCAGCTCGTGGCTGCCGCTGGCGCGCGTCCAGGTGTCGCCGCCATCGTCGGAGCGGAAGAGGCCGCCCTCCTCGGCCTCGATGAGGGCATAGACCCGGTGGCCGTCCGAGGGCGCCACGGCGACGCCCACCTTGCCCCAGATCCCCTCCGGCAGCCCCTTGCCGGTGAGCCGCTTCCAGGTGTCGCCGCCGTCGCGCGACATGTAGAGGCCGCTGCCCGGGCCGCCGCTGGTCAGCGTCCACGGCCGGCGGCGCACCTGCCACAGACCGGCGAAGACGATGTGCGGGTTGCTCGGATCGACCGCCACGTCGGAGGCGCCGGTGTCGGCGTCTTTCCTGAGCACTTGCTGCCAGGTCTTGCCGCCGTCCCGCGTGCGGTAGACGCCGCGCTCGGGATTGGGACCGAAGCCGTGGCCGAGAACGGCGGCAAACGCGACGTCGGCATTGCGAGGGTCGACCACCATGGTGCCGATGTGCCCGACCAGCGTCAGCACGTGGGTCCAGGTCTTGCCCGCGTCCACGGATTTGTAGATGCCGTCGCCGGGCACCGCGTTGCCGCGCAGGTTGGCCTCGCCGGTGCCAACGTAGAGGACATTGGGATCCGAGGGCGCCACCGCCAGCGAGCCGATCGAGGCCACCGGCTCCTCGTCGAAGATGGGCGTCCAGGTGGCGCCGCCGTCGTTCGACCTGAACACCCCCCCGGAGGCCGAAGCCAGGTAAAAGACGTTGGCATTGCCCGGCACGCCCGCCGCCCGGCTGACGCGTCCGCCCCAGGCGGGACCGATCAGCCGGTACTTGAGCGCCGAGAGGCCGGGAAGGTCCTGCAGTCCATTGAAGCCGCCGGGCGGCTTGGGAGGCTCCGGCTGCGACACCGTGGCCGCGGCCGCGCCGGCGGCCGCGCCAACGGCCGGCTCCCTCCCCTCCCCGGGCGTCCGCGCCTTCGCCGTCGCGGCCGGTGGCGTCGCCGCCTGCGCCGCCGGTGTCGCCCGCTGCGCAGGTGGCGCCACCGCCTGCGTGGCGGCCGGCGGCGTGGCGGCTGCAACGGCAGCCGGTGGCGCAGCGGTGGCCGGCCGCGGCTCCCCCGCCACCAGCAGCGCCGCCATCGCGGCCAGCAACGGCAGGACGGCGGCGGCGAGCGCGCGGCGACCGACGGCGGCGGCGAGGCGGAGAAGGGACGCTGGGCTGCGGCGGATCAGCTGGCGCATGCGGGCGCTCCTTGACAGGTGGCGGTGTGCGCTATGGCAGAAATGGATCGACGCACCGGCAGAGCCGGAAGAACGACAGGTGGCGGCCAGACCGCGCGCCAGCTTAGCCAAAGGCTGGTGGCCAGACAAGGGACTCGCGCCGGCGTTCAGGCCGTCAGGCCATCAGGCCGCGAAGTCCCGGATCATCTCGCCAAGTCGGTCGAGGCCGCGGCTGACCTCGTCCAGGTTGGGCCCGAAGGAGAGGCGGGCGTGCTGGTGGAAACGTGACAGGCGCTGGGCGCGGCGGTGCCCGGGGTTGACGTCGAAGAAGACGCCCGGCACGGTGATCACGCGGTAGTCGAGCGCGGCGCGGAAAAACGCCATGCCGTCGGCGAGGCGCTCGGGCAGATCGCGCATCGACACGAAAGCGTAGAAGGTGCCGTCCGGTTCGCGGTCGAGGACCATGCCGAGCTCGCGCACCCGCCGCAGCATCAGCTGCCGCTTGACCGAGAACGCCTGGCGGATGGCGGCGCCCTCGGCCAGGACGTGCCGCGGCTCCATCAGCTGGATGGCGGCGCGCTGCAGCGGCTTCGAGCCGCCGCCGTCGAGGAACGAGCCGGCGCTTTCCACCGCCTCGATCACTTGCCGCGGTCCGAGCGTCCAGGTGATGCGCCAGCCGGGGTAGCGCCAGTTCTTGGTCAGCCCGTCGACGATCACCACCGGGTCGGCGTCGACGTCCTCGACGTAGCGCGCGGCGCTCACCTGCGGGCCCGGCTCGCCTGGACTGAGGTTCCAGACGTACTGCGAGTAGAACTCGTCGATCAGCAAGCTGCAGTCGAGCTCGCGCCCCAGCTCCACCCAGCGGGCGAGATCCTGGCCGGACACCAGCTTGCCCATGGGATTGCAGGGATTCGACATCAGCAGCGCCGAGAGGCCGCGTCCCAGCACCTCGCGCCGCAGGTCCTCGACGGTGAAGCGGTAGGCCTGCTCGCGGGAGAGCAGGATGGGGATCGGCGACACTCGGCGGAAGATCTCGAGCAGCTCTTCGTAGGCCGTGTAGTCGGGCAGGAAGTGGCCGAGGTTCACCTGGTCGAGGGCCGCCACCGCCCGCGTCAACGCGGCCCGGCCGCCGCCCGAGATCGCCACGTTCTCGGCGGCGTACTGCGAAGGCATGCCGCGCCGGTAGAGATGGTTGTAGAGCGCCGCGACCGCCTCGCGCAGCTCCCACAGGCCGCCGACCGGCGCGTATTCGTGGTCGGCAGGATCGATCGTCAGCTGGCCGATGCGCGGCGGCGCCCCCGGCAAGGGCCCGGTCTCGGGTTGCCCCTGGCCCAGGTTGCACCAGTCCGGATGCCCCGCTCGGTAGCCCATCGCGACGGCCTCGCCGGTGACGTAGACCACCCCGGTGCGCGGCAGCGGCCGGAACGCCTGCAGGGAGGGCGAGCTCGTGACGGGCGTGACGGGGGGAGCGGCGGAGGTCATCGACCGTTTAGCGTACCATTCTCACCAACAGCGGCTCCGGAGGTGGCCCAGCCGTGAGCGGCTCCGGAGGGCCTAGCCGTGGAGATCCAGCGCGCCGAAACCTTCGCCTCCTATTTCGACGGCATCCGCGGCCGCACATTGCGCGTTGCGGCCTGCATTCCGCGCGATCGCCTCGAGTGGGCGCCGCGGGCCGGGGCTTTCAGCTTCGGCGACCTGCTGCGCCACCTCGGCGCCGTCGAGCGCTACATGTTCGCCGAGAACGCCCAGGGCCTCCCCAGCCGCTACCCGGGCCACGGCCGCGAGCTGGCCGACGGCTACGACGAGGTCATGGAGTTCCTGGCGCGGATGCACTCCGAGGCCATGGCGATCTTTCGCGCGCTCAGCGCCTCCGACCTCGAGCGCCGCTGCGAGACCCCCGGCAGCGTGGCGATGACCACCTGGAAATGGCTGCGCGCGATGGTCGAGCACGAGGTGCACCATCGCGGCCAGATCTACCTGATGCTCAGCCTGCTCGGCGTCGCCACGCCGCCGCTCTACGGGCTCACCTCCGAGGAGGTCCGTGCCCGCAGCCTCCCCCTGGAGAGCGGCCCGACGGCTTTATGAGTAAACGGCGGCCGAAGAGCACTGTGGCCGGAGGGGTGGAGGGGAGGGTCCTGGGGGCGGCCGCGGACAAGCGTCCGAGGACGGCGACCGGCGACAGGGCGTAGGTGGCGCGAAGCGGCCCGCCGGTCGCCGCCCGCGCCGGTCGCAGGGGGCTTGCTCCGTGGTCGCCCCCAGGGCCCGGGCGGGGGGGTCCCCGAAGGCTAGCGGAACTGCAGTTTCAGGCCCAGCCGCAGCAGCCGGGGCGTGATCACCTGGTCGGCGAAGTTGGCGCGGCCGACGCCGAGGTTGGTCTCGCGCCGCAGCACCTGGCCGCTGGTCAGCAGGTTCAAGGCCTCGAGGCTGACCGCGATCGCGAGGTCGGAGCCGGCGGCGATCTCCTTGTCGAGGCGGACGTCGCAGCTCACCAGGTCGTCGCTGCGGAAGGCGTCAACCCGGCCGGTGAGCCGCAGATCGATTGGACCGGAGTTATCGCGGGCCACGGTGCGGTAGTAGGCCAGCGGGTAGCCCTGCCTGCCGTTGATCGCGACCGCCGCGGACAGCGCGCCCGGGAGCTGGACGGCGGCGCTCAGGTCGAACGACCAGTGACTGCTCAGGTAGAGCGGCCGGCCGCTGGGCAGCGGCGACTGCCCGGCCACCGGCTGGCCGCTGTAGTTGCCATCCACCAGCGCGGCTGTCGGATCGGCGTAGCGGCGGTAGTTGGGGCCGATCTGCCAGGTCCAGTCCTGCCACATCAGGTGCCCGAGCGTCGTCCAGCGGCTCCCGAGGCGCTGGCGCCATTCGAGCGTCGCGCCGAGCAGGCGCTGGCGGCGGTCGCCGTTGATCAGCAATGTGCCGCCGGTCGGAGCAAGGCCGGGCCGGAGGTCGTAGTAGGGGACGGCGTAGGGCGTCCCGTCAGGCAAGGTGCCGGTGACCGGCGGCTCCGGCAACCAATCTCCCGCCGTCGCCACCCGCGCCGCGCCGCCCGCGGCGTCGCGCACCAGCAGCCGGTCCTCGAGCAGGCCGGTGATCCGCCGGTATGCCAGCTGCAGGCCGATCAGGCCATCGCCTCCCAGAGCCTGCTCGGCCCCGACGATCGCCTCGTCGGTGAGCTCGGGCCGCAGCCGCGGGTCCAGGGCATTGGCAGGCACTCCCGGCGGCAGCAGCGGATCGAAGCCGTTCGAGTACCAGAAACTCACCCCCTGACCGGCGCCCGGGTAGGCGGGCACATAGTAGGCGGCGCTCGCCGGGGCCGCCGGATCGACCCGCGCCGGGATGGCGCCGCCAAGTTGCGATGCAAAGCGGGCCAGCGAGGCGCGCAACAGCAGCCGCGGCGCGGCAGCCGGCGCGTAGGCGAGCGCCAGGCGCGGCGCCAGGCTGTTCCAGTGGATGCCGCCGGCTTCGTTGCCGCCGAACGCGACCGCCGGGAGCAGCGCGTTTCCTGGAATGCCGGGCACCGAGCTCGCCAGGTTGCGTGGCGTCTGGCGGTCGAAGCGCAGGCCGAATTCCGCCGTGGTGCGGCTCCATCTCAAGGTGTCGGCGCCCCACAGGCCCAGGCGCGTCAACGTGTCCCGGCTGCTGCCGTCGCGCCAGATGTCGAGCGCATTCCGATCGCGCGGCAGGTCGAGCACCTGGCCGGCGGTGATCTGCGCCCAGGCCGGGGCCTCGAATCGTGCCGTCTCGAGCGTCCGCCGCCATTCCCCCGCCAGCCTCAGCTCGCTGGCGACGCCGAGGAGGTGGCCGGAGTCGCTCACCGCCAGGGAAAGAGCGCGCGTCTTGCCGGTCTCCTGGTCGGCGTACCAGCTGCCCCGGGCCACCCCCGCAGCGTCGAGCTCCAGCGGCGTGTCCAAGCCGCCGCGTGGCAGCGCCCGGGAGGAGGCTGTTACCAGGCCGGCAGTGGCGGTGGCGTAGAGGCTCGAGGACAGGATCGCGGTGTCGATCAGCCGCCAGACGTCGTCGTGGGCGTGCCGGTCGAGAGTGGTGGCCGGAGCGCGGTCCGGCCCTGCCCCCTCGCCGTCCTCGGTGCGGCTGGCGCGGGTCCACGCGAGGGTGGCGCTGTTGGCGGCGCCCAGGCGGGCGTCGATCTTGGCGGCGCCTCCCAGATCGGAGAGGCTGAACCGCTGGCCGCCGAAGGCGCTGAGCGCGGTCCAGCCCCGGTCCATGCCGCCCCACAGCCAGAGAGCGTCCCGCCGCAACGGGCCGCCCAGCTCGGCGCCCACGGTCCCGGTGTCGCGGACCCGGTCGCCGCTGACCCTTTCGCTTGCCGCCTGGCCGGCGGCGAGCCCGTGGACGCTGGGAGCGCCAGCGGCCAGCGGGCCGCTGCTGCCGACGCCGCGCACCGCCGCCCGCCACTCGTTGGTGCCGCGCCGCTGCACCAGGTTGATCTGCAGGCCGGGCGAGAGCACTGCGGGATCGGCGCCGCCGGTCGTGACCTCGATCTGCTGCGCGGTCAGCGCGCTCACTCCGAGCGGCACGCTGGGAGATGCCGCGTCGCCGACCTCGAAGCCCTCGATGCGGAAAACGCCCTGACTGCCGTTCGAGCCGGGACCGACGAACGCCTCGCCGGGACGGCCGCCGTAACCGGCCACGTAGGCGCCGGTCATCAACACCCCCGGCGTCCGCGGCAGCACGGCCCAGGGATCGGCGGTGCCGGCCCGATCGTAGAGGCCCAGCGAGCTGGTCAGCAGATAGAGGGAACCGACGGCGGAAGACGCCAGCAGCGCCTGGCTGGCCACCGCCACCGCGGGAGGCGCAAGCGCCGCCGGCGCTGCCGCCGCGGGAGGAGTTGCCATCGCCGGGTCGGCCGGGAGCACCGCAGCCGCCACGGAAGGCGCCGCATCTGCCGGGTCGGCCGCGAGCGCCGCAGGCGCTTCCTCGGCAGGCGGCGGTTCCGCCGGCGCGGCCACCGCCGCGCCGCCGCTAGCAACGGTCTGGGCAACGCCCGGCCAAGCGCCTGCCGCGGCTCCGATGAGCAGCGCCAGCACGATCGACACGGGATGACCGATGGCCATTGAGATCCGCGTCCTCAACCAGAAACCTACGCTCGACGGTCCAATTGCCTCTACGCGGCGCCGCCTCTCGACGTCCAAGCACTCGTGCCGGGGCTGCCGGCCTCCGCCAGCGGTGCCAGCCCCATGGCGGCGAGCGGCCCCGCCAGGTCCGCGGGCAGCGGCGCCTGGAAGCTCGACGGCGCGCCGCTCGCCGGATGCTCGAGGCTCACCTCGGCGGCATGCAGGGCCAGGCGGTAGAGGCCGAAGCGCGTGCGAAAGAGGCGGTTGTGCTCGCCCTTGCCGTAACGGACGTCGCCGATCACCGGATGCGAGATGTGCTTCAGATGACGGCGGATCTGGTGCAGGCGGCCGGTTTCAGGCACCGCCTCAAGCAAGGCATAGCGCTCGAAGGTCGCCAGCCGGCGGAAACGAGTGATCGCCGGCACCCGCGGTCCGCCGGGCGTGCGGGGGATGGGATGATCGACGATGCCGGCTTCCGGCGGGATGCCCCGCACCAGCGCCAGGTAGCGCTTGCGCACCCTGCCGGCCTCGAAGGCCTCGCCGAGCGCGCCGGCGGCGGCGGCGGTGAGCGCCAGCACCAGCACCCCGCTGGTGCCGCGATCGAGCCGGTGCACCGGGTAGACATGGCGGCCGGCGAGCTCGCGCGCCAGGGTCATGACCACCTGGCCGTCTCGGCCCCAGCCGCGATGGACCACCAGCCCCGAAGGCTTGTCGACCACCAGCAAGTCGTCATCTTGGTAAAGAACGGAAAGCACGGCCGAGGGTTTCATCCGGCGGCTGGCGAGATCTTGCTCCCGGCGCGAGCCGCCGGCAGTTCCGCCTTGCTCGCTTGCCACTGCCGCCATGCCGTCTCCGCGGAAAGATTACACCCTCCCCGATCCGCTATCCTACTCGCGGTGGCTGGCGAAGCTGGCGTCGAACCGATACCCCCCGCGAGGATCGCGGGCCTTACGGATCTCGCGGATCTCGCGGACGTCGCAGGCAGGGCGCTCGCGGAGATCCTGGACCGCCTGGTCCCGGCGTTGCCCGGCGGGCTTCGCGACCAGCTCGCCGGAGAGCTACGGACGCTCAAGGAGCTGCTGATGGAGGCGCGGCCGCCCAAGCTGATGGTCGTAGGCCGGCGCGGGGCGGGCAAGTCCTCCCTGGTCAACGCCATCGTCGGCGAGCAGGTGGCGGCGGTGGGCTCGGTGCTGGCGCAAACCGGGGCGCTGCAATGGTACGCCTACGCCACGGCGAGGGGCGAGCTGCGCCTCCTCGACACCCGCGGACTGGGGGACAGCAGCCGTCCGGAAGCCGCCAACTTCCGCAGCGCCCTGGCGGAGATCGCGGCGGCGCTGAACCGCGAGGCGCCCGACTCCCTGCTCTTCCTGTGCAAGGCCAAGGAGGTCGACTCTCGGATCGGCGAAGACGTGGACAACCTGGTCGAGATCCGGCGCCTGGTCCGGCGGCGGCACGGCTATGAGCCGCCGGTGGTCGCCGTGGTCACCCAGGTCGACGAACTGGATCCCAAGCGCGTCGAGCCTCCCTACGACGACCCGGTCAAGCAGGGCAACATCGCGCTCGCCGTCGCCGCCGTCGAGACCGCCCTGTCGCAGCGCGGCATCGCTTTCGCCCGGGTCGTCCCGGTATCCGCCTACGCCGAGTTGCGCGACGGCGAGCGGGTCTACGACAATTACTGGAACGTCGACCGCCTGGTCGAGTACCTGATCGACGGCTTGCCGCAGAGCGCACAGCTGCAGCTTGCCCGGCTCAGCCGCCAGCGGGCGGTGCAGGAGCGCCTGGCGCGGCGGTTGACCGGCGCCGCCGCCACGCTGTCCGCCGGGATCGGAGCGGTGCCGATCCCGCTCGCCGATATCTTCCCCATCACCGGCCTGCAGATCGGTCTGATCACGGCCATCGCCTACCTCTCGGGACGGGAGGCCTCGAGGGCGACGGCGCGGGAGTTCCTGGTGGCGTTGGGAGCCAACGTCGGCGCCGCTTTCGCCCTGCGCGAAGGGGCTCGGGCGCTCGCCAAGGTGGTGTTCCCCGGCGGCGGCTCCGCGATCTCCGGCGCGGTGGCCTTCGCCGGCACCTGGGGCGTCGGCGAGGCGGCCACCGCCTACTTCATCCAGGGCCGCTCGATCCGCGAGGCAAAACGCCTGCTGCGCCGGCGAAGGCGGCAGACCCCGCCGCCGCCGGCTGGCGGATAGCCAGTCAAGCGGCGAGATCTACGACGAAGATGGCCGAAGAGCTTCACAGCCGATGGGGGAGGAGACAGGTCCGCCCCCCAGAGGCCTGCCGGAGGGGGTCCCCCGGAGGCTACTTCGACCAGCGGGTGCTGAAGCGCGGCCGGAAAATCGAGGCCGCCTTGGCGGCGCGGGTCTCGGGGTCGCCCAACCGCTCGACCTCGACCGGCGGCTGGCGCGGATCGATCGGCTGTCCTTCCAGATCCAGCTCGGGCCGGATGTCCTGCTGGCGGCCGCCGCCGGACAGGATCGAGGGCATGCGGGTCGAGGGGGCCATCGGGCCGATCGGGGCGGCCGGACGGAACTCCCGGCGGCCGCCCGGGCGGCCATGGCCGCCGCCCTGCCCCGCCGCCGGCTGGTGCCGGCCGGCGTGCCGGCCCGCCGGCGAGCCGTTGCCCGCGTGAGCGGGACGGCCCGAGGAACGGGCATGGCCGGCGCTCCTGGCATTGCCGGCGTTGCCGGCCGCCGCTCCGGCGTGACCGCCGCGGCTGCCGCGGGCGCCATAGGCGGTTCCCGCTGCGGGTCCGCCGTGGTGCGGCGCCCGTGGCTGACCGTCGCGGTCGCGGCCGCGTTGATTCCCCGCGGCACCACCGGGTCCGCCTGCAGCACCCGAGCGCCTGCCGCCGTTTCTTGACGGCTGGGCCGGCTGCGACGAGCCCGGCGACGCGGCGGCCGGCTGCTGGTCGCGTTGCACCTTGCGCGCCGCCTTCTCGCGGGCCCGCGCTCGCTCCTCGGCCTTGCGGGCGCGGATCGCGGCGATGCGCTCGGCGAGCGGGATCTCGAGCCGCTCGCCGGAGGCGGCGGCGTAGTCGAAGCCTGCCAGGGTGCGCTGCGGCAGGCGCTTGCCCACGGCGCGCTCGATGGCATGCCAGTCGGCCTGCTCCTGCGGCGCCACGAAGGTGAAGGCATCGCCGATCGCGCCGGCGCGGGCGGTGCGCCCGACGCGGTGGATGTAGTCGTCAGGCACGTTGGGTACGTCAAAGTTGATGACGTGGGAGAGCGCCTCGACGTCGATGCCGCGCGCCGCGATGTCGGTGGCGATCAGCACCCGCAGGCGGCCGCTCTTGAAACGGGCCAGGGCGTCGGTGCGCTGGGCCTGGCTGCGGTTGCCGTGGATGCGGTCGCAAGGCATCTTCTGGCGATCCAGGAACTCCGCCAGGCGGTTGGCGCGGTGCTTGGTGCGGGTGAACACCAGCACGTTCTTGATCTCGTCGCGCCGCAGCAGCTCGAGCAGCAGCCAGGGCTTGAGGTCCTCTCGGACCGGGTAGACCGCCTGGGTGACACCGTCGGCCGGCAGCGCCCGGCGCTCGACGTTGATAGCGACCGGGTCGCGCAACATCTCTTGCGCAAGCTCGACGATGGGCGGCGGCAGGGTGGCCGAGAACAGCATGGTCTGGCGCTCCCGCGGCAGCGCCGCGAGCACCCGCCGCACGTCAGGC
>Ga0209118_1000221_pt1 | contig 36728 bp, 36 predicted proteins | sample BlaSpr_A8_Ref_M1_FD_187988 | JGI IMG/M metagenome (GOLD analysis project Ga0209118, IMG submission 187988) | Forest soil microbial communities from Thunder Bay, Ontario, Canada - Black Spruce, Ontario site 2_A8_Ref_M1 (SPAdes) (version 2) | ecosystem: Environmental > Terrestrial > Soil > Boreal... | reverse complement strand
CACCGTCTACGAACCGACCGGCATTCCTCGAGCCGCCACCTAGACCCGGCAGCCATTCTTCCTCGCCCCTCTCCCTGACCCTCTCCCCTGAAGGGGGAGAGGGGAACTGATCTATGGGGCGCCGGCCAGGTCGGTGTAGTCGTTGATGATCAGCCCGGCGGTCCCGTCCTTGCCATTGGCGACACCCCAGCTCTTGGCGTACGGAGTGCTGGTCTGCGAGACCACGTTGCCGGACGCGTCCCGGGTGGTAAGCGTGGCCGTCCCGTGCAGGCTGACCCCGATCAACCGCGACGCCTGGCTGCTGAACTTGGGCAGGTAGAGCCTCACGCTGACCTGGTCGAAGCTGTACGTCTTCAGGATGATCTTTCCGGCGGCGATGTCCTCGTTGATGACGTCGGTGAACTCCTTCAAGCCGTCGCCAACGGCGCCGGTTTCCGCCAGTCTCAGGTCGTGCGAGCGACGCGCCTCCGACTCGATGACGAGGTCGCGCACCAGGTACTGCGCGATCTGCGTGGCGTCTTGAGGTGTCATCGAAGGGTTGAATGCCATGACGTTCGAGGCGATGCTCACCGTCGGAATGGGTGGGAGGATCCACACCCGCCCCGAGCCCGATCCGGATCCTGAATTTGCGGGCGGCGGCAAGGCGGCGGCCGCCGAGCTGGATACCCAGCCTGCGATGGCCGGCCCCGACCCCACCGTGAGCGCGACCGTCGGCGTCGAGCCGTCGGTGAGCCCGGCGGCAGGCTCCGGGCTGTGCGTGGAGATATCGGCCGCGACGGGGATGGCTCCCAGGCAAATGACGGCAACGGCCAGAGCAGCCGGCACCTGCCAGCGGAAGCCGCCAAACATCCACGGCAGCGCGCCGTCCTCTGATTCGAAAGGCGCCAGGAAGCTGACCAGCGCGAATCGCAGAGCGCAGGCGATGACCAGGCTCGCGAGGATTGCCGTCTTGGTCCAGAACTCGAGCGTGGTCGGGCCGAGCAGCAGCACGGCCAGCGCCGCCACCAAGACTCCGAAGACGACGCGGGCAAGCGGGCTTGCCGGCACCGTTCTAGGGTCCGGGACCATGAACAGCGCGAAGATCAGGATCTCTGGTGACGTGGCGAGGACCTGCCAGAGATCCCGTCCGCACATCGGAGTCACGTGCCAGCTGGCGACCATGCAGTGATCGGGCACCGGGGCCAGGGCGAGGGCGGTGAGCAGCGCGAACGCGATCATGAAGCCCAGCACCAGCCCCAGCAGCCGCAGCTCCCAGGCGATCAACAGGCCGCCGACGATCAAGATCGCGTACGTCACGATCATCCATGGGCCCATCGGTATCCACCACAGGTCCAGCGGCTCGGTGCGCGTAGGCCCAAGCACGATGAAAGCGAGGACCAGGGCGATGTTGGAGGGGTTGAAGATGTGCCGTCCGCGCCACCGGATCAGGTACTTCGTGGCCATCCCAAAGGCCACCACGCCGATGAAGATCCAGATCCCGTGGGTGCTCCACCACTGGCCGTGGAGGGTGCCCGGCACTCGCAGGATGAAAGCGGTGCTGTTCCCGGTCAGCAAGCCGCTGGCCGGCCACAGGATGGTCTTGTCCTTGAAAAAGGAGACGACGAACTCGATCAGGGCGCCCGTGGCCAGGCAGGCTAGGATCTGAGCCACTGAGAGCCGGAAGCCGAGCACGGTCTGGCCCAGCACCTGGAGCGTGATCAGCACCGCGGCCACGTGCAGCCTCGGGTCTCGAAGGCTCGGCAGCACCACGCGGTATTCGCGGCCGAGAATCCGTACTGTCCTGCGTTTGGGGCCACCGGCGGCAGGCCGGGTCCTGGAGTCGGCGGGAGGGCCTATCCCTTGCGGGAGCGTAACGTCGGTGCTCGCCACGGTCGGGTAACGGTCATAGTATCCAACCCGTTACAGAGCCGAGCTTCTTGGCAACCTCCAGTTCGTTTTCACAGGCGAGTCGCGGCTTGCTGGCGGTGTTGGGTGCCGCGGCGGTCCTCACCGCTCTATCTGCATGCGACCTCCCCTTCGGGCTCGGCCAGCCAAGCACTCTCGCGCTCGAGAACGGCGCCGCCGCCAGCCTGGATGGGGCCAAGAGTTTCAGGGTGAGCGGCTCATACACCGACCAGTCGATGATCCTGGGCGCACCCGCCAGCTCGGCCCGGACCCAACCATTGGCGGCGCGCGTAAGCATCGACCTGGAGTTCGTGAAGCCAAGCACGGAGCATGTCCTGGTCACCGCGACAGGGACGAAGGTGGAGGCGATCTTGCTCGGCTCCGAAGGCTACTTCCGCGGCAACGAGTTTCTCTCCCAGCACATGGGCCCCGACCAGCTTTCGCGGAACCTGGTCAAGGTGGCCGGAAACTCGTGGTGGAGGGGCTACGGCTCGGCTGCCGAGATCCCTCGCCTGCCGGACCTCACTGGCGGGAGCAGCTTCAGGTCGGCGTTCCTCGGTACGGCCGTGACGCAGCGCACTGACCATACGTCTGTTGACGGTCTTGACGCGGTGAACCTGTCCGGCCCTAGAGCGGATGTTTTCATCGCCGCCAGTCCTCCATACCGGGTGCTTCGGGTGCGCATCAAAAGCGGCGTCACGGTCGACGGAATGACGGACGCCGACCTCCGCTTCTCCGACTTCGACCGTGATTTCGGGATCGCGGCGCCCAGAGATGTGATCGATTTCTCCAATCTCTCCACGCTTCCTCCCGTCTACACCGTCGTGTCAGTCGACACCCTGGGTTGCGGGTCGCCTTGCTCCGTCTCGGTGCTGCTCAAGAACCTGGGCGGGCTGAGCGCCGCCCAGGGGCCGTCCACCGTGACCTTCACCATGACCGACCCCGCCACGGCTCAGACGCTTGGAAGCTGCAAGGCGGTGGTCCAGCCGGACGTCGGGTACAACTCCACGACCACGGTTGCATGCACGATCGGAAACGTGAACGGCAAGCAGGTCAATTCAGCGGTGGTCACCGCCGTGGCCGACAATCCCGGTCGCGCCTGATACGGTTCAGGGTACGGCCGCGCCTTGCGGCCACATGGGGGGATTGACGGTGGGCCCGCCTGCCGTCTCGAATGAGGAGGACAGGCCATGGAACTTGGCAACTCTTTACCCAGGCAATCGGCTGCGCCGCCGCCGGCGGCAGCGGCGGCCGGGGAGGGGGAGTCCCACTGGGAAGGCCTCGAAGAGACCGATGAGTTCCGCCGGCTGGTCCGCGCGCGCTGGCGTTTTGTTGCCCCGGCGACCGTCTTCTTTCTGGTCTATTACTTCGCGCTGCCGCTGAGCAACGGCCTGTTCCCGAACGTGATGCGAACGGAGCTTATCGGCCACATCAACCTGGCCTACTTGTTTGCCCTGTCGCAGTTCGTCATGGCCTGGCTGCTGGCCTTCTTCTACATCCGGCAGGCCGGCCGGGTCTTCGACCCACTGGCGGAAAAGGTCCGCGAGCGCGCGAGCCGGGGGCGATAGCGATGAGCATCACCCTCACCCTCTTTCTGATCGTCGTCGGAATCACGCTCGTCATCACGGCTTGGGCTGCACGCCGGACCAAGACTACCGTCCAGTTCTGGGCCGCGGGCCGCACGATCAAGGGCTGGCAGAACGGACTTGCCATCGCCGGCGACTACATGAGCGCCGCTTCATTCCTGGGCATCGCCGGCCTGATCGCGTTCAACGGCTACGACGGCTTCATGTACTCCGTCGGCTGGCTCGTTGCCTACCTGACGGTGCTCTTCCTCATAGCCGAGCCGATGCGCAACACCGGCAAATACACCATGGCCGACGTGCTCGCCTACCGGATGTCGCCGGTTCCGGTGAGGTCCGCCGCGGCCTTCTCCACGGTGGCCGTCAGCGCGGCCTACATGATGGCCCAGATGATTGGCGCGGGCAGCCTCATCAAGATCCTCCTGCCCGACCTGGACAAGAACCTGAAACCTTATTTCGACTGGGCGATCTTCGGGACCAAGCTGGATCCGTCGATCGCGCTGGTCGGCCTGATGATGATGGTCTATGTCATCGCCGGCGGCATGGTGGCCACAACATGGGTGCAGATCGTCAAAGCGGTCCTCCTGATGGGAGGCGCCATCTTTCTCAGCCTGCTGGTGCTGTTCTATTTCAACTTCAACATCCTCGCCTTCTTCAACAAGATCTACTCGGTCAAGGACTCGGCCACCAAGCTGCCGTTCACCAGCCCCGGGATCCTCTATCCGTACGGCAAGGCGACGATCTTGGGGGTCGACAAGGCGCTCGTCGAGAACGTGTCGCTGGGCCTGGCCCTGATCCTCGGCACCGCCGGCTTGCCCCACATCCTGATGCGCTTCTTCACCGTGCCCAACGCGAAGGCGGCGCGCAGCTCGGTCGCCTGGGCGATGGGGTTGATCGGTTCGTTCTACATCATGACGACGTTCCTCGGATTCGGCGCCGCGGCGCTGATCGGCAAGGCCAACATCTGCGCCCAGGTCGTCACGGGCTTCAAGTGCGCGCCCGGGCTCAAGCCGAACAACAACATGTCGATGCCCCGGCTGGCTGACTTCCTGGGCACCTACTTCTTCGGTACGACGGGTGGTGAGTTCCTGCTCGCCTTCATCGCGGCGGTCGCGTTCGCGACCATCCTGGCCGTGGTCGCCGGCCTGACGCTGGCCGCGTCGAGCGCGTTCTCGCACGACTTCTACGTCGGCGTGGTCCGGACCCAGGTGTTCCATGGGACCGTGAGCGAGCGGGAGCAGGTGCTCGTGGCTCGCATCACGGCCGCCCTGGTCGGCCTGCTCTCGATCTGGCTCGCCGCCAAGACAGGAGCCACCGCCAACGTGGCGGCGCTGGTCGCCGGCGTCGCATTCGTGATCGCTGCATCGGCGAACCTGCCGGCCATCCTCTTCACTCTGTTCTGGAAACGGTTCAACACGTGGGGCGCGGTCGCTTCGCTGGTGGGCGGCACCGTCGTCACCATCTGGCTGGTGGCCATCGGGCCCGGGTGGACCCTTCCGGCTGTGGCGCACCCTGCCTTCCCGCTTCAGAACGTGGGCATCGTCGCCATCCCGGTCGGATTTGTCCTCGCCATCGTCGGCACGTTCGTGGGTGACCTGGTCAAGGCCGACCGGCTGGCCGAGGTCAAGTTCCACGAGATCGACGTGCGGGCTCAAACGGGGGTGGGCGCCGAAGCCAGCCCGGTGCCGGCCTGAAGTCTGATCTGGAGGGGGCGCCGGCGTGAGCAGCAACGAGCTGCTCGCGCTGGGCGCCCTCGCCGTCGCCTGTCTGTTCGCGGCGGGCATCCTGCTCCGCTCCTGGCGGCGGCGCCGGACCCGCCAGCCGCTGGTCGCCGCCGTCGTCGTCCTGATTCTTGGCGCGGGCGCGATCGGGCTCGCGCTGGCGGGCGTCCCCTATCGGTTGCCGGTCGGGGCGGCGCTGATCGCGGCCCTCGTGGCGGTCATGCTCTCCGCCCGGTCGGAGCGCCGCATCCCTTAGCGCTTCGGCGACGCGATCTCGTCGAGTCGGGCGCCGGCTTCAACCATCTCGAGAGCTTGATTGACCAGGGCGACAAAGCTTCCCTTGCCGTCTCGGCGCAGCCACTCGCCCATCGCCTCCATCGCAGCCGTGACCATGACCGCGACGGCGACGCGCGTCTCGAAATCGTCCGCATCTCGTCCCGAGCGCTGCGCGATCAACCCGCTCATGAACACCTGGGCTTTCTCCATCTCTTCCCATATGCGTGCGCGCAGGGCGGGAACCTGGAACCACAACCGGCCGCGCGCGAGGATGATGTCGCGATCGCGCTCGAACATGCCGCCCATCTCTTCCAGCACTCGACGGAAGGAGACGCTCAGTGGCTCATCGGCCGGTCGCTCCAGCAGCAAGGAGGCGAGGACCGGGTCGTAGGCGTCGTAGAGGACGACGTCCTCTTTGGTGGGGAAGTAGTTGAAGAACGTGCTGGGCGAGATCTCGACTGCGGCGGCGATCTGCTCGATTGTCGTTTGGTCGTAGCCCTGCAGCTCGATCAAGCGCATCGCTTCGCGCTGGATCGATTCGCGGGTCTTCTGTTTCTTGCGCTCGCGCAGGCCTAGTGCGATCGGTGTGATTGCAATCGGCATCAGGCGGTAGCGACCTGCCTCGTGGGCTCGACTCGCGTCGCCCGTGCCGGGAGGAACAGCGCCATCAGCACCGCGCCTACCACGAGTAGGCCCGCGGTCACGAGCAGCACGTCGCTCATGCCCTGAGAGTAAGCGGTCGCTGCAGCGCGAAGGAACCGGCTGCTCTCGGGTTCCGGGAGGAGCCGGGCGAATGCTGCTGCGACGGCGACGCTGGTCTGGGCGATAGAAAGCGCCCCGGGCGGCAGTCCGGCCAGCTGCCCGCTCAAGTGGGCCTTGTAGGCGCTGTTCAGGATGCTGCCCATCACGGCGACCCCAAGCGAGGCGCCAACGTTCTGGATCGCACGGGTGAGGGCGCTGCCCGCCCCGGTCTCCCCGGAGGGGAGCGCGCCGAGGATGGCATCCAGGGCTGGAATCATCGTGAAGGCGATGCTGATGCCGATCACCGCGAGCGCGACCGCCACGAGTCCGAAACCGGTGTCCACTCCAGCGCGTGAAAGCAGAAGCATCCCGGCGGCGATACCGAGCATTCCGCACGCCACCATCACCTTCGCGCCCAGGCGCTTGGCCAGCCAGTCGCTGCTCACGGCGCCGGCCATCATGGCCGCGATCAGCGGAAGCAGCCGGATGCCGGTGCCCTGCGCGTCGTTGCCCTGCACGACCTGTAGGTATGGGGAGAGGACGAACAGGACCCCGGTCATCGCGAAGCCGACGATGGTGAAAGCCACCGTCGAAAGCGCGAAGCGCCGGTTGCGGAAAAGGTTCAGGTCGACGAGGGGGACGCTTGCGCGGAGCTGCCACACGATGAAGACGAGGATCAACACCGCGCCACCCACGATGGGTCCGGCGACCTGCATGTCGCTCCAGCCGCGCACGGGCTCCTCGATGATCCCGTAGACGATTCCCGTCACGCCGGCCATCTCGAGCAGTGCCCCGATCCAGTCCAGCCGCTTTGGGTTTGGATCCTTGCTCTCAGGCACGAAGAACCACGCGCCCGCTACCGCGATCACGACCACGGGAGCGTTGATCAGGAAGATCGAACCCCAGTCGTAGTGCGTGAGCAGCCAGCCGGCGACGAGCGGCCCGAGCGGCAGGCCGATGAACGCGCCGGCTCCGGAGAGGCCGATGGCGCGCTGGCGCTCATCCTCCGCGAACATTGACGGCAGCATCGAGGTCACCAGAGGCAGGACGATGGCGCCGCTGGCACCCATGATCACGCGCATCAGGATCAGCCCGTTGGCCGAGGTCATCTGACTGGCGACCACCGACGAGACGCCAAAGGTGACGAGGCCGATCAGCAGCAGCCGCTTGCGGCCGAAACGGTCGCCCAGGACACCGGCGGGCAGCATGAAGCCGGCCAGCGACAGCGTGTAGGCGGCCGACATCCACTGCAGCTGGTCGGTCGTGGCGCTCAACTTCGCCGATAAGGTCGGCAGAGCCGTTATGAGAATGGTGATATCCAGTCCGAGGACCAAACCGCTGATCGTGAGAGCGGCGAGTCCGAGCCAGCGGCCTGGCAGTCTCTGAGGGGTCATTTCGAGTCACATGATAACTAGAGTCACTAGAAAAATCAATAGACTACAGCTAATTGGGGACCTGATGGCGGCTTAGCCTTATCCATGTGGCGGTGTTGGTCTGTGACGTCGGTCCGCGGGATGGACTTCAAAACGAAGACAGAACTCTCGACCCCAGCGTGCGGGCCGAGCTTTGCGATCGACTCGCGGCCTCAGGGCTAAGGCGGATCGAGGCCGCCAGCTTCGTCAACCCCAAGCTGGTGCCGCAGATGGCCGGGGCGGAGGAGGTGATGGCGGCGCTCCACCGCAAAGCGGGCACGTCTTACGCAGGCCTGGTCCTCAACGACAAGGGATATGAGCGCGCCGTGGCGGCCGGCGTCGACGAGGTGCACTACGCGTTCGCCGCGACCGACGAGTTCGGACGCCGCAATCAGAACGCGACCACCGAGGAAGGCCTGAAGACCGCGCTCGCGCTCGTGGCTCGGGCGCGCGGCGACCGGATGCCGATCACGGTGACCGTGAGCGTGGCGTTCGGCTGTCCGTTCGAAGGACCCGTCCCGCCCGAACGCGTGCTCAGCATCGTGGAGCGGCTGATGGCCATCCCGGCGGACGAGATCTGCCTCGCCGACACGATCGGGGTCGGCGTGCCGTCGCAGGTCAAAGCGCTGGTCGGCGGCGCTCGGCGACTTGGCGCAACGGTGGGCGCGCATTTTCACAACACGCGCAACACCGGGTACGCCAATGCCGTGGCCGCGCTGGAAGAAGGCGTTGTGTCGCTCGACGCGTCGGTCGGCGGAGCGGGCGGCTGCCCGTTCGCGCCGAAAGCCACGGGCAACATCGCCACCGAGGACCTGGCCTACCTGCTGCGCGGCCTCGGCGTCGAGAACGGCATCGACCTCGACGCGTTGATCGGGACCTCGCGATGGCTGGGCGGTCAGCTGGGCAAGGAGCTGCCGGGAATGGTCGCGCGGGCAGGCGACTTCCCCTCCAAATCCTGATCGCGAGCGTGCAACATGTGCGCCATGCCCAAGAAGGCGGTTAGGAAGGCCGCCAGCCCGCACCGCGTCGCGGTCGTCCAGCACCCGCCGGTCACGCTGCACCGGCAGAAGACGCTGGAGCGAGGGGTTGCGCTGCTCGAGGAAGCGGCGTCAGCGGGCGCGCGATTGGTTTCATTTCCCGAGACGTGGCTGCCCGGATACCCGGAGTGGATCTGGCGCCTGCGGCCGTCCGGCGACTTTGAGCTGGCGGGTGAGATCCACGGGCGTCTGATCGAGAACGCGGTCGACCTCAACGGGGGAGACCTGAAGCCGATCCAGGCCGCGGCGCGCCGGCTCAAAGTGACAGTGTCGATCGGCATTCATGAGCGAGATGGCAAGTTCAGCCGCGGCACCCTGTACAACACCGTGGTCCTCATCGGGCCCGACGGAGAGGTGCTGAACCGTCACCGCAAGCTGATGCCGACGAACCCGGAGCGGATGGTCTGGGGCACAGGAGACGCGAGCGGCCTGAGGGTGAGCGAGACCCCGATGGGGCGGGTCGGGGGCTTGATCTGCTGGGAGAACTACATGCCGCTGGCGCGGTTCGCGATCTTCGCCCAGGGCTGCGAGATCTACGTCGCACCGACCTGGGACGAAGGCAGCACCTGGATCTCGACGATGCGGCACATCGCCGCAGAAGGCCGGTGCTGGGTGCTGGGCAACGGGACCGCGATGCGCGGCAAGGACATCCCCAAGGATTTCCCGAAGCGCGCGCAGCTCTTCCCCGACCTGGAGGAGTGGTACAACCCCGGCGACTCTGTGATCGTCAGCCCCGGCGGCAACATCGTCGCCGGTCCACTCCACGAAGAGCACGGCATCCTGTACGCCGAGTGCGACCCGATGACTGCGTCAGCGGCCAAGCGGACGCTGGACGTGGCGGGACACTACGGGCGGCCGGACATCTTCAAGCTCGAGGTCAACCGCGAAGTCCTCGCGCCGATCGACTTCGGCTAGGCAACCATTCCGCACGTTTGGCGGCACGCGTGCCCTTCACATGTTCCCGATACGCACGTTTGGCGTCAGACGCGCGCTAAAACGACCTAGACCCGGCTGGCTTGATCCCGTACAGAGCCCCGAACTTCTCCCGCACGTAGGCGATCCATGGCGCCGCGGTGAGCGGCTTGCTCGTCGCTCGCTCGAGCAGCTCGTTCGGCGTGAACTTGCGACCGTGCCGGTGCACGTTCCTGCGCAGCCAGCCGAGCAGTGGCGCGAACTGTCCGGCTTCGAACTGGGCGTCCAGGTCGGGGACGTCGGCGCGGACCTTTTCCATCAGCTGTGCGCCGATCAGGTTGCCGAGGGTGTAGCCGGGAAAGATCCCGAAGCTGACGGATGACCAATGGACGTCCTGCAGCACGCCCTCACGGTCATTCGGGACGTTGATCCCGAGGTACGCCTGCACGCGTTGGTTCCACGCCTCGGGCAGATCCTGGACCTTGAGCTTGCCTTCCAGCAGCTCGTTCTCGAGCTCGAACCGGAGCAGGACGTGCATGTTGTAGGTCACCTCATCCGCCTCGACGCGGATCAACGAGGGATACGACCTGTTGACCGCCCGAAAGAAGGCCTCCTCATCAATGTCCCGCAGCGGCTCTGGGAACGCGTTGCGAAGGCTGGGGAAGAAGTGCTTCCAGAACGGCAGGCTGCGGCCGACGAGGTTCTCCCACAACCGGGACTGCGATTCGTGCACGCCCGGCGAGGCGCCATCCCATAGAGGGGTGCGGTCGAGGTCGTCGCCGATGCCCTGGTCGTACATGGCGTGGCCAGATTCGTGGATCGAACCGAAAAGACACTCATTAAAGAAGACGCGAGACACACGGGTCGTGATTCGGACGTCGCCCGGTCCAAACGAGGTCGAGAACGGATGGGTCGAGATGTCCTGGCGTCCGCGCTCCAAGTCGTAACCAAGCTTAGTGACCACGTCGAGGGCGTACCTGACCTGCGCCGCAGGCTCAAACCCGCGGTAGAGGACCCGGTCGTCGACCGCGTCGGCGTGCCGCGCTATATCGGCGACCAAAGGCACGATCGCCCTCTTGAGCTCGGCGAAGATCGACTCGAGCTCGTCGGTCGTCAGGCCGGGCTCGTACCGATCGAGCAGGGCGTCGTACGGACGGTCCGCGTAACCCAGCGCGTCGGCCAGACGTCGGTTCAGCTCGACGTTCTTCTCCAGGACCGGCGCGAACAGCTTGAAGTTGGCATCTCGCCGCGCCTTCCGCCACACCGGCTGCGCCTCGGAACCTGCGCGCGCGATCTCTGAGACCAGCTCGGGCGGCACCTTGCGATCTTTGTCGTAGTCGCGGCGGGTGACTCTGACCAGGCTTGCCTCGTTTGAGTCGAACGGCCGTCCAGACGTCTCGTCCTCCAATTCGGTGAGGAGCCGGCCGACGTCGTCAGAGGTGAAGCGGACGTGGGACAGCCGCCGGAGGGTGGACATCTGCTCGGAGCGGGCTTTCACGCCGCCCGGCGGCATGTAGGTCTCCTGGTCCCAGTCGAGCAGGGCGGCGGCCCGGCTCAGGTCCGTGACCTCCGCCAGGATCGTCTTCAATCGTTCGAGTGAGTCGCTCATACTTCCCCGGCCCCACGGGTATTCTCCCGAATGGCGGCCATGCCCCGCTAGCTCAGTGGATAGAGCATCTGCCTTCTAAGCAGAGGGTCGGGGGTTCGAATCCCTCGCGGGGCACCACAATACAAAACGGAGCATCTGACTACTGCGGCCAGGTAGAGCAGGTCCAGGTACTCCACAGCTCAGAAGAGGCCTGCGACCGGTCCTGGCGGCTCTCAGCAGGCCAGAGAATAGCCGTTCGGTGAGGCCTTGAGATCAGCTAACGGTCCGATCGAAGATAACCCCAACGCCAGTCGAAGAAACGCATCAACAGCAGGCACGCTGTCCATCGCGCAGCCACGACCTGGGCCTCAGTGATTGAAACGGGGCTCGGATGCCCAGCGCGCGAGCTGCGCAGGTCCCAAACAAGGAGCGCGCCCTCGCGCAAATCTCGGGCTGCATCTAACGTGCCAAGCGACTTGATAAGGCGGCGGCGGTTGCCTTGAAACCGAAGTTCCTGCAGCGTTCGAGTTGCGCGTTCGATTCCACGTGCGCGCTGCGACAGCGTCTTCCGAGAGTCTTGGAGTCCTAGCGCGAGCTTCGAAACGACGGGTTCAAGCTGCTCAGCCGAGAGCTCCGGCATCTTTGGGTTCATCGTGATTACGACCTGCTCGATCACCCTGCAGTAGTTGACCAAACAGGAGTCGTTGTCCGCCTCTTTGAACCGCGTGCGATTCGCCTGCTCCGCGATGCCCCACAGCCTCACTAGAGTCGCCACGTGCGGCTCGCTTCGCTCAAGCCGGTCAAGCTCGACAAACCGACTCTCGCTGACATCGGACATCGGGTTGATGACGAACCCATGGAAGTTAACTCGGACCGTGGGATTGGGTTGGATATCAATCGGCTCGCCGACCTTGGTGCCACGTGGCACTGGCGTGACGGCCACTATCTGAACCAGAGGCGGCGGGTTGAGTGGGCCTTGCGCGAGGCCTAGCAGATTCACGACGCGGTCGAACCTCGCCTGAGCGATACGTCGGGCTTGGGCATCCTCCGTATTAGCCGGCACGTAGGTCGAAATCGCATGTTGCGCGCGAAACCTGACTTCGGGTTCGAGCACCATCACGCTTGTTGCACCAGGCTCGGGATTGACGACGAGTCCGGTCTCGCGTGGAGGCGTCCATTTCGGGTCCGGGAGAGGCGAAATAACGCAATCGCCGAGATCTATCGGAGCGTTTGGCAGCTCTCCCGCGACAATCAGTCCTGCGACCGCCAGGACGTCTTGATTGCGAGCCGCACCGGGACGTTCAGCGCGACCGGTGACCTTCTGTCGATGTCGCTCTCGCTTGGGCACAACTCGACCTAGGCCTCCCTTCGAATTTTCCAGACTGCCTCCCAATGCTCACAACGCCGACCGTGTTTCGCGCCCTGCCGGACCTCAAGGCGGTCGGCGCTGACTACGTAGCTGTCGCCGCAGCACGGCCAGCAGGCGCGGTCGTCATGAACTCGTAGCTCCACGTGGCACAGAGGGCACTCGGCCTCGATCACCGAAGCGATTCCTCGCTCGGCTTGGGCACTCAGGCTCACTCCCAACTGCGCCACTGAATAAAGGACTCTTCGCTCTTCTTTAGGAGTTCCTCCCAGTCGCTGCGGATCGGCTCTGCTCCGAGTTCGACAGCCAGCCGAATCACTTGCTCCAGGGAGACGCGTCCGGTAGGCATGTGCAACTTAGGAATCACTGGGTCCGTCAGCCCGAGAGCGGTTCCGATGTGCACGTGTGGCGTTCTCACCGGACTTGGCGAATTTGGATGCCACTGATAGGCGAAAAGCTCCCTGCCTTCCTCACCATGCAGGATGTAGCTGTAACCCACGCTTCGCACTCTCCAGGGCCCGCGTGTGGTCGGGTCGTCCTCGATGATCCGGTATTGATGTGCGACCGCAAGGTAAATCTCTCGCTGACTGCATCTGAGTCGCGGTGGAATCTCCTGTGCGATGGACACCGCGTGGGGACCAAAGCTCGGGTCTATTCCGCGAGGCGAAATAACGAGCACGCCTTTACAGACGCACGAAACCGCAAGTTGAAGAGGACTTACGAAATTGTCGACCGCCTCGTGGGGGCTACTACCTGCCAAACGGGAGCAACTGGATCAAATGGCCGACCCGCGGCTCATCTTCCAAGTACTCCTCCGCCTCAAGTCGCTTGAGGAATTCCTCCCTACCGATGCCCAGGTAGAGCCTGACCTGCTGGTCAAAGAACTCCCGAGCCTGCTCACTCGTCATTTCAGGAAGAGCGCTGGGTGGCGCTTGAACGGTGCTCATATCTGCCTACTTCGTCCCATCTTTACGCAATTATGCCTATAGGGACAACGCTTGAGACAGGGGTAGCGCTTCCCCAATTTCTCCCCGCGGTTCTGATCCCCTCGGGGCCGGGCCGCTGCGTGGTTCTCAGACGGTCGGACGGTCAACCGTGACTTGCTCAGGGCAGGCTCGGCCGTAGCTGTCCATCCGGGCTTAGGATGCGCCTTCCCTCTGGACCGGCCAAGAGTTCGGCGGCCCGGAGGATCTGGCGCACGGTTGTCGAAGGTGTTTCGGGGACTCCGGGACCTGGTGGCCGACCGCACTGGGCTTCTCAGACGGTCGGCAGGGTCACGCTCAGCTTGACCGACCGAGGATGGTCACCTTTACAGTCCAGTCGCAGCCTGCTGAGGCCCCCGCATCCACGGTTCGCGGACCGGCGTTTGGGTTGTCGTGGGCGTGCGTGACGCCGCTGCCATGTGGGTCACTGTCATTGGGTTGGGTAAAGTCCCCGCTTGCCTGAGTCTTGCCATCGCCGTCCCGAATTGACGTGTAGAAGTAATGGTCGGTGCCAGTGCAGTTGTAAGACCACGTCATGTCCCAGTCGCCATTGGCCGTGAACGGCGGCGAGAGTTTGTCCCACCCAGCGGAGCAAAAAGGCTGGCCGATCGGACACGCGCCCGTCATCACGAACGCCACTCGTGGTGGCGACTTGTAGGTGGGCGCTGGTGTAACCCCCTTGACCAGAGCGCCGATTCCGCTAATAACCAGCCCGAGTATCGCGAGCACTCCAAGGACGCCCAAGAAGGCTGCGCAACCTTGTCCCGTCACCGGCGTGGACCGAAAATGAATCGGGCCGAAGTGAGGCCCGCGTATGTAGAACAGAGCCGGTTGTTTTCGCGGACCGCTAACGCGGGACCGCGACGGCTGCGGCGGCTGTGGCATCGGAACCCAGCGCGCCCCATCCCAGTAGAACTTGCCGTCAGGCGATACCTGGGGCGGTGGCGGTGGACCGCTCATGGCGTGCGCTCATTCTGACGCTGGCATGACAACGACGGGTTCTCCAGCGTGATCGCGAAAGACGGTTGCATACCTCACGTTGTCGCCGTCGGCGAGAAGGTGTTTCGGAATCTCACCCACTTCGGCTTCAAACAGGTCGCGCGTCAATTGCCAGCGCTTCAGATTCTTCAGAATCGCCCGCTGCATTGATCGCGCAGAGACGGGACTGTTAAGGATGGCTGTGACGTGCCGGAAGGACAGCGGTATCTCGGTACCGCCGAAGGTGGCGAGGATTGGGAACAGTCCATCAGGGTCACCGACCTTAATGCTGACCGGGGTGCCATCCACGAGCAGCTCCGTTTCGAGCAGAGCCAGGTCCACCATTCGGATCAGCAACAAAGCTCCTTCCAGCAGGTCCGCTTTCGCCTTAGCTGATACGGGATAAGCCAAAGGCGAAAGCACGAGTTCAGTCGGCTCGTGTATTAGGTCTGTGTGGATTCCGATGATGGGGATCCGCGCCCGCTGGCGGGCTCGCGAGAGAAGCATTCTGAATCGAGTCGGTGGGACCCGCGTCTCGGGAGGGTTGGCGGGCTCTCGAAGAGCAACAAGCCAATCGCGCGAACCCAAACGCACGGCTCCCATTCCGTCAGGCGACTGGTAGGCCGCCGAGACGGCACGCTGAAGTGCCCCCCAGTTTGGGTCAGGCCAGACCGCCGGCAATGCGACTCGAGTTGTGCCGTCCTGCTCAGCTATGTGACTGTCGGCAAGGTATCGGGCGCGTTCCTCGCCTCGGGCTCGTTGTCGGGCGGCGCGGCCCCGCGAAGGCACCTGCGCTGGGAGCGGCGAGTTCTTGCATTCAAGGATCAGGGTGTGGTCTCGCGATACCCCGACGATGTCGCCAACTCTGAGGAGGTGGGTTAGGTCGTTCCAGATCGGCAGCAATCCGCCACGCAGGAGCGTCTCCGCGACAGAAAACACAAAAGCAATGTCGTCTCGCTGACCGTGCAGGGACGCAGAGGACGCGGTCGGACCCGGATGTCGATGGAGGGCGCGAATAGTGTGGCTCGGCAGCATCGTCCACGCGAGGCCGTCTCCTATCGACCGCAACAGATGTACGTGGCGACCGAGGTCGTCATCCATGTCGGCGGACGTCCGAATAGATTCAGCCTCCAAGATGGCATCGGCCAAGTGACGCTGGAAAGTGATGAGCGAACGCGGTCCGCGGATCGCGCTCAGCTCAGCGACTAGCCTCGCGCGGCGTCGTCGGAGGCTCTCAGGCGACAGTGCGTGTCGGAATGCTCGATGTTTGTCCACCGCCTGCAACGATAAAGCCGAGCGTCCTCTTGGGGCGATGGCCCGATCTAGAGCAGATAACAGGGTCGATTTCCCTCACGTCCTTATATACAGGAGAACAGGGCAACGACCCAGATACCTTCTAAGCGGAGGGTCGGGGGTTCGAATCCCTCGCGGGGCACCAACCACCGGTCAACTGGAAATGGCAAGCCTGTCATCGGCGATCGAGGCCAGGGTCTCGGCCAGGAGGGCGGGGCGAGACAGCATTGGAGAATGTCCGCCTGGCAGCTCGATGCTTTCGATCCCAAAGCGGCGCTGCGCCACCCACTTCGACCACGAGGGGTTGACGGCGCGATCGTCCTCGCAGTGGACGGAGGCGACCGGGACGTCAGGCCAGCGGTCCATCGGCCGTAGGCCATCCCACAGCGCCGTTTGCTGCCGGCGCAGACGCGCGAAAGCTGACTCCGCCAGGTCCAAAGAGCAATCCTGATAAAGGATCTGCGTCGCGGAGTGAAGATCAGGCCACGAATGCGAGCCGTCTTGGTGATGCACGAGGCCGTCAAACGTTCCATCGAGGTGCTGTCGTGGACCATGGTCCTGAGGGTCGCCCCTCCGGTCAGGGATCAGGGCGCACAAGAAGATGAGCAGTCCCGCCGGTCGGCGGAGCGCAACCAGGGGGATAACCATCCCGGCCAGCGAGTGCCCTACCAGTACCACGTTCGGATTCGGCGGGAGCGCGGAGGCGACCGCCTCCGCGTAGTCCGCGAACGTTGCGTCGTGCTGGTCGGAGGGCATGTCCATGGCGACGGCTGAGTGGCCGCGAGCACAAAGCTCCGGAATCAACGTTTCCCAGCACCAAGCTCCATGCCAGGCTCCGTGGACCAGCCCGAACGTTGCCACGCGCGAAATTGTGACGCGCTCACGTATAAGAAGGACATGAGCGAAGAAACCGCCCGCAAGGCGCCGGCCATACCGACCGACATGAAGGCTTTCAACCAGAAGGTGATCACCGAATTCCGTGCCAACCGCGGGCAGCTCAGCGGGCCGATGGCGGGGCGGTCGGTCCTTCTCCTCACCACGACCGGCGCGCGGTCGGGCGTCGAGCGAACGACGGTGCTGGGCTTCGGTCGCGCCGGCGAGCGGCTGGTCGTGATCGCGTCGAACAACGGCGCTCCGTCGGCGCCCGATTGGTACCACAACCTGCTCGCGCGCCCGATCGCCACGGTCGAGCTCGGGCCCGAGAAGTTCAAGGTCCGCGCTGTCACGGCTGGACCCGATGAGCGCGATGAGCTTGCCAACGTAGTGCCTTATCTCAAGCAGCAGCAGACGCTGACCGAACGCGAGATCCCGATCGTCGTCCTCGAACGCAGCTAGCGACTAGGCAGTGGTTCGCTTCGACGCGTAGTAGCTGCGCCAGATCAGCCGGTGGATCGGCAGCCAGCGTGGGATGTCGCGGAGGATTGGGATCAGGGGCACCAGCGCCAGAGCGCCGGTAAGCACCGTCATCAGGATGATGATCCCGAGGTCCGCGTTGCCGGCATTGAGCCCGATCATGCCGGAGCTGCTGTTGAACGGAAACACCTGGTACCACATCGTGTACAGCCACAACCAGGTCTGACCGGGGTAGCTGCCCGTCTCGTTCATCATTCCCCACTGGCTGCCCGTGAGTTTCGCCTGTGCGGCCAGGCCGGCGAGATAACCGCCATCACCCATGAAGACCAGCGCCTGCGTGTAGTCGGTCTGATAGAAGCGACCATTGATCACGAGCAGGCCGTCGAGGCCGCCGGACTGGGCGACCCCGAGGAGGCTGGACATCATGACCGGCAGCGGTCCGTAGTCGCCGGCCGCGACCGAGACCTTGCCATCCTTCACAGTCGCACCGGCCAGCGCCTTCGTGTAGGCGTCGAGCCACGTGGTCTGCTGATCAGGCTTGGCCGCCTGCCATGCGGTCACCGCAGTGCCTAGGTCGGCGTTGCCGAGGCTGGCGCGCTGCAGCGGCTGGATGACGAACGTGCTCGCGGAGTCGATCGGGATGCGCGTGCCGAACCATTTCTGCGGAGCGATTGGACCCCATGCCTGTCCCGGCCCGTTTGTGTTGTAAGGATTTCCGTAGCCGGCGCTGGTGGTCGCACCGGCCAGCTCACCCGTCGCGGTCGTGACGAAGTCAGCCGGGTCGTTCTGCGCCCACGCTGCGATCGTTACCGGCGGGACGTCAGGCGACGAGAAGATGACGGCGAGGCCGACCGTGAGCACGCCCACTCCAACGAGAGCAAGGACCAATTCCTTGAGCAGGTCGTAAGGCACCATGCGCACCCCGCGGTAGTACTCCTCTTGAGTCTCTGCGATCGATTTGTTCATCGCGCGGTTCCTTCGGCGTCGATCGGTTTCACCACGCCGCGCATCCGCACCATCACGATGTGAACGACGACGAGGAACGTGACTCCAATCGGCAGGAGCATCACGTGCAGCCCATACATCTGGCCGAAGTTCAAGACGTTGAAGAAGGCACCGATGCCGGCCCCGTTCATGGCGTCCTTCGCATTGAGGGCGATGAACTGCGCGTCGAAGTTCTGCTGCGAGAGGTAACCCGTGAACGCCGTGAGGATGCTGATCCCAAAGATGACCACGCCGATCATCCAGGTCGCAGCCCGGCCGTGGCGCCAGCCGGCCATGAAGTACTGACCCCACAGGTGCAGGACCATGAAGATGAAGAAGAGCTGCACGGACCAGTAGTGCAGGCTGTTGAAGAAGCGACCAACGCCTGAGTCATGCCACCACTGCGGGCCCATGAACGAAAGCACGACCCCGCTCACGATTACCCAGGCCAGCGCCGCGATCGTGACCACCCCGAAGACGTAGACCCACGACCCGACGTAGTAGGGCTGGCGGTCTGGCAGGAGGTGATCGATCGGCAGGCCGCGGTCGATCATTTGGCGCACGCGCAGAGTCCAGCTCTGCGGCTTGTCCGACACGGGAGCAGGTGCGATCAGCGGCTTAGTGGCGTCCATCGTCGGCCTCCGCTCCGTGCGGGAACGGGGCCACCAACGCCACGGCAAACAGAACCAACATGCCTGCGATGACCAGCAGGTTGGGCACCGATATCAGAATGAAACCCCAGTGCAGGTAGGTGGCCGGCGAATCCATCGGTGTCTCTCCTTTCAGCGTCTGCTGGAGGCATGGACGGAATTTCCCTCCCGACCCGATCCCTATGGTGCGCTTAGTGGCATAACAGCCGGTGTAAAAATTTCGGGACGCCCTGTACGGGGCTTTTAGGGCCGCGGAATCGACGCCAGCACTTTCCGCACCTCGCGCGCGACCTCTGTGTCTTCGCGAGCCTTGACGACCAGAGTCGGGACCGCGGCCGACGGTGAACTGATGTCAGCATCCGTGTCGAGGTTCGTGTTTAGCAAGGGATCGATCTCGACGCCGAGGAACCGAAGGCCCGACACCGTCGCGGCGCGCACCGGCGCCGCGCGCTCTCCAACGCCGCCGGTGAAGACGAGCACGTCAAGGCCGCCCATCCCGGCCGCCATCGCGGCGATGCAGCCGCGCAGGCGATGGATGTAAACGTCGAACGCGAGCCGAGCGCCCTCGTCGCCGTCCGACAGCATCTCCAGCACCTCCTTCATGTTCCCGGTGCCGGCCAGAGCCTCCAGGCCTGAATGGCGGTCGAGCGTCTCCGTCATCTCCGCCTCTGTCACGCCGGCGTGCCTCTGCAGCCACAGCACGGCGCCGGGGTCGATGCTGCCCGATCGCGTGGCCATGACCAGGCCTTCGAGGGGCGTGAACCCCATCGTCGTGTCCATGGACCGGCCACCCCAGACGGCAGCGACCGACGCTCCCGAGCCGAGATGGCAGGTGACCACCTTGAGCCCTGTTCCAGGGCTGCCGACCATCTCGGCCGCGCGGCGCGCCGCGTACGCATGAGAGAAGCCGTGGAACCCGTATCGGCGCACGCCGAACTGCTCCCGCCACTCGCGAGGAATGGCATAGGTCGAGGCGGCCGCGGGCATCCGCGAGTGAAAGGCCGTGTCCATGGCGGCCACGGCCGGCACACGCGGAAGCACCTCACGCACCGCCGCGACTCCCGCAAGCGCGGCGGGCAGGTGGAGCGGCGCAAGGTCGGTGATCGTGACCAAGTAGCGGATCACCTCGGCGTCGATGCGCACCGACTGCGGGTACCGGGGCCCTCCGTGAACCACCCGATGGCCGACGGCCTCGATGTCTCGCATGTCGTGCACCGCGGCCGCCAGGCTGGCTGTGTCGATCTGCGCCCCCGGGGCCTCAAAGTCGTGTTCGGCGAGCACTTTGCCGTCGGGAGCGACCAGGCTCACCTTCAACGAGCTCGAGCCGGCGTTGACGACGAGGACTCTCATCCCGCTACTAGCGTGGCACGGCGGCCGGGTTTATCCCGGCCGCAACTTTGTCTTTTGCGTCTGCAGCGTCGCGAGGAGAGTCCTTCTGTAAATCCAATCCCGGGAGGATGAGCAGCCCCGTCGGCGAAGCCGACCGGGCGATGAGAAGGAACAGTCCGGTTCCTTCTCATACTCAATAACGCCAGGTCCAGTCGCGGATGTCGGGCGGGTCCTCGCCGTGGTCGCGTGTGTACTGCCGGTGCTGGATACGCTGGTCGACCATGAGCTGGCGGATGGGCGCCGCCTTCGTGCCGAGGCCCGGCACCCGGTCGATCACATCCATCATGAGGTGGAACCGATCCAGGTCGTTGAGCATGGCCATGTCGAACGGCGTGGTGGTGGTGCCCTCCTCTTTGTAGCCCCGCACGTGGATGTTGTCGTGGTTCGTCCGGCGGTACGTCAGCCGGTGGATGAGCCAGGGATAGCCGTGGTATGCGAAGACGACCGGGCGGTCGCGAGTGAAGATGTCGTCGAACTCCGCGTCCGGAAGACCGTGCGGGTGCTCGCTTGGAGGCTGCAGCCGCATGAGGTCGACGATGTTGACGACGCGGACTTTCAGATTCGGCAGGTGCTGCCGGACGAGATCAGCGGCGGCCAGTGTTTCGAGCGTCGGCACGTCGCCGGCGCACGCGAGCACGACATCCGGCTCATCGCCCGCGTCGCTGCTGGCCCATTCCCAGATGCCGAGGCCGCGCGTGCAGTGGACGATTGCGTCTTCCATCGACAGGTAGTTGAGGCCGGGCTGCTTGCCGGCGACCATCACGTTGACGTAGTTGCGGCTGCGCAGGCAGTGGTCGGCGACCGACAAGAGCGTGTTGGCGTCAGGCGCGAGGTAGACGCGGATGACCTCGGCTTTCTTGTTGACCACGTGGTCGATGAAGCCTGGGTCCTGGTGCGAGAACCCGTTGTGGTCCTGCCGCCAGACGTGCGAGGTGAGCAGGTAGTTCAGCGACGCGATCGGGCGGCGCCAGCGGATGTTTCGCGTGACCTTCAACCACTTGGCGTGCTGGTTGAACATCGAGTCGATGATGTGGATGAACGCCTCGTAGCAGTTGAACAGGCCGTGCCGTCCCGTCAGCAGGTACCCCTCGAGCCAGCCCTCGCACATGTGCTCGCTGAGGACCTCCATCACGCGTCCGTCCGGGCCGAGATGCTCGTCATCAGGGCGAAGCTCGGCGTCCCACGTTCGCCCCGTTATCTCGAACACCGATTGAAGCCGGTTGGATTCGGTTTCGTCCGGGCCGACGATCCTGAAGTTGCCGGGATTGTCGCGCACGATGTCGCGCAGGTACCCGCCCAGGACGCGGGTCGCCTCACTGGTCGTGGTGCCGGGCTTGTCCACTGTCACCGCATAGGAACGGAAGTCGGGCAGCCTCAGGTCCTTGAGCAGAAGGCCTCCATTCGCGTGGGGGTTGGCGCTCATCCGGCGCTCGCCGCGCGGCGCCAGGGCGGCCAGCTCCGGCAGCAGGCGTCCGGACTTGTCAAAGAGCTCGCCGGGCCTGTAGCTCCGCATCCAGCTTTCGAGGATCTGAATGTGATCAGGCTTGGACTTGAAGTCGGTGACCGGCACCTGGTGGGCGCGGAAGGTGCCTTCGACCTGCTTGCCGTCGACGGCCTTGGGGCCGGTCCACCCCTTCGGTGTGCGGAGGACGATCATCGGCCAGCGGGGCCGGGCCGAGTCCCCCTGGTCGCGCGCCGCACGCTGGATGCGAGCGATCTCGTCGAGGGCCCAGTCCATCGCTGCCGCCAGCTTCTGATGCACAGGTTCCGGGTCGTCGCCTCCGACGAAAAGCGGTAGGTGGCCATAGCCAGCGAGGAGCTCACGCAGCTCCTCCTCCGGTATTCGAGCGAGCACCGTAGGGTTCGCGATCTTGTAGCCGTTGAGGTGCAGGATCGGCAAGACGGCGCCATCGCGCTGCGCGTTCACGAATTTGTTCGAGTGCCAGCTCGTCGCGAGCGGGCCCGTCTCCGCCTCGCCGTCGCCGACGACGCAGAAGACAGTGAGATCCGGGTTGTCGAACGCCGCGCCGTACGCGTGAACGAGCGCGTAGCCGAGCTCGCCTCCCTCGTGGATCGAACCAGGCGTCTCCGGCGCGACGTGGCTGGGGATGCCGCCCGGGAACGAGAACTGGTGGAACAGCCGGCGCACTCCGTCACCGTCCGCCGTGATGTGCGGGTAGACCTCGCTGTAGGTGCCTTCGAGGTACGCGTTGGCCACCGCGGCCGGGCCGCCGTGGCCGGGGCCCATGATGTAGATCGCGTCGAGGTCGCGCTTTTTGATGACCCGGTTGGCGTGTGCGTAGATCAGGTTCAGGCCAGGGGTCGTGCCCCAGTGCCCGAGCAGTCGCGGCTTGATGTGCTCGAGCTTGAGCGGCTCGAGAAGCAGCGGGTTGTCCAGCAGGTAGATCTGTCCCACCGACAGGTAGTTCGCCGCACGCCAGTACGCGTGTAGGAGGCGGAGCTCCTCGGCCTTTAGAGGATGGCTCTGCTCGATGTCAGGTAGCGCGGCCGACGTCATCCACTGCCGACTTTAGCGATTGAGCAGGAGGGACTAAGGGCGGCTTCGTCTGGCCCCCGGCGACGTCGGCTTCGGTTTGGGCTTCGGTTTCGGCTTGGCCCGGGCCTTTGGCTTGGTCTTCGGCTGCACCGGCCCGATCGCTTTCGAAAGCTGCTTTCGCAGGACGTCCATGCGGGCCTTGTCGAGGTTGGTCCTCATGATCCAGGCCACATCCTTGTCGGTGGACCGCAGCCATTTCTCGAAGTACGCGCGGCCATTGTCGGGAGCCGCGGCGGCCGCGACGCTCCAGCAGTAGCCCAAGGCCTGCCGCAGGACTCGGAACCCCTCGGGCCGGCGATCGTCCGCGGCCGCGACGGAGGTCGTGATCCGGTCGAGGATCGCCAGCACCTCCACCGCGTTCCTGGGTTCCTTGAGCAGGGCGGGCTCGGCCAACCCCGCCGCAGCCGCCCGCTGCACGTAGGGATCGTCGTCGCCGCACCACACCTGCATCTCGGCTACGAGGTGCGGCATGCTCTCGCGGCCGATGCGCTGAAGCGCCATCGCCACCCCCTCACGCACCCGCCATCGACGATCCGACGCCAGCTCCCGGAGCCAGGTCATCACAGTATCCGGCTCCATCAGCGCGACTTTGCCGAGGCCCGCCGTCCCGCACAGCGCGAGGAACTCGTCGCTGGACGCGGAAAGGCGCCAGAGGCGGTCCGCGTCGGCCTCGTCGCCGACGGCCTGCACCAGCTCGAGGTTGGCGCGGGTCCCCGGGAGACCGGAATGCTTCTTCAAGTAAGGCTCCCAGTCTTTGAGCTGCCTCAGCTCTGCGCGATAGCCGTCGACCCGTGCTGCCATGTCTTTTCGCGATCCTAAGCCACCGACCGCCGGTCACAGCCGCCGCTAATCAATTCGCTTGCGACGATGGCGGGATAATGGTCGAGCGCCGTCATACATGGTCGTGGGGTACGGATTCCGATGAGTGAAATCAAGCAGGATGGGCACGTGAATCAAACGGGGCGTCCGCAGGACAAGCGCCGGGTGATGGTCACGCAGCTGTTGCGAAGCCCGGTGCTGAACCCCGCCGGCGCCGAGGTCGGGCGGGTCGAGGACTTCATCGTCAAGCTGGCCGAGGGCGGCTATCCACCGGTGACCGGCCTCAAGGTTCGCGTCGGCGCGCAGGACGTGTTCGTCGGCAAGGACCTGATTGCGAAGCTCGAGCCGGGCGCGGTGCGCCTCAACACGCACACGCTGCAGACGCAGCCCTTCCAGCGGCGACCCGGGGAGGTGCTCCTGGCCGCCGACGTGCTCGGCCGCCACCTGGTCGACGTCGCCCGCGGCCGCATCGTCCAGGCTCATGACCTGGTGCTCGCGCCGTCTGAGGATGGCTGGCAGCTCCAGGGCATCGACCGCAGCCCGCAGGCCATGCTCCGCCGGTGGGTGCCTCGCCGCGGCCGGCCCGACCTGCGGCGTCACGCGGTGCTCGACTGGAAGGATGTTCAGCCTTTCATGGGTCATGTTCCGAGCGCCAAGCTGCTGATGCCGCTTCAGCGCCTTCGCCGGCTACATCCGGCGCAGATCGCGGACATCGTCGAAGGGGCGTCCCACGCCGAGGGAGAGGAGATCATCAAGGCGGTCGAGGGCGACGCGGAGCTGACGGCTGATGTGTTCGAAGAGCTCGATCCGGAGCACCAGGCCGAGTTCATCAAGTCGCGTTCCAACGAGGAGGCGGCGCGGGTGCTCGACAAGATGGCGCCCGACGATGCGGCGGACCTGCTCACCGACCTCGACCAAGAACGGCGCCTGCCGGTGCTGAACCTCATGTCACCCGGCCAGCAGCACAAGCTCCGCAAGCTGCTGCAGTACCACCCGACCACCGCCGGCGGCATGATGAGCCCGGACTACGTGTGGGTCACGCGCGGCTCGACCGTGGACATGGGGATCGAAGCCGTGCGTGTAGACGACAAATCGCCGCACCAATTGCTCAACACCGTCTTCGTCACTGAAGAGGACGGCAAGTTCATCGGCAGCGTCCCGCTGGCCGACCTGGTTCGAGCCGATCATTCACGCAACATCGAAGAGCTCATCCTGGTCGATTGCTCGATCGGGGCGGGGGCCGACTTTGTCGATGTGGTCCTGATGATGGCCGACTACAACCTGATCGCTCTGGGCGTGGTCGACAACGCGCACAACCTGATCGGGGCCATCTCCGTAGACGACCTGATGGAGGCGCTGGTTCCCGAGGACTGGCGAAACCGGGTCGAAGCGAGCGGCGGAGTCTAGATCTATTGGCCGGGCGCGAGCCGACGGAAAAGGACTCGCGCTCGATCCCCAGATCAGCCGTTCTGGATGACGCCCACCTAGGCGACATCCACGGCGCGTTCGGGACGATCCGCCTAAGCGACGTCGCCCCGCGACGGACGTGGCGCCGCCGTCTTCTCACCCTGGCCGCGATCGTGGGCCCGGGCATCATCGTCATGGTCGGCGACAACGACGCGGGTGGGGTGTCCACCTACGCGCAGGCCGGGCAGGACTACGGCTACTCGCTGCTGTGGACGCTGCTCCTGCTGATCCCCGTCCTGATCGTCAACCAGGAGATGGTGGTGCGATTGGGAGCGGTCACCGGCGTCGGGCATGCGCGGCTGATCAAAGAGCGGTTTGGAAAATTCTGGGGCTGGTTCTCGGTCGGCGACCTATTCGTCCTCAACTTCCTGACCATCAGCACCGAGTTCATCGGCATCGCTTATGCGGCCGAGTACTTCGGGTTCAGCACCTATGTCGTCGTGCCGGTCTCCGCCCTGGTCCTGATCGGGATCACGGTTTCAGGCAACTTCAGGCGGTGGGAGAGGGCGATGTTCGTATTCGTCGCCGCCAGCCTGCTGGTCGTCCCGCTGGTCGTGCTGAGCCATCCGGATCCCGGTGCAGCGTTGAAGGGCTTCTTGCAGCCAGGGGTGCAGGGAGGCTTTACCTCCAATGCCGCCCTGCTGATCATCGCCATCGTCGGCACGACCGTCGCGCCATGGCAGCTGTTCTTTCAGCAGTCGAACGTGATCGACAAGCGCATCACACCCCGCTGGCTCGATTACGAAAAGGCGGACACGATCATCGGGGCGTTCGTGGTCGTGATCGGAGCGGCCTGCATCATGATGGCGTCCGCGTCGGCGTTCACCGGCTCGGCCGACTTCGGCCATTTCGACAGTGCGCTCACCCTGGCCCGCGGCCTCGCCAGCCACATCCATCCCGTGGTCGGATCCGTCTTCGCCCTGCTCCTCCTGGACGCGTCGATCGTCGGCGCGTCGGCGGTCACGCTTGCGACCTCGTATGCGTTCGGCGACATCTTCGGACTTCGACATTCACTCCATCGTGGCGTCCGCGAAGCGAAGGTCTTCTACGGGTCGTACACGGCGATGGTTGCCGTGGCCGCCGCGATCGTGCTCATCCCGCGCGCTCCGCTGGGCCTGATCACGACAGCCGTGCAGGCGCTCGCCGGCACGCTGCTGCCAAGCGCGACGGTGTTTCTCGTCCTGCTCTGCAACGACCGGGCGGTGCTCGGGCCGTGGATCAACCGGCCGTGGCTGAACGTGGTGGCGACGACCATCGTGAGCGCGCTCCTGGTCCTCTCGTTGGTCCTCGTCATCTCCACCCTCTTTCCGAGCATCAACGTCACCGGCCTGGTCGAAGTGCTGGGCGCGGCGATGGTGGTGGTCGTGATCGCGGCTTCCGCCTGGATGCTCTGGAGCGCGCGCCGGGCAGCTCCGGTGCCTGACCTGCCACGCGCGCAGAAGGAAAACTGGCGGATGCCAGCGCTGGCTTTGCTCGAACGACCACCATGGTCGCTGCCCAAAAGGATCGCCATGCTGACCATGGCCGGCTACATCATCCTTGCGGTGCTGTTCCTGGTTGTAAAAGCGGTGCAGCTGGCCCTCGCGGCGCACTGATCGACACTCGTTAACAACTTGCTTACAAACCTGTACCGGCTCCCGGGCTACAATCCTCGCCTGTGCCACTCGGTATGAGACCGGGGCACCGTGCCCGTCGTTCACGCGGGCGCCTGAGCCCTTTCCGCACCATCACCCTCGCCGCTCTTGCGATCGCGCTGTCTGCGGTCGCGGGTGGCTTTGCGTACTTCATCCCGGCCGCGGCGACTGCGATCCAGGCGACCGGGCAGGTCGTCAACATCCCGTCGCCCTCCCCGACAGACATTCTCTTCTCGCCCTCGCCGTCCCCGATCCCCGTCGCGCCGGGCGGACCGTTCACGGTGCTGCTGTTGGGATCGGACGACGACTCGAAGTTCAGCGCGGACCACGTCCTGACCCAGTCGATGATCCTGGTCCGGGTCATCCCCGCGACCAAGGAGGTCACGATGCTGTCCATCCCTCGCGACCTCTACGTGCAGGGTTACGGAAAGATCGACGGCGCCTACTCATACGGTGGCGCGGGAACGGCGATCGCGGTCGTCCAGCAGAACTTCGGCGTCCACATCAACGACTACATCTGGGTGGGGCTGCTCGGGCTGATCAAGGTCATCGATGCGATCGGCGGGATCGACGTCGTCACCAGCAACCCGGTCATGGACGACTACTACCCGCAGGACATCTTCAGTGCAAATCCATATGGGTTGCAGCGCGTCGCCGTCCTGGCCGGCCCGCAGCACCTGGATGGGATTCATGCGATGGAATACGTGCGCTCCCGGCACAGCGATCTGCAGAGCGACTTCGGCCGCTCGAAGCGGCAGCAGCAGGTGCTCCAGGCGATCCGTCTCAAAGCTAAGCAGTTGGCGCCGTCGGATATCCCGGCCATGGCGGCGGCCATCGGCGGGGAGCTCAAGACCAGCATCGGCCTCGACCGGGTGGCTCAGCTGGTACCGCTGGCGGCCACCTTCGACAACCCGGATTCCATCCGCCAGGTCCTGCTCCTGCCTCCGTACACGCATGGTGGAGGACCCGGAGGCAGCGTGACCCCGAACTGGAACCTCATCCTGCCGCTGGTGCACCAGTACTTCCCGTGATCTCGAAATTCCTGCTTGCGGTGGGCCTCGCCATCTTGATGGTGGTTTCAGGGACCACGTCGTATATCTACGTTGGGTCGCGCCAGTCCAAGGTGGTCGCGCCGCCGCAGAAGCCGATCGCCGCGACACCGCGAGCCCAGGCCTTCTCGCTGCCCGGCACCATCTACATCGCGCAGGCCGGCGCGCTGTACAGCTTCAGCGCCGGGCGCTTCCACCAACTGACGCCGGAAGCCGGTTGGACCCAGCCCGCCCTCTCCCCGGACGGCAACACCCTGATCGCGGTCAAGCGAGTTGGGATGTACTCCGACGTGTACTTTCTGACGCGCTACGGCGGAATAGCGGGACAGCTCACGAACAATGCCGCGCCGCCCCGCAGCAGTTGGGACACCGGCGCCAACGCCTGGTCGTTCTACCCAAGGCTCAGCCCGGATCAAAGAACGCTCTGGATGAGCTATGACGGGCCCAAAGCGGCCGGCAACGGCTACTTCGACGTCGATATGTCCGTGTGGGCGGTCCCCGTCGGCGGTTCGATCCGCCAGGGCCGGAGCTGGACGAGCCCGAACAACTACACGGGAGGGGACATGCAGCCGATCCCGCTGCCGTCGGGCGGGGTCATTTATACGAAGTACTCCTACGACTCCGATGGAGACCGGGTCGGCCAGCTCTGGTTCACCAATCGCGCCGGCTCGGCCGGTACGGCGTTGACATCGACCGCGGCGGACTGTGCCCAGCCCTCGCTTTCGCCGGACGGCCGGAACATGGCCATGATCTGCACGTACAAGAAGCAGATCTCCTACCTGACGATCGCCAGCTGGAACGGCTCGGGCCTCGGCCCACTGAAGACGGTGGTTTCAGACCAGCTGGTGGCCCAGCCGGCATGGGCTCCGGACGGTTCAGGGATCGCGTACCTGGCGCCGGGCGGGCCGGCTGCTCCGTTCCAGCTCTGGTTCCTGGCCAAGAACGCCTACAACCCCCCGCCCCCAAGCCCCATCCCCACGCCCAGCCCGAGCCCCGGCGGCCCGCACAACGGACCTCTGCCGAGCCCGACCCCATCGCCGGCGCCCGTGGCGCCGGTGATAAAGCCGATCCAGGTCACCGCCAACCTGGGCTTCGACGCCACTTCCCCGATCGCGTGGCTGGGGTAAAAGAGATATGAGAGAGAACCCGGATGGTTCCCTCTGCGCGCCAGGCGCGAGGCGGATCGGACTTACTGATTGCATCGCCCGGTCGGCCACGCCACGCTAGCCGGTCCTAGCAGCCGGGCCCCTTGGACAGGACCGGCTCCGCGTTCGCGGCGGTGGCCTGGTCCCTCGAGATCATCTTGTCCGAGACCATGGCCGAGAGGACGTGGCTCCGGCGCGTGGCCGCAGCCTCCGGGTCAACTGTAGGGTCGTACAACGACGGCGCCTGGGTGACGCCCGCCAGCAGGGCGAACTGCCCGAGCGTCAGGCTCCGCAGCGGAGCGTGGAAGTAGGCGCACGCCGCCGAGCTCGCTCCATACCGGTTGAGGCCGGTGGTGATGACGCTGAGGTAGTCGGCCATGATCTGGCGCTTGGTGAGCACCTGCTCGACCTTTAAGGCGAGGACGAGGTCCTGCAGCTTGTTGTAGCCCCGGTCGGAACCGCCCAGGTAGACGTCCTTGACGAGCTGCTCGGTGATGGTCGATCCGCCCTGGCAGAGGCACAGGTTGGTCGCGTCGTACAGGATCGCCCGGCCGAGGCCGATCGAGTCGATGCCGTGATGTGCGTAGAAGCGCTCGTCCTCAGTCGCCACCACGGCGTCGGCCAGCAGGGGCGGAACCTCGTCCTCTCTGAGCGGGACCACCCCGAGGGCGTCTGTCCTCGTGTGGACGCGCTGCTGGACGTCGTCCGCGGCCGGTGTGAAGACCCACATCGTGATGAGGCTCGGAGCCACCGCCGCCGCGATGACGACCAGGCTCACCGCCAGCCGGCGCAGGGGGGCTGGCGTCCAGCTCATGCAGTCGCGTCCACGGTGATTAGCAACGAGCGAACCGGCACGCGGTTACGTTGGCACGGCTGAGTGGCGCATGTTCCATGGGAGAATTCGATCGCAATTTCATGACCATCCGCTGGAAGGTCGCCCTGGTCGAGGATGATCGCCGCCTCGCGCGGGTGGTTTCGGCGGGCTTGGCCGAGGAGGGGTACACCGTCCGGGCGGTGGATTCTGCGAGCCGCGGCCTCGAGCTGGTCCGGCAGTGGAACCCCGACGTTGTGCTGCTGGACCCGATGCTGCCCGACAACGACGGACCTGAGGTGTTCGAAGCCTTCAGGGCCGAGACGGACGCCGCTCTCGTCGGAATCAGCGCACGCGCGTCGCTTAGCGACCGGATCGCGAGCCTCAAGCTCGGGGCCGACGATTACGTCGCCAAGCCCTTCGCGCTCGAGGAGCTGATCGCTCGCGTGGAAGCGGTCATCCGGCGGCACCGCGGCACGGGCGGCGCCCGCCTGGTCGTGAGCGACGTCATCCTCGACCTGAGCGAAGGGCTGGCGACGCGAGGCGGCCGCCAGCTCGGGCTGACAGGCATCGAATTCCGGATCCTGGCCGCCCTGATGCGCAGCCGCGGACAGCTGGTCACTTACGAGCAGTTGGTGGAGGCCGTGTGGGCGGTCACCACCGGCCCCGAATCAAATTCGCTCGAGGTTCATGTGTCGCGGATCCGGCAGAAGCTCGAGGCGGGTGGCGAGCGTCGCTTGATTCAGACTGTTCGGGGCATCGGTTACCGGCTTGTCGCGGAATCAAAAGAAGATGATTCGTCATAAGGGTCGCGTATTGACGCCCAGCCTCGACGCGCCGACCGGCTGAGCGATGTACACGTCCGGTGGTGGGGAAGACCATGAACACCACGAACTCCTCGAACACCATCACGCTCATCACGACCGCTGAGCAGTTGATCTAAGTTACGTTCCGTGGCCATCATCGTCTGCCCGCAACCGCAGGCGGCGGAGATCGGCCTGGAGGTAATGCGCCGGGGCGGAAACGCCGTCGACGCCGCGGTCACCACCGCCTTCGTGCAGGGCGTGATCGATCCACAGATGTGCGGCATCGGCGGCTGCGGGGTGATGCTGGTACACAGCGCCACGGGAGGCGATGCTCTCCTCGAGTTCTATTCGACAGCTGGTGCGCGCGCACGCGAGGACCAATGGGAGCACCTGCTCATCCGTGAGGCTGCCGACCGCTACGGCTACGTCCTCGAAGGGTGGGTCAACGACGTCGGCTACCAGTCCGTCGGCGTGCCGGGAACGGTGGCGGGACTGTACGAAGCGCTGACCCGCTTCGGCACCATCTCGTGGGAGGAGGCTATTGCGCCGGCGATCCCGATCGCGCGCGAAGGTTTTCCGGTCACCGGCTTCGTGCATGGGTACTGGACCACCGACTACGGGCCGGACATGGTGCCGAACCTGCAGCGCATCCAGGCCACGCCGGCGGCGAGGGCGATCTATACGCGCGATGGCGAGCTGTTCGGCATCGGCGAGCGAATGGTGCAGGCGGACTACGCGCGCACGCTGGAACGCCTGGCGGCCGGGGGGCCCGACCTCTTCTATAAGGGCGAGATCGCAGACGAGATCGCGGCGGACTTCGAGGCCAACGGCGGATTCATCACCAGGGACGATCTCGCCGCATACGCCGTCAATGTGACCGAGCCCTTGAGGGGCACCTACCGCGGTCTGCAGGTCGCGGCGGCGGGTCCGCCGGCGGGCGGTTTGACCTTGCTCCAGATGCTGAACTTTCTCGAGGGCTATGACCTCCGCTCGCACGGGTGGCCGAGCACCGAGGCCGCTCGGCTCCTCGTGGAGGCGATGGCATGGGCGATGGCAGATCGAGAGCTGCACGTCGCCGACCCACGGTTCATCGACATCCCGACCGGTGCGCTCGCCGATAAGCAGTACGCAGCCAAGGCTCGCGAGGTGGTGGCCGCGGGCGCCCGCGCGCACGATCGTTCCGACACGACGCACGTGTGCGCCGTCGACGGTGCCGGCAACGCGGTGTCCCTGACGCACACTCTCGGCTCCGCGAGCGGTGTGGTGACCCCCGGCCTCGGTTTTGGCTACAACGACTACATGAACTGCTTCGACCCGCGTCCCGGTCGCCCGAACTCGGTCCGCCCGGGCAAGACGCGCGTCACGATGATGACGCCCACGTTCGTCTTCGACCGCGGCAAGATGCGGGCGATCATCGGCGCGCCGGGTGGCACCAAGATCGTGACCGCGATCCTGCAGGTGCTGGTCAACGTGATCGACCACCAGATGTCGCCGGTCGAGGCGGTGAGCGCGCCGAGGGTCGACTTCCAGGGCGATGTGGTCCAGGCCGAGGCGCGCATCCCGCTGTGGGTGTGCCAGGGTCTCGAGAAGCACGGCTACCCGGTCAACCGGCGAACGCTGAACTACGACTCGTACTTCGCGCGCCCGCAGCTGGTCGTCGCCGAGTCCGACGGATTCCTGCACGGCGCCTCCGATCCACGCAAGGACGGCGGAACCGCGCTTGACACGGAGATGCAATGAGATTCAAGGATCGAGTCGCGCTGGTGACGGGCGGCGGAAGAGGAATCGGCGCCGCGACCGCTCAGTGGCTGGCTCGGGATGGCGCGAAGGTGGCCGTTTCGGACATGGACGTCGCGCCGGCCGAAGAGGTCGCGGGCCCGATCAAAGGCCTTGCCATCGCATGCGATGTCACCGATCGTCTGCAGGTCGAGGCGATGGTCGAGCGCACGGTGAAGGAGTTCGGCCGGCTCGACATCCTGGTCGCGTGCGCGGGCATCACGCGCGACAACCTGCTGTTCAAGATGACGGACGAGGACTGGGACGCTGTCATCGACACGCACCTGAAGGGCACATTCGTGTGCGCCAGGGCCGCGCAGAAGCACATGGTCGAGCAGAAGTACGGAAAGATGGTGTTCCTGTCCTCGACCTCGGCGCTGGGTAATCGAGGCCAGGCCAACTACTCGGCGGCCAAGGCCGGGCTGATCGGGATGGCGCGAACGCTGGCGATCGAACTCGGTCCGTTCAACGTCAACGTCAACGCGGTGGCGCCGGGTTTCATCGAGACCCGGATGACGCGGGCGACCGCGGAGCGTCTCGGTGTCGACTTCGACGCGTTCAAGATCGGCGCCGCGTCGCAGATCCCGCTGCGGCGGGTGGGGCAGCCGGAGGACGTCGCCGGCGTCATTACCTATCTATGTAGCGACGAGTCGAGCTTTGTTTCGGGTCAGGTGATTTTTGTCCGGGGTGGCCCCTAATCCCCTAGCAGCTGCTCCGCTTGTTGCGCTATGCGTGCGACCAGCTCGCCGGCCGGCACGATGTCGTGGACCAGGCCGGCAGACTCGCCCGCGAGTACGAAGTCACCCGCCGAGATCGCGGCCTCGAGCGACGGGCGCAGCTGGTCGGCGGCCAGCGTCCATTCCTGCTGACGGCCGGCCCACTCTTCGAGCAGTGGGTGTGTGATCGCCCGCACGATCGCACCGGGCCACACCTGCCCGAAAACATCGTCGTGGAAGCTGCTCGCCATGGTCTGGCTGCCGAGCGCATTGAGGATCACGTCCTTGGAGTGGCCTCTGCCGCGCGCCTCGGGGGTGGCGAGGAACCGGGTACCGATGAGGGCGCCCTGCGCGCCGAGCATGAGCACCGCGGCCAGCCCGCGGCCGTCAGCGATCCCGCCCGCGGCGAGCACAGGCACCCCGGCGACGACGTCGATCACCATCGGCACCAACGGCAGCGTGGACATCGCGCCGACATGGCCGCCGCCCTCCGTCCCCTGGGCGACGATGACATCCGCGCCATCGCTGGCGACCAAACCGGCTTCCTCCGGCGTGGCCACCATATGGATCACCTTGATGCCCGCTTCGTGTGCCTGATACGTGAGATCGGTTGCCCGTCCCCAGGCCAGCGAAAGCACCGACACGCGTTGGGCGAGTGTCATCTGGACTGCCGCGTGATCGAGGCGGCAGACGACGTGGTTGACCCCAAAGGGGCGGTCCGTCAGCTCGCGCACCTGGCGGATCTCGTTGCGGAGCTCGTCAGGCGTGCGGCCCAGGCCGCCGATGATGCCGAGGCCTCCGGCGTTGCTCACGGCGGCCACCAGCTCTGGGGTCGTGTTCTTCGCCATGCCGGCCTGAAAGATCGGGAACTCGATCCCGATGAGCTTGCAGACGGGTGTGTGGAGCCGGGTCATTTCGGTGGGGTCATCTGAACACAGCCTATGGTCGCTGATGCGCCCTGCGCCCACCCGGCCACCGGTGGGTGCGATACAGCAAGGTAGGGGCCCAACCGGCGTTGGACAGTCTTATGAACCGGCTCCTCGGCCGCGTGAGGCAGCGCTTGAACGGGCGAACTGTTGTTCGCCGCAGAGGCCTCTGGCGGCCGTCACCGCGTATTCGGATCGAGTTCGGCGAGCGGGAGCTCCCAGCGCTGTTCTGGCGCCCGGTTCCCAGCCCTATAGGGTTGACGCCCTTGCCGGACCTCTGCTACGGTGACGGCCGACTTAGGGGAGCCGCCCGGCGTATGGGCGAGTTCGGACTTTAGGGGTAGGATTTGCGAGTTCATCGATACCTGACGCATGCCGTCGTGCTCGCAGTAGCGGTCGCGATCTCGAGCTACGCCACGATGGGCCGTCATTTCCCCACCTCCCTGACCGCCAGGCTGGGTGCAGTGAACGCTTCGGCCGACGTCGTCAGCGACGGCGGCACCGTCGGCGATGTCTCGCTCGGCCGATACACAACGATCATCAAGCCGGTCTCCATCCCGACGTCGGCGCCCATCAAGCGCGAGCCGGTCACCTACACGGTGGCGGCGGGCGAGACCCTGAGCACGATCGCCGCCAAGTACGGCGTCACGGTCAGCCAGATTCGGTGGTCCAACACGAACCTGATCGCATCAGACTCGGTCGCCACCGGTCAGCAGGTGGTCATCCCGCCGGTCCCAGGCATCGTCGTCACGACGAAGGCAAGCGATACGTTTGACAGCCTGGGCGTGAAGTACCAGGTCGACCCGCAGATCATCATCGACTTCAACCGGCTGCGTACCCCCCAGCTGGACCCCGGAACCGTGGTCGTCATCCCGGGTGGCATCGGCGGCGCGTTCCCACCCCCGCCGGCGCTGTACCAGCTGCTCGCACGCAGTGGCACCGGGCAGGCGTTCAACGCCCACGTCGTCGGGTGCTGCCTCGGTTCGTATCCGGCGACCGGCTTCCCGGTCGGCTGGTGCACCTGGTACGTCGCCACCAAGCGCAACGTCACGTGGCGCGGAGACGCCGGTTACTGGTACGCCAACGCCGCAGCCCAGGGCTACCCCGTCGGACCGACGCCTAAGGTCGGCGCGATCATGGTGACCTGGGAGAGCTGGGCCGGCCACGTCGCCTACGTCGAAGCTGTCAATGCCGACGGCTCGTGGGTGGTCTCCGAGATGAACTGGATCGCGTTCGACGTGATTAACGAGCGGACCATCAAGCCGGGTCAGCTGGGCGGCCGGCTCGTGGGGTTCATCTACTAGCAGAGCGGCGCTCGGGCCTCAGCCCACCCAATGGTTGCGGGGCTTAGCCTTTTGAACGAGCCTCTCGACATACCGGAATGGGAGCAGCCACGCGCGAAGCGCCTGGCGATGCGGGAAAACCATCCGGGGTTTCCCTCATAACTCAACCGCCAGGGCCGGCCGCGCCGCCCACTCGTCCTCCATCTTCTCGACATCGCGAGTCGCCGTGCGCAAACCCGTCGCCGCGATGATCGCGGCCACGATGAGGAGCGTCGGCGAGGTGATCAGCAGCGCACCCTGTAGGCTGCCGATGCGGTCCGAGATCCACCCGACGTCGAATGTCGAGTGCGAGTCTCCGAAGACGTGGGAGACGAAGAGCAGCATGGTCACGGCGCTGGCCCGCAGGGTCGGCGAGACGACGTTCTGCGACAGGGCAGTGAAGGGGCCCTGGTACAGATACAGACACACGACGGCCAGGAGAAAGGCGGGCACGAAAACGGGCACCGGCCCAATGTTCAGGGGCGCGACGAGCGCGATGGTGATGAAGACGGCGCCCAGCAGGAAGCCGGCAATGCCCACCTCGAGGTGCCCGGCGGGACGCCTCAGAGCGCGCCGGTCGGCGATCCATCCACCTCCAAGCGTCCCGATCAAACCGCCGGCGACCAGCACGACCCCCGCGAGCAGCCCAGCCCTGCCCACCGAAAGGTTGAATCGGCGGGTGAGAAGAATTGGCAGCCAGAACGCGTTGGAGGCCAACACGAAGTAGAGGAGTGTCTGCGACAGGATCGTCGCCCGGAGGGTGGGGATTCGCATGAGGTCAAGGAAGTTGCGGATGCTGGCGTCACGGGTTGCCTGCACAGCACGGCCGATTCTCTCGGCGCTTCCGCGCAGCGGTTCGCGCAGGCCGAACGCAAGCAGCGCGAATAGGATTCCGGGAACGGCGGCGAAGAAGAAGGCGCTGCGCCAGCCGAACTTCTCGGCTATGTAGCCGCCGCCGGCAAAGCCCACGGCGATGCCGAAAGTGGCTCCGGCGCTCCAGATCGACATGCTGCGACCTCGCTGTTCCTTCGGAAAGTAGTCGGACAGCATCGAGGTCCCGGCCGGGTAGTAGCCGGCTTCGCCGATACCCAGCACTGCGCGACTCACGAAAAGCTGAGGGAAGTTGCGGGCGAACCCTGTGAAGAGCGTGGCCAGGCTCCAGATGGCGACTCCGACGCCGACCACAGTCTTCCGGATGCCGCGATCAGCCCAGTAGCCGAAGGGCACGGCGGCCGCGGCGTAGACGAGGAGGAAGGCGGAGCCGAGGAGTCCAACCTGCGCGTCGCTGAGATGGAACTCTTTCTGGATCAGCGGCGAGGCCGCCGCCCCGACATACCGGTCCATGTAGTTGAGAAAGTTGATGCCAACCATGACGGCAAGGACGTATCGGGCGTAGCCTCGCGCCACGGGCGCCATTATGCCCCCGCCGCCACAAAGCACCAAGATTGGATTGCGTACGATTACTGGTCCTTAGTGGGTCGGCTGGGCATTGGCGAGCTCAAGTGGCTGTAAACCACCCGCGAAAGCTGTGCAGGTTCAAATCCTGCCCG
>Ga0209118_1000220_pt1 | contig 36798 bp, 36 predicted proteins | sample BlaSpr_A8_Ref_M1_FD_187988 | JGI IMG/M metagenome (GOLD analysis project Ga0209118, IMG submission 187988) | Forest soil microbial communities from Thunder Bay, Ontario, Canada - Black Spruce, Ontario site 2_A8_Ref_M1 (SPAdes) (version 2) | ecosystem: Environmental > Terrestrial > Soil > Boreal... | reverse complement strand
CGCCGCCGTCAGCGTCGTCTTGCCATGGTCAATGTGACCAATCGTCCCAACGTTTACGTGCGGCTTGCTGCGCTCGAATTTCTCCTTCGCCATTTGCTTCTCTGCTCCTCAGTCGAATTCGTTCCAAATCCCAATGATCCCGAGATTACTTTTCGCCCCGCGCCTTCTTGACGATTTCTTCGGCAAGACTCGCGGGCACCTCCGCATAGTGTGAAAAATGCATGGTGAAATTTCCGCGGCCCTGTGTGCGGCTGCGCAAATCCGTGGCGTAGCCGAACATCTGCGCCAACGGCACTTCCACCCGAATGACGTTGCTGCCACCGCGATTCTCCGTACCTTGAATCGCTGAACGGCGCGCGTTCAGATCGCCAAACACCGGCGGCATATATTCTTCCGGCACTACCACTTCCACTTTCATGATGGGCTCGAGCAGCACGGGCGAAGCCTTTCCGCAGGCTTCCTTGAAAGCCATCGAGCCGGCGATCTTGAAGGCCATTTCCGAGCTGTCCACGTCGTGCGAGCTGCCGTCGACGAGAACCACGGCCACATCCACTATCGGAAAGCCCGCCAAAACGCCATTATCCAGCGCTTCACGGATGCCTGCCTCAATTGGCGCGATGAATTCACGCGGAATCGATCCGCCGACAATTTTGTCGATAAAGAGGAACCGGTGTTCCTTGTCAAATTTCCATTTTCCAGCCGGCCCGCCCACCACTTGCTTAGCCAGCGCATCCAGCTCGTCCACGGACATCTCTTTCATATTCTCGCGGCTCGAGCTCGGAATGGGATGCAATTCAATTTCACAATGTCCGTATTGACCGCGGCCACCCGTTTGCTTGATGTACTTGCCTTCCGCGGTCGCTTTCTTCCGAATCGTTTCGCGGTACGCCACTTGCGGCCGGCCCACATTCGCCTGCACGTTGTACTCGCGCAGCATGCGGTCCACGATAATTTCCAGGTGCAGTTCGCCCATGCCTGAAATCAGCGTTTGGCCGGTGTCAGGTTCGGTGGACACGCGGAAGGTCGGATCTTCCTGCGCGAGGCGCTGCATAGCCACACCCAGCTTGTCCTGGTCGGCTTTCGTCTTCGGCTCGATGGCCACGGAAATAACCGGGGCGGGAAAATCAATCGATTCGAGGACGACCTGCTTGATCTCATCGCACAGCGTGTCGCCGGTGGTCACGCTCTTCAGTCCCACACAGGCGCAAATGTCGCCGGCATACACCGTTTCAATCTCTTCGCGCTTGTTGGCATGCATCTGGAGCAGGCGGCTGATGCGTTCTCGCGTGCGCTTTCCCGGGTTGTAAACGTAGCTGCCGGAGTTCAACACTCCGGAATAGACGCGGATATACGTGACATGTCCAACGAACGGGTCGGACATGATCTTAAACGCCAGGGCGGAAAATGGCGCGTCGTCGGAAGCACGGCGGAGCACCACTTCGTCATTTTCCGGATTCACGCCCTCGAGCGGCGGCACGTCAACCGGCGAAGGCAGATAATCCACCACCGCATCCAGCAGCGGCTGAATGCCTTTGTTCTTGAACGCCGAGCCCGCGAGCACCGGCACAATCTTCATCGCCAGCGTGGACTTGCGAATGGACTTGCGCATCTCTTCCAGCGACAGCGTGCCTGCGGTCAGATACTTGTCGATCACATCGTCGTCATGTTCGGCGATATACTCGATCACTTTATTGCGGTGTTCTTCGTAAAACGCCTTGTCAATCGCCGCGCCTTTGAGCGCTGCCGCCACATCCGCCCGTGAATCGACGAACGCCTTGTCCCAAAGCTTTTCGACTTCAAACGTTTCGAACTTCGCGCCCAGCGTCTCTTCGAGCCACACAATCACTTTTTGCTCGAGGAAATCAATTATCCCTATGAAGTTATCTTCTCTGCCGAGGGGAAACTGGAGGGGAACAGGGTGGGCACCGAGGCGCTGGCGAATCGTGCGGATACAATGATCAAAATCGGCGCCGGTGCGGTCCATCTTATTTACAAAACAAATGCGCGGCACCCGGTACTTGTCCGCCTGCCGCCAAACCGTTTCCGACTGCGGCTGCACGCCGGCCACGGAATCGAATACCGCCACTGCGCCGTCAAGAACGCGCAGCGAGCGCTCCACTTCCACGGTGAAGTCCACGTGGCCGGGAGTATCGATGATGTTTACGCGGTATCTCTTGCCGAAGCGGTCCCAGGCGGCGGTGGTCGCCGCGCTCGTGATGGTGATGCCCCGCTCGCGCTCCTGCTCCATCCAGTCCATGGTGGCCGTGCCCTCATCCACGGAACCAATCTTGTAGGTCACACCCGTATAAAACAGGATGCGCTCCGTCGACGTGGTCTTGCCCGCGTCAATGTGCGCCATGATCCCGATGTTGCGCGTATCCTCGAGTTTGAATGCGCGGCCCATGATTTCTTGAGAAGCCTTCTTCTCTCCTGCCCGATTTGCTACAGCTTCCGTCACGATCTGCAACCTCTCCTACCAACGATAGTGCGCGAAGGCCTTGTTGGCCTCGGCCATACGGTGGACGTCTTCCTTCTTCTTGATCGCACCGCCACGCGCGTTGGCGGCATCGATCAGCTCATCCGCCAGTTTATCCACCATGGTCTTGCCTGCGCGTTCCCGCGAGTACTGCAGCAGCCAGCGAATGGCCAGCGATTGCCGCCGGAAAGGATTCACTTCCACCGGCACCTGATAGTTCGCCCCGCCTACACGCCGGGTTTTCACTTCCAGCACCGGCTTTACGTTCTCAATGGCCTTCTTGAAAATCTTCAAAGCATCGTCGTTGGTTTTCTTCGCCACCTGATCCATCGCGCCATAAAACACACGCTGCGCCGTCGATTTCTTGCCTTCCCACATCATCGAGCAGATGAACTTCTCCACGATATCGCTGGCATAGACCGGATCGGTCGCTTGTGACCGCCGAAAAACGAGTCCTTTGCGTGGCATTGCTCTCTATCGCTCCTTCGAATTCCTACTTCGCCTGCGCGGCCTTTGGCCGTTTGGCGCCGTACTTCGAGCGTCCCTGCTTGCGGTTTTCCACGCCCGCTGCGTCCAGCGTTCCCCGCACAATGTGATACCGCACGCCGGGCAGATCCTTCACGCGGCCGCCCCGCACCAGCACGATGGAGTGCTCCTGTAGGTTATGGCCGATCCCGGGAATGTAGGTGGTCACTTCCACGGAATTGGTCAGCCGCACGCGCGCCACTTTTCGCAGCGCGGAATTCGGTTTCTTCGGCGTCTGTGTGTACACGCGAATGCACACGCCGCGCTTTTCCGGGCAGCCCATCAAAGCGGGCGATTTCGTTTTGACCTGGACCTTTTCACGGCCCATTCGTACGAGTTGCGAAAACGTCGGCACAGTCGTCCCTCAATCGCGCGCAAATTTTTTCGCGGCTCTCGCAGGGCGCGCAGAAAAATGCGCGAGAGCGCACTCCAATGCTGAAAGGTCTACTGCGAATCCGGAGAAACAACCAGCAAGAAACTCCGTACGCACTCCAAGAGGGAGAACTGGTCTCTTGGCTTCGATTCGGAGAGGCTTACTCGGCTTTGCGGGGCTGGCGCCCCATTCCGGCCGCTCTTCTGTCCCATTCCGTCTTACTTTGTTCCGGGACCGAAGATATTCCCTTCAACTCGTCAGTCCCGATACATCTGGGACCGCCCCAGTCAGGTTGAATACATTCCTGACAAACAATGAAGTATAAGGAAAGCAACGTGCTCTGTCAAATCACTTTTGAAATGTCCCAGTGGAAAACCCTGTGCAAATCTTTGATTCGCAAGGAGCTGTGCCTGCACGCCCCATTCGTCCGGGATCCTCAGCGTGGTGGTAAGAGTTTTCTTGCGCTCAGATACCAGCTACCCTCGTCCGGATCCCTTATCTAACCCTATTGTTTGTAATAGATTATGGCTTTGGCTCTTTATCTTCCCCCGAGTCCGCGAACGGCCAAATCTTGAAAGCCTTCAGGAACTCCTCCAGTGGAGCTTCTCTCTTCTCAACAGTCTCAGCGCCCCCTGCGTCTCGTCGCTTGCTCATCCTCCCCGCTGTACCGCTCGTGTCTACCCCGAAACCTTCCGCCAGCGACGGCCTTTACCGCATCTTCCCACCAACCTACACTGGCAGTCGTGAAATGCTTTGCATTCGTCTTGCTTCTAATCCTTGCCGCGCAGCCAACGTGCGCGCAGCAAAAGCCCCCTGAAGTCCCCGCCCAAATCGAATTGCTTGAAACCCGTGTCCGCTTCGAAACCAACGGCGACAGCCGCAAAGAAGTTCACGCCCGCGTCAAAATCAACAACGAACTCGGAGCGCGCCAGTTCGCCCGGCTCAATTTCGATTACAACCGAACCTTCGAGCGAGTCGAAATCCCGCTTGTCCGTGTCACGCACCCCAGTGGCGGCATTTCTGACATTCTTCCCAGCGCCATCACTGACAATCCCAATCCCGCTGTCGTTAACGCGCCCGCCTACCAGGATGTCCGCGTCAGATCCGTCCGCATCCTCGGTTTAGGGACCGGCGACTCACTCGAGTACCGCGTGGTCACTACCGTCTCGCCCTATCCACTCGCGCCCGACTTCTGGCTCGACCATTCCTTCGACCGTACCGGCGTCGTCACGCAAGAAATCTTCCAAGCGGATCTTCCCGCCTCTCGTTCACCAGCCGGTCCCGTCGTCGTCAAGAATGAGCAGATGAGGGCTTCGCTCCAAGCTCGTCTTTTTGCCGTGCCACCGGTTTGGACTACCTCGCCACCAGAATTGGGAAAACCCACGCCGGTTTCTTCGATGAGTTCCGTAGATGACGCTTCGCCGGGAATCCACCTTTTCGTCCAAGGCTCGACGCCTGCCCCATCCATCGAAAGATCTGGGAAGAGCGAGGATGCCCGTGTTCTCTACGCGTGGGAGCGCACCGCGGCCGCCAAGCAGCCAGAACGGCGCAATGACTCGTCCGCTGTGGAAGATATATCAGACATAGAATTCGGGATGTCTCCGTCGGGGTGGGACCTCTCTCACGCGTTGTATGAAGCACTCGTTTTGCCGGACCCGCTTCCGGAAGAAATTACCGGACTGTCGCAGCAGCTGACGCAGGGCGCGCAAACTCCTGTTGAAAAAACAGAGCGCATTTATGATTTCGTCTCCAAAAAAATCCTAACGATTGATCTCCCTCTGGGGGCGACGGGTTTCCGTCCCCGCCCCGCCGGGGAAATCCTCTCTTCCGGATATGCCATTCCCGAAGACAAATTCTTCCTCTTTGAAGCGCTTGCGAAATCCTCAAATCTCCATGCGAGCGCCGTGTTGATCGGTCCGTCGAAAAAAATCAGTGCGCTCGTCGTTGGGCCTGCGGCGTTCGTTCACATACTGATTTGGGTCATGGATTGCGATTGCTGGCTCGATCCGATCCTGGAAGTGGCTCCGTTCCGCGCGCTTCCGGCGTCTTACCTCGGAAGCTCCGCGCTTTTCATAGGACCCTTTAGCGAAGCGCGGGATCAAAAGTCGCTGGTGTGGACGCAAGTTCCCAAGAACCTCCCGTCCGCTTCCTCGCAGAAAGTGGACGTAACCGCTTCACTCGATCCAGAGGGAAGACTTACCGCCAAAGTGAAGTACGCGATGCACGGAGAGAACGAACTGCTATTGCGTGTGGCGTTTCATCGGACACCAGAAGAAAAATGGAAGGAGGTCGCCCAGCTTCTCGCGCTCTCCGACGGATTCCGCGGACAGATTACAAACGCGATCGCATCCGATCCTTACGCGACGAAAGAGCCCTTTACGGTCGAATACGAAATCTCCCAACCCAAATTCGTCGACTGGTCGAAGAAGCCCGTGCGCATTCCGGCAATTCTACCTCTGGTGGGCTTGCCGGATCCGCCCGCGAAGGTCGCTGCCAGCACAGCACCATCTCCAATTGACCTCGGCACTCCGCTCGACGTCGAGGCGCACGTCACTCTGCATCTCCCCGCGGGTACCACCTCCACCGCGCCGACCGGCACATCTGTCGAGCGCGACTACGCCACATTTTCTTCAAGCTATTCCGCGCAAGCCGCCACCATCTCCGCCTCGCGCCATCTGCATTTTCTGCTGCGAGAAATTCCCGCCGCCCGGGCTGCTGACTACAACGCATTCCTCCGCGCTGTGCAAAATGATGAAGCCCAGGAATTCACCCTCGAGCGCAGCGAAACGCCCTCGCCAAAAACAAATTCGGCCGCGCCCGCTAAACCGGCGCCGCCAAATCCAATTGCGCAAAAGCCGTAGCTTTATTAAACCTGCAGAATTTCTTTCTCTTTGGAGGCGGAAAGATCCTCGATTTTCTTCGTTTCTGCGTGGGAAATCTTTTCCAGATCGTCCAGTGAGCGTTTCTTCTCGTCTTCGCTGATTCTCTTTTCCTTCTCGAGCTTCTCAATCGTTTCTTTCAAATCGCGCCGCACGTTTCGCACCGCGGTGCGGTGATTCTCCAGAACTTTGTGCAATTGCTTTACCAGGTCTTTGCGCCGCTCTTCCGTCAGCAAGGGGATCGGCACACGCACCACTTTGCCGTCGTTCGTGGGGTTGAGCCCCAGGTCCGATGAACGAATGGCTTTGTCAATCAGGGCGACCGCGCCCGGGTCCCACGGAGAAATGACAATCATCGAAGCATCCGGAATGGTCATAGTGCCGAGCTGGTTCACCGGCATCGGCGTGCCATGATAATCTACGCGCACGTGGTCTAACAGAGAGGCGTTCGCGCGCCCGGTGCGAATCGTTGCGAGGTCTTTGCGGAAGTCCTCGACGGCCTTATCCATCCGCGTCTTCGCCGCAGCCATCGCATCCTTCGTTGTCGCAATTGTCGTCATAGCGCCCTCAGCGTGTAGATAATTTGCTGGACCATCCGGTCCGCAGTTGTCGGCTCTTAGTGGAAAGAAACTCTTGCAGAGGATAGCATCAAGGCTTGCAGCTCCGTTTTCGACGTTCACTTACAACTGGCAACTGATAACGAATCACTTCATCACCCCGGTTTCACCGTCGAGCCCACCCTCTCGCCAAGAACCACCCGCCGGACGTTCCCGTGCCGGCTCATGTTAAACACCACGATGGGCATCCCGTTATCCATGCATAGGGAAATCGCCGTCGAATCCATGACCTTCAAGTTTTGGTGCAACACATCCCGGTAAGTAATCTGCGCGAAAAACTTCGCGCCAGACACTTTTTCCGGATCGGCATCGTAAATGCCGTCCACGCGCGTGGCTTTCAAGATCACGTCCGCCTTGATTTCCATCGCGCGCAACGCCGCGGCGGTGTCGGTTGAAAAATACGGGTTCCCCGTGCCCGCTGCGAAAATCACCACGCGGCCCTTTTCGAGATGGCGTATCGCCCGCCGCCGGATGAACGGCTCGGACACCTGATGCATTTCAATCGCGCTCTGCACGCGCGTGAAAACGCCTTCCTTCTCAAGCGCGCCCTGCAGCGCCAGCGCGTTGATCACCGTCGCCAGCATGCCCATGTAATCGCCGGTGGCGCGGTCGATCTCGAATCCCTTTTGCCGCCCGCCGCGGAAAATGTTTCCGCCCCCGACCATGATGGCAATCTGCACGCCCAGCGCTTGCACTTCCTTCAATTCGCGCGCAATCGCCTGTATTGTCTCGCCGTGAATTCCAAATCCCTGTGGTCCCTGAAGCGATTCGCCGGAGAGTTTCAGCAGAACACGCTTGTATGCGGGCTTCGTTCTCTTCGCCAATCTGCCTGCCGCGTTTTTCGACCTAGCCGACATTTTTCTCCTATGAGCTTCGCCTAAAATCCTCGGAATTGTAACAAACAATCCCTGCCGGGGCACAACGCGATGGCTTCGAAAACAAGAAGAGCGTCCCGATCCGGTCGGGACGCTCTGGAATGCTGAATCGGGGGCTTTGCGTCAGGTGTTGACGGGAACCGGGGTTGGTGCCGTTTCAGGTCCTGTACCCGCAGGCCCGCTTACCTCGCCGACCTTGAAGCGGACGAATCGCCGAATGGAGATGTTTTCCCCGAGCTTTGCCACTGCTTGAGCGATCATCTCACCAATGGTCACGCTCTCATCCTTGATGTAGTGCTGCTCGTAGAGGCAGTTTTCCTCGTAGAATTTCTCCATCTTTCCGTTGACGATTTTATCCACGACATTTTCCGGTTTCCCGGTGGCCAGCGCCTGCGCGCGGTAAATCTCACGTTCCTTCTCGAGCATTTCCGGCGTCACTTCCTCGCGACGCACGTAGCGAGGGTCCAGCGCCGCAATGTGCATGGCGATGTCGTGACAAAGCTGCTTAAACGCTTCCGTGCGCGCCACAAAGTCCGACTCGCAGTTGATTTCCACCAGCACGCCGATCTTTCCGCCCGCGTGGATGTAGCTGCCCACAAGCCCTTCGCTCGCCTCGCGCTGCGCTTTCTTCGCCGCGGCCGCCTGGCCCTTCTTGCGCAGAACGCTGATGGCCTTCTCGATGTCGCCGCCGGCTTCCACCAGCGCCGCGCGGCAGTCGGCGAACCCTGCGTTAGTCCTCTCGCGCAGTTCTTTCACCAGTTGTGCTGGTATCTGAATCGCTTCTGGTTTTGTGCTCATTCCTTGTCTCTTCTCACGAATCTTTTGAGATTATTCGATGCTCGCCGGAAGGATTCCGGCTCTTGCAAAACGGCCCGCCCCGAGCCGTTCGGGGCGGGCCTCTCGAAATTCCCACCCGCGCGGATTTGTTAGCGAGATCCCTCGTCCGGCGGCACGGTGGTTTCCGCCGCCTCGGCGCCCTCCGCCGGAGTTTCCACAACGCCCTCCACGAAATCGCCTTCCTGTTTCTCGTACTGCTCGTACGCGCTCGTGTCCACGTACTCCACGCCTTCCACCAGCGCCTGGTCTTCGGCCGACTTCTGTTCGGCGACCTTCGACTGCTGGTACGCCGTGTGGCCCTCCAGCACCGATTCCGAAATTTTCGACGTGAACAGACGGATCGCCCGCAGCGCGTCATCATTCCCGGGAATGATCCAGTCCACCACGTCCGGGTCGCAGTTCGTATCCACCACCGAGACAACCGGCACGCCCATGCGCCGCGCTTCTTTCACCGCAATCTCTTCCGCATTCGAGTCGATAACGAACATCGCGTCGGGGAGCTGGCTCATGTTCTCGATGCCCTCCAGGTTTTGATGGAGGTGCTTCATTTCGCGATCGAGTCGCGCGCGTTCCTTCTTAGACAGCTCGTTCATTCGGCCATCTTCGACCATGGCCTTTAGCAGCTTCAGCCGCTTGATGGACTTCTGCAGCGTCGCCCAGTTCGTCAGCGTTCCGCCCAGCCAGCGGTGGTTCACAAAAAACGCGCCGCAGCGCTTGGCCTCTTCGGCGACCGCTTCCTGGGCCTGACGCTTGGTGCCTACGAATAAAACTGCCTTGCCTTGTGCCGCCAGTTCACCTACGAACCGGCTCGCTTCACGAAACATTTTGAGGGTTTTCTGCAGGTCAATGATGTGGATACCGTTGCGTTCCCCGAAAATATATTCCTTCATTTTCGGGTTCCAGCGTCGCGTCTGGTGACCGAAGTGTACTCCGGCCTCCAGTAGCTCTTTCATTGTAATTTCTACCGCCAAGTTTCCTCCTTAATGGATAGCTGTTTGCGGTGGTGACTTGCGTCGCCACAGAACAGCCTATTGCCGGCTCCTTGCCGGCCGTGATCTTGGCGCCACGATTTTCACCGCGGCGCCAGAGTTCGTGGGTGCAGGGCTACGCCCCACACGAATCCTTAGCGCTTCGTGAACTGGAAGCGCTTCCGCGCACCTTTCTGCCCGTACTTCTTGCGCTCCTTCATCCGGGAATCGCGCGTCAGAAATCCGTTCGTGCGCAGCGCAGGCCGCAGCTCCGGATTGAACCGCGAAATCGCACGCGACAATCCCATGCGTATTGCGCCGGCCTGTCCACCAACTCCTCCGCCATTCGCCGTGACCACTACGTCCACCTGCTCGGTCAAGCTCGTGAACTTCAGCGGCTCCATCGCGTCATGCTGCCACGCATGATTCGGAAAATACTGCGCCACCGTCCGGCCGTTCACCGTGAATTTGCCCGTGCCCGGACGCAGGAACACACGCGCCACCGACTCTTTGCGCCGGCCAGTGCCGAGAAACCAGGACTGCTTACCCTCAATCGGCGTACCCGTAGAACTCAACGTTCCTCCTCGAACTGCGTGAACCCGGCCTCGCCGGGAGCAATTCCCCTGTGGCCGCGAATCGGCCAATAAACTCCACGCTTATTTGCTCCCTGCTAAGGCACCACTTAGAAAGGAACAGCAACGTGCGGAAAAACTCTTTGTGGCCCAGGCTAACTCTGCCCCATCGCGCGAATTTGGCGCGATAAATCCTGCCTGTCCTGCTCTATTGCTACAGCGCCACCGCCTGCGGCTTCTGTCCCACGTGGCGCGCCAATCCTGTCGCGTCGCGGTACACGCGCAACTTCTTTGCACGCCGCGCGCGCAGCTTGTTCTTCGGCAGCATCCCCAGAACTGCCTCGCGCACCATCCAGTCAGCCTTCACAGGTCGCAATCTCTTCGCCGGAACTTCCTTGAGCCCGCCCGGATACCCGCTGTGCGAGTAATAAATCTTCTGCTCGACCTTGTTCCCGGTCATGCGAATCTTGTCCGCATTGATCACCACCACGTGATCGCCTGAGTCCAGGTACGGCGTAAAGCTCGGCTTATCCTTGCCGATCAGGATGCGCGCGACTCTTGTGGCCAGCCGCCCGAGCACCTGGTCCGTTGCATCCACCACAAACCAATTCGCGCCCACTTTCAGCGCTTCGGCTTCCTCACCCTTCGCTACGTACGTCCTCATTGCGCCCAGTCACACCTTTCCCTCTAGAGACAAATTTCAATCTTAGAGTATGGTTCTCGCCTTGTCAATCGCGACCATCGAGTGGAAGAGCCCTCTCACATCGTATTTCCCCGGCGGAGTTGGGGTATGTAAATCCGAAGAGGCAGTAGGAAATGCCCGCTCGGCTCGAGAAGCCCTCTAACTTGGCGAAAGAAAAGAATGGTGCCCGGGGTGGGAGTCGAACCCCTCGGGGGAATTGATACTACGTAACTTATTGATTCTACGAAACGACAAAATGGAGAAAAACTGCAAAAACGCCGAAGTGAGGTACACGGCGGGTACACGGCGCTCCGATTCTCTGGCGCGGTGTTTGCACACGATACTTCGGGACTCGCACAAGGGCAGAGTCGGCCATTTCTATCGTTGGCGATTGACCTGACGATTTGATTGCAGATTGTAAAAGCCGTTTGCCAGTGCTGTTAAGTCGAATGCAGTCGCGATGCCTGATTAGACGTGAGACTTGGGTTCTTGTTCGTCCTCCGATGGCTCCGCGGGATGGCCGACACCGTAGGTGATGCCTGTTGTTTTGACTGTGATACCGGGTGAGTTGCGCAGGAACTCTTCATAGCTCTCGATTCGGTTATTTCGTAGGAGCCATAACAATACGAAGGACAAAAGGATGAAAAGATATGGCAGGGATCGGGGAAATTCAAAGTTCCGAACTGGTTGATGAATACCCGGCAAAACTCGAGTGGCGAAGTGATAAAAGGCGAAGAGCAGCGCAATTCCTATGCCCAGCCAATACTGGATCTTAAGATGGGTCAACATCGCGGATTTAGCGCGATGCTTTCCAAAGTAATAGTGGATGTCTTTTAGGTCAGCGACGCCCAAGAATTGGCGTTCGATGTTCGCAATAATGACCAAATTCCGGTTATACCAGTATGACGCATCGTATAGATGCGCGATCAGCCAAGCGGAAAGCATTATCATCAGCGAACAAGCAAAGTCTATTGGGATAATGTTTTTTTCCACTAGCGCAAAGACCGCAAAGGCACCAACCACGACGCCAACCGACTGCCAAACGACTAGGATATGCGTGTCGATATCGTTGAACATCTGGTCGTACATTTTTAGCAGAAATTCTTTTCTATAGTCTTCCATGACCTTCGTAACTCTTCCAAAGACTGTTGATGTTCCTGATCGACTCTCGAATGCACCTTTCGTACCCGCCTACTGGATGTGGTCGGAATATTTCACCATCAAAGTAATCCCCGAACGCAGCATCGAGGGTGAACCGATTACAGTCTATACTCACCACGGGCATGATTTCAGCCAGCCTCCGTTGGATATCGGGACGCCCTCCGAGCAGATGGACAGAACGCTTGAAGAATCTAGGTGGTATTGCGGTGCCACCATAACTCGTTGGAACGCTGTACCCAAGGATAAATCTTTTTGGAATGTGGCTATCGAGCTTGTTCTTCAAACTGGGATGTTTGGGCACAATGATAACCCGGTCACAATAGAGGCTCAGTTCCGAGGCCTGATCGAGAATCCTAGTCAGTTGTCGTGGGTCAGCAACGTCGAGTGCTACTGTGATTACTGGTCTTGTTGCTTTGGCAGCTTCGAGGTGCCGCTCGAACGAATAGTTCTTCCACTCGATATCGAGAAATCCAACTCTGTCACATTTCCGAACATCGCGTAGGTTTGTGTAGCGTGCTCCCGGAAGCCATCCATATCGCCGCGCTATCCTTAAGACGCGGTGACTGTGCGCAACAAATTTGAGGACGATCATTCTGAGTACCCCTATCGATACCGAGCCTTCAACTCTTCAACCCGACTTGAGGCGCGACCGTCTCACCAACTTTTGGTTGAGACTTGAACTGAGGTACCCCAAAAGTAGCACCTCGGTATGGTTTACTTCTTGGTGACTGCCACCTATGGTAGCGCCCAGTCCTAGGAGGGACGCTAACATGAAGATCAAGAAGAAAGCTACGGCTCAAAGAAACTCGCGAAACCGAAGAAAACCCAAGCGGTGAGGTCCACAGCGACTCGTGCCAATATCGCTGAGGGGACGCGCCTGTTCGCCCTCGCCGGACCCCCGACCAAAGCCCAATTTATCGAGGTGTACGGACCGAAAGGGCCAAAGATGACCTGGGCGCAACGCGCGAAGGCTGGTGTCGATGCCAAACACTTCCAAGAGGCGCTCAAGGCGAAGTCATAGAAGTCAGACCACAAAGGCCCTCGGTCGCGAAACGGCTGAGGGCCATAGTCTTTGCCCCGCCGATTCTTCCAGGTTTCGCAGCATTACAAGCCACAGGTCCGGTTGGACTCGCGAAAATGAATGGTAGAATCGTTTGTTGACATTCCATCAATAGATGACGTAAACTCAACTCCAGCTTATGTGCTCGACTGAAAGACGATCCCAAGCGATGGCCCGCGCACTGATCAAGGAGTGCTTTGCGCAGGGAGACTTTATCCAGAGTAAGCACTTCCGTGAAAGGTTAGCTGCTCTAACTGTAGAGAAGGACGTGACAATACAGGATGTTCTCCACATAGGGCAGCACGGCCACATTTACAACGAACCGGAAATTGACCCGAAGCACGGAGAATGGCAATACACGATTGAGGGCACCAGCCCGGACGGACTGCTCATTAGGATCGTTTTCAGTTTTAAAACGGATGACCTTGCATTGCTGATTACAATCTTCACTCAGCAATAAGGCAAGCGAAACCGAGGCGGAAGGGAGCAAATGGTGCAATCCAGAAACGCAAGAATCGGGAGAGTGAAGCATCGGTGTTCGAATTGCGATGCCGAGGCTACCCAAATCACAGGTAATTATCTGTTCAGTGAGAGCGGTCTAAGCAACTTAGTGCTGAAAAACATTGAGATCATCAAGTGTGATCAGTGCGGTAACTCAGACCCCATCATCTCCAAACCGAAAGACATAATCCGGACGTTGGCGAGAGCCATAGTTGATAAGCCATTCGCGCTAACAGGAGAAGAGATTCGGTTTCTGCGCAAGTATCTCGGAATGAGTGGGGACACGTTTGCACGCCACTTGCACAGCGATAAGGCCGTTTTGTCCCGATGGGAGAACGACCGCGAGCCAGTCGGATCCAAGAGCGATTTGCTCATTCGAACCATCGCAGTGATCTTGGGAGAAGGGTTGCGAGAGGGCAGCGAGAACGTAGTTAAAAAGTTTCCCGAAATTGTTGATGAACCAAGAAAAGTTCGCTGGGAACTTGACCCCGAACACCTACACGTCGAGTTAGCTGCAGGAAAGGAACCGTTATGACACAAATCCATGAAATCCACATCTCGATTGACAAAAAAGAGTACACGTCACCTAGTCCTACTACGGGACAGGCACTGTATGCATTAGGGCAAATTGCGCCCGGTTACGATTTATTCCGGGAGACACACGGCTCGGGAGACGACGAACTCATACCCAATAGTGGTGTCAGCGTTGAACTACACAATGGCGACAAGTTTTATAGCGCACAGTCAACCCTGAATCCCGGCAATGAGTGGTAACGGCCAAACGCAATTGCTCCCTGAATCGGATCGAGAATTCCTCGATGAGAAGGGCTACGTTTATGACGTGCAGCAAGCCGGCGACGTCTTTGTCACGATTCGCGATTTCATCCTCCCGGAAGCCTATTCGCCACGATCTTGCACTTTGCTCTTGAAACTGCCCGCAGGGTACCCAAATGCAAATCCCGACATGTTTTGGACCTCACCCAATGTGCGCCTCGTCGGTGGGGGAGTACCCGTCGCTACCGAGGCTGTTGAGGTATACCTGAACCAGTCATGGCAGCGCTGGTCTAGGCACACGAACACCTGGCGCGCGGGAATCGACAATATTCAGACCAAATTGCGTGCTGTTGTCAGCGAGCTCGCAAAGGGCAGGTGAATGCGCTATTCAATCACATTTCGCTCTGACGATTTTGAGATCTTGAAGGCGCACTTGTTCCCACCGTCGGTTTTGAGGGAACGCGCTGCCTATCTTATCTGCAGAACTTCCACATCATCGGATGAAACCCGACTTTTGGTTAGGGAAGTAATCACAGTCGAAACACATGAGACCCTCGAATCATCTGCCGCCCATATGTCGATCAAATCAACATCATTTATGCGGGCTATGAAGATTGCCCAAACGCGAAAGAGTGCGTTCGTATTTGTTCACTCGCACCCCGGTGGCCTTACAGAGTTCTCTCGCCAAGATGACTTAGAAGAAAAAAAACTCTTCGCAACAGCCTATACAAGAATCGATCGAAAGGGGCCGCATGCAAGTCTCGTTATGGCCTCACCCGGTTCCATCAAAGGCCGGGTCTGGCTGGCTGATGGGAGCCACATCGCTTTGGATTCGATCCGCGTGATCGGTGCGCGATTTCAATTTTTCAACTCTGGAGAAGCACAGCCTGACGAACGGTATGATCGTCAGGTTCGTGCCTTCGGTGGCGGTGTGCAGGGGGTTCTGTCTAACCTCAAGATCGGAGTGGTGGGGGCAGGAGGAACGGGGTCCGCTGTCGCAGAGCAGCTTATTCGTCTTGGCGTTGGCACTCTATACGTGTTCGATGGAGACAAGCTCGACGATTCCAATTTGACGCGTGTCTATGGGTCTGGCCGCGAACAAGTTGGCAAGAAGAAAGTTCGGATAGTCGAAGCGTCTGCAAATCGAATAGGGTTGGATACATCAGTGATTCCTGTCGAGAAACCCATCACCTTTCGTTCTGCGGCCGAGCTACTGAAAAACTGTGACGTGGTTTTCGGATGTACCGACGATCAATGGGGCCGGTCGATTCTGACGAGGCTCGCGCTCTATTATTACATCCCTGTGTTTGATATGGGCGTCAGAATCGATTCGGAGCATGGATTGGTCAGATCTGTCCAAGGGCGTGTCACCACCCTCATACCTGGCAATGCTTGCTTGTTCTGCCGTCGTAGGCTTGATCCAAATACTGTTGCCTCGGAATCCATTGCAGCAGCAGATCCTGCTGCGGCCACGCGATTGCGACGTGAAGGTTACATCCCAGAAGTGGACACGGCTGCACCGGCCGTTATTTCATTCACAACAGCAGTCGCATCTTGGGCTGTTTGCGAACTCTTACATCGACTGACCGGCTTCATGACGGACGAGAGGACTTCAACAGAGGTATTGTTTCTATTCGATCAAAGCAGAGTCCGAACAAATAGTGTGCCCTCCGAAGCCGGATGTTTGTGTGCTGATCAGTCGAAGTTCGGTCGAGGAGATTGCGAGCCTCTACTCGACCTGACTTGGCCCTCGGAGTGACGCGATGCCGCGTCGCGAACACAAGCCTAGCGCCGCCTACGGTTCTGTGACGACTGTAGCTTCGATGGATGACGTGCCGAAGCGGTTGGGCGACACTGTTTATTTGATTGAACGCGGTGGCACACTGCGATGGGCGGTGCTGATGTGCCCGTGCGGGTGTGGCAAGCGCGTTGAAGCGAACCTGATGCGGAGTAGATGGCCCCGATGGAGGGTAAGGCGTCACAAGGATCGATCGATCACACTGATGCCCTCGCTTTGGTTATCGTCCGATGATTGCGGGAGTCATTTTTGGATCTATCGCAATCGGGTGGTTTGGGTGTCGGAAAAGAAACCGCGCGCTAGACGAACATAATCACCCGAAGTCCATTGTGTTGAAAAAGTGCACGTCAACAAATTCATGAGCGTGTTGCGGCCCTCGGCCTATTCAGACAAGTCCATGCCACTTAAACAAATAATTGGGCTGGCAACCCACCATCATGTTCAGCTTAAAGGTCACGCATTGAATAACAGATGAAGAGCGGGTGGGATTCGAACCCGTAAGCTCAACTCATAAGATGTAAGTTGCTGATTTATCAAGACGCCAGAAACGTCAGGATGGCAGGATGGGCAGAATCCCCGCATTGAAGTACACGCCGGGTACATGGCGCGAGTCCCGTTGGGGAAATTCTCGAATCGAGGCTACTGCAGTGACAGCTCGGCGCTCAGAGGTAACTGATTGAAACTTTACGGCTCCGGTCGCCACCTCTGGCGCTGAAAGTAACACCCAGGAAGTCTTATTGCACCCTTATTGCACCCAGATTCGACCGCTGCTCTCACGCGGCAGCAGTCACGAACCTCCAGTTGCGGGGGACAACCACGCCCGCGCGCGCTATTTCAACGCGAAGTACGCTCGGACTGCCTCGATCAAAACGTCCGGCTTTATCTCGCCCGGAATCGTTGTTTTCAATCCTGCGAGGACCGCGGGCCACTCTTTGTGGTCTACGGGAAATGCCGCAATAAAGGAATTCAAATCAGCCTTGATGGATTCTGGCACGTTCGGTCCCGTGCCGCCGGGCAGAGTAGCTGCGATTCGAAAAACGTCCGTTCGATGTTTTGCGATGTCCTTTCCGTCCACTTTTTCGCCCCGTTGCGCGCGCGCTGACAAATCGAGCCACGCGCGCGCCTTCAGGGGAATCAATGCGACCGGGTTTGCAAACGGCAGGTTTTTCTCTTCATTATGCTGTTCGACGATCAACTTGTAGTAGTCGTCGTTGAGCAGAATTGCGGAAAGGCTTGCTGCGCCTTCGTCGAACTTTACGGGTACGACGTGCTGTCCAGCTCCCAGCTCAATTCCGAGCGGCTTTCTGCTGAATATTTCGAGCATAACCGGGTACGTTTCATCCTGCGGCTTTTGAAAACGATAGAGTTCTCGCTCGCCCGTCGCCTTTTCCCTGACTTGATATTTCCCGGCTTCGATGAACTCCCAGAAGCGCGCCACAAACGCTTTATCTAGAGCTTCGACGACCAGGACGATATCCATGTCCTTAGTGGCTCGAAATTCCAGGCTCTGTGTCGAGAGCCACTCGTGACATGCGACTCCTCCGATCAAGACGAAAGCCTTGCGATACTCAGCGAAATGCTCCCTAAACCGATCCAACCCTCGAATCATTGTGGTAGTCCCTCGACCAGGAATTGAAGTTCTTTTTGAATTCGTTCGTCCGCATTGTTGCGGAGGCTCAAATACAGGGAGCAGCGATCTGCCGTCCCGTTTTCCGTTAGCAACCACGGATCGTACTTCCAGGCTTCCATCCGCGCTTGGGCATCCTCGCGTCCGTCACAAGGAACTATGTTTCCTTTGCCCAATGCGCTGACGACATCTTTGTCGCGCATCGCGTATGTTGGAAGTTGGTCGTCGGTCAACATGGATATTTGGGTCAGAGCGCTGACTCCTGCGATGACGGCCCGCGGGCGTGGTTGTCCCCACCGCACCCAGTAGGTGCGTTTGACTGGCGTTGCCAGTAGTGGCTCAGCCTTTTGCCAAAGGTCCCTGCCGCGCAATTCAAATCGCAAGAGAATCGTCCGCCCTGCACGCTCCACTTTGCTGAGCTTCGCTGCTACCAATTCCTCTTGCGCTTTGCTCATCGCCATCGCCGAATATCCAAGCCGCTTCGCGAGCCGCACCAGAGGTTCCGGAGGGAAAGGCGCCTTGAGAATGTGATACAGCACCACAACCTGAGAAGTGGGCGAAAGCTTTTCCAGAACACGCATGTCCGCTTTCGAGAAGTGCTCGCGGAGATCAATCATCAGCGTGGGAAGAAACATTTGCGTTCCCGGTACAATGAACGGAACGCCTTGTTTGACGAACCGATTTCGAAGGTAAGACGGGAGCCGATCAAAGATCAGAATGACATCGGCCGACAACCGTTTCTTGAGCAATTCGGCTTCGCTAGCATACTTCGGTGCCGACAATTCTCCGGGCTTCGTCTTTTCTATCGCGAAGTAGAGGGGTCTGCCGTAAAGCATGGCCCGCGAGAACTGGTATCGTTCCCTCAAGAAGAGAGGGAGATTTGCTGTGTCGTGCTTAGGCACGCTTTCGAGCTGGGGACTCGTCCCGGTTACCCGCTCGATATAGCTGGTCAAGGAAGTGTCCGTGGGCATTCTCATACTAAACTAGCTTAGCACAATAAACATCATTTGTGTATTATGCTTATTTTCGTTTATCATGCTCATACATATAGACTTACAACATCAGTTGAAAGACAGCTGCCTCGTCGCTAGCGACATTCAATGCCTCATCACGGATAAAGGTATGTATACCTTTATCCGTGCAGATGCTCCATTCCATTGCAGGCTACCTTGGTATATATACCAAGGTAGCCTATGAGCTCCAAAGACCGAGAAGAATCTCTGATTCAGCAGTTTAAAGAACGCATTGAGAATTCCCAGAAACACGTCTTCTCTCCGGCGGAAATCCTGTCCTTGCTTACTCAGCTACGGGCCGAATACCCGTTCCCAAGATCCCTGTCCGAACGCAAGTTGCAGCGCACTCTCGTTGATGACGGAATTCTGAGAGAGATCAACCTTAGCGCTACGTATTCGTTCGAAGCGAAACGCTACCACTTCGGAGCCTTCTCCGAGTACGAACTCGCCTTGTCCCTAAAACCAGGCGCTTATCTGTCGCACGGTACCGCAGCGCAACTCCACGGCTTGATAGACCATGATCCAACCACCATCTATATCAACAAGGAGCAATCTCCGAAGAGCTCCAAAGGAAGTCTCACTCAAACAGGTATCGATCAGGCCTTCGCCAGTAAGCAACGGACTTCCGCCTATGCCGTCACGCACCAACAAACAAAAATAGTCTTACTGAGCGGGAAGCACTCCGGCCGCCTCGGCGTGACGAAGATCACCGGCTCACAGGCTGAGGAGCTCGAACTGACCGACCTTGAACGCACCCTCATTGATGTCGCTGTCCGCCCTACGTACGCTGGCGGCTCCAAGGTTGTGGCAAGAGCATATCGAAATGCCTTGCCGCAGGCTTCGATGTCGCGCCTTGCGAAGACCCTTCACGACTTGAATTACGTTTACCCGTATCATCAGGTCGTTGGATTCTATTTGCAGAACGCCGGTTGTCCTCTATCGGCGTTGCAACCTCTCCGAGATCCCGGACTCCAGTTCGACTTCTATCTGGAACATGCCATGAAACGAACTCGCTTTGATTCAACCTGGCGACTACACGTTCCCGAAGACCTATCCAGTGCGCGTTGAATCACGCCCAGCAGCGCCACGGAAAGCATCGAATCCTGTCAGAATCTATCCTTATGAAGGAGGTTGATCGCACCCCCGTAGAATCGGAATGACAATGTCGGCTTGATTCGCAATACAGCTGTCGTATGTGAAAACCGACTCGACTCGTTGCCCAATCCTTTCTCATAACGCTGTAGCCTGATAAGGAGCAACAGCTCAGCTTGCTTCTTTTTCAGTAACCGGCCCAGGAATTCTGAAGAACAAATTAGGCGCTGGCCCCCACAAGCACCGTCGTCATCCTGACGACTGTGTCGGCCCCATGCTTCAGACGATGCAACGCGTTTGCCGCCTGGCGTAAGCCAAGCACGATTAAACGCATCTCTCGCTTTAAGATTCCAGAGTTGCCTTATTTCTCGAATGAAATACGGCCGAGTCACTGCGCAACCGGCGCCCAGGGGATCGGGGATCGATGGTTGGTTCGCCCAAAGCAAGGTTAATTGTGGTCGGGGAATTGACGGTTTGCGTGATGTTGGAGCCGCTCGCAACGGGCGAGTTCGTAACCTTTGCTCCCTGAGCATTCAGCGCAGCATTTCCATTTTGGCCTTTTGATTTTGTGAACCGATGGATGAAATAGCCGATCAGAGAGAGCGCTGCAGCGCCAGCAACACCGTCAAACAGCCATTTGTAGTTCTCGGAAAGCCAATTCATTAGACTTATTTTAGCATTGCCCTGTCGCTGCGGGAGCGTGTTGGCCATGGCTCACAACAACGGTCCGCCGAGTCGGTCATAAGGGGACCGCTGACGCACTCAACGGTCGCTGACCGCGTTTAACCCGCCGAAAATGAAGCCGCACCGAGGGAAAGTCAGCGCGGAAGGAAATACTCCTCCGCGCTCTCATGGCCGGGGAAGTAACCCTGGAAATACTTACGGGTCAGAATTAATTTCGGTTTCCCCAAAAAGTCGTCCCAGCTTTCGAGGTAATCGGCTTTAGGAATACGCACCTGGGTCCCATTCGCAAGCCGAATTACAGCTCCGATCTCGTCGACCTTTTCCAAGCTATATTCATGCTCACTGGTGCCTCTAGATATGGGTGCAACAATGACCCTCTTAAACTCACCAAACTTGGACGTTGTTGTTTCTGGTTTTCCGCTCTTCGGGGTGGCTGTATCGCTAGAAGATGCGGAATCACCGATAGTCGGAGGCCCTAGGTCGCCATGGTTTTGCCAGTCGGTCCCGTCCGTATCCACAGGGCATCCCGCGGTTTTGAGCTTAAGAGCAAACTCGTGACGTTTGGCATATGAATTATCCATCTTCACAACATGTCGACCGGCCACATCACTAAAAGGTCTGACCTGGCCGAATTGCACAAGTACCGTTTGGCTTGGGTGAGAGGCGAAGGCCATGCCTGCTTCAAACAGGACGTTTGGCCTCGCTTGGCCGGTCAGCATCCGTTCGCTGACAGGGTCGTCCACAGTCAGCAAATCCGCGCGGAGTCTCGCTTCGTCGTCAGGCGAGAGCAGCACTACAGCAGCTTGGGCATGATTGAACGCTGCTTCCAAGATCTCACCGATATATGGGCTTGCCTTTCCAGTGAGCTGTATAGCCTTAGTCCACTCCAATGGTTCTAAACCTAGCGCCCGCAGAAACATAAATGTTCCCGCACGAAGTCTTTCGTCCCTCCCATGGATTACAAACACTCTCCGCTGCTTTTCCATCGAGCTTATGCCTTGTTTTACTTCACGTAACTCCTCGGACTCTTTTTGATCCGGTCTAGGAGTCGCGCTCTGCGCTCTGGGATTACGCCGAGCAACTTCCTCCTCCCACGCCCGCTGGAGGCCTTCAAAATCAAGAATACTGTCCCAGGCAGCCGCTGTCTTGATAGGGGCATCGGGCGAGTACTCAAAATTGGTGCTGAAATAGTTCGGGAAGTCTGGGATGAAGAGCATCCCCAGACGAGCGGTCTCGTTCCCCACCGGTCTCGAAGCCATTCGGTTTATCTGGTCGGAAATTTCAATGACGGAGAAACCCTTCGACCCGTGGTCCTTGTATAAGGCCTGAAAGGCCTGAAGAACCCACGTGCACGCTTCTTCGCAGCGTGCCCTGAGGCCGGGTGGCAAATAATATACGGCGGCGAAGGCAGGATAAAACTTATTACCAATATTTCTCAGGAAGCTGTTTTGTACAAGACTATTGAGCAAGTGACGTTGGCGACCCAACTCGACTCTTTTGGCGTGGTCTGGCACACCATTCCCCGTCGCCAGGAATTGTTCGGCGATCTCTCGAACCAGCGCCATCGAGGAATCATCCAGGGGCGGCTTTGGTTGCACCCTATCCCAATCCATTCTGTTAATCCTTTTATATCGGCTATAAGTCTATACTGCATTTCATATGGCAGGGAATCAGAGCGACAGGCGCCAAAGGTCGACTAACAAATGAACGAACCGATTAGCCAGCCAAAGGCAGCTGCACCTCAGGATTCAGCCCCTTCATCCCTAGAAGCCCTGTTCCAGAAAGCGAAAGAGCAGGGAGGCTTTGAGTATCTCTACGCCTTAGTCAGAATCGACGGCATCCAGTGCTTTGAGGGATACAAAGACGAGCTAGTTGAACTACGCGACTGGCTCAGGCAGCCACCTGGCAGCGACCTCCTCGATGCGTATCGCTTCCTTTCTTCGCGGCCTCAGCCCCTAGAACTCTTGCAGAATCTCCTGAATTGCGCGAACGGCAAACATTATCAGGTACGCGCATTCATGCACCTGAAACAAGGGCAGTTTCCTAACGCCGTATGGCCCACAATCTCAGAAAAAATCCAATCCCTAGTCGCTGACGCCAAAGTGTCCGGTTTCCCCGACCTTGGAGACCGAATCGCAACAAGTTACCCCACAAATCTTCGCGAGGGACAGGAAACGGATCATGACGCGATCGCGACTGCCTTCGGCAGCCTGTCACAACTGCTGCGAGAGCTTTTTGAAATCTACTTTGGCAAGCGCTTGAAATTTAGAAACGGAGAAAAATACATCAAAATTCCTAACAGTCTGGACGTTCTCGAATTGATGACCGATGACGAGTTCGGTCTATTCGGACTCCGCGTTCACTTTTCTCAGAACTGCACGGCGGACTTCCACCGTACGCAGAAAGGCGTGTTCGGAACCAACGTCGAATTCGGTCCTCCGGTCACGTTTCTAATAATGTCGCTCAAACCGAGCAGCAATGAATATCGCGTAAGCGGCAAACGTCTGTATGAAGTCGGTCTCCCCGGTCGTTACAACACACTTGGAGAGTGGAAACCACTCATCTATCCAGGCAACCCTGACCATCTCCTTAAAGAGGTTCAGCAGCTTTCCAATGATCCCGATGTTCAGGGCGTACTTCTATATCTCAGACTTACAGGCCATCGCTGCCTTGAGTTCGCACTGCGAACAAACTTGGAACTTCCGGGCGTATACACTGCGACTCGGGAGGGAGGTCTTCATATCTGGAAGTGTCCGACTCAGGATTACGACCCAAATGATAAGAATACTTGCGTTTATGACTGCTGGCTTGACTTAAGCACCGGGGATGTAGAAGACATCGAGAAAGGCTTATCAAGCATCGGACACCTGATCAGTATCCTTTGCTTCCCCTACGGTGCAGCCTACAGCTGGCGCAACAAATACCGGACGACCGTGCCCGAGACGCGAAAGCTCACGCCTACCCATGACGAACTCAAACTTGTTGACCATCTATTGCAGACTTTCCCCTACACACCAGACGGCGTTCTTCTAGCGTCCGCAATTGACTGGTACAACCGCGGGACTATTTCGACCAATGTTTTCACGACATTCTTTTGTTATTACGTGGCGCTCGAAAGTGTGGCCGTCGCGATTGCAGACGGAGCAGATCTTGGAAAGACTTCAATTGCCAAGCCCAACAAGACAGAAAAACAAGCGGCCACTATTCGTTGCATCGAGCAGAAACAGAAAGAGTTACTACAAGCAGACCCGGTCCGATTCGTAACGGAGTCGTACTTTCAATGCACACAAAGTTTAACCGCCAAAACCAAGTTGGCTGTGAATGCCATCTTTGGAGAAGCTCATCCCTATCTTAAATTGTTGTTCGAAGACTTCCCGGACGGGGATGTCTCGCTCTCAAAATTACGCTCAGCGCTCGCCCATGGTGGTGTTAGTCTCCTCGACAGGAAACACGAACATCTGGTCCGCAAACATCTTCATGAAATGGAGCGAATCACAAAGGACTTCCTTCTGAGAGTCCTATTCCGGCTTGATAAATCGGACAAAGTCCCTGACTGGTCTGGAACATTCCAGGTGAGCCTTATCACGGCAGACCCGAGGTCCACACTGTTTTCCAGTACAGAGAATATCTTCCCAAAACCGACTGATTGGAGAATTCGTGCAGAATGGTGCGAATGAAAGGCCACATACACTGTAGGCGGTTGCGCCCGTTTACAGCTTCTTTGTAGAAAAATCCTGTCTGGATCCGGACCACGAATCACGTTTCGTCAAGCCCTTCCCGCCAACCCTGCGCCTAGACCGCCCGCTTCTTCAGCAAACGCTATAGTTCGCTTAAGATGTTATTGCTTGAGTCCTTACCTGCCGGGCATGATTAACCTCAGGCAAGCAGCTATTCAGCTGACTCTTGTGCCGCCGGCGGCCACATCGCGGCGGCACGATTTTAATTCGGGCGAACCGATGTGCAAGAAGACCTATCTTCCAAAGTCTATAGTCACTCTCCTTCTGTGCTCCCTCTCGCACTTTACTGCATCTCTTGTTGCGCAGACCGCCCCTAAAGGAGCTCCATGGAGGCCCCCAGAACTACAGGCCGTCGATCCCGAAATTCGCGGGCTCTTGGATCAAACTTCTTCCACCTGTGAGCGGTCCGATCCCAATGAGGTAGTCGAGCGGGTTCAGAAAGCCGTACGCCTCGCTGACGTTCGGGGCCTTATTCGAGACAGAGCGCTCGCCGAGGCAGTCTTGGGATCTGCCTACATCGGCCAAGCGAAGATCGCGAGTTAGCCTTTGGCACCTTCCAAAAAGCATTGCAAGACGCCATCGATTCGAAAAATGCAGTGCTACAGGCCGACATCCTGGTCGTATTGGCGTCCGAAGCCCAGTTGAAGGGCAATACCGAACAGGCGGCAGACCTCGTTGCCCGGGCGTTGGACTTGGCCGAAAAGAACGGAAGTCTATACGAAAAAGCGCGCTCTCTCGGCGAACTCGGCAAGCTTACGCTCGCGATGGGAAAAACCGACGATGGAGCACGGCTGATTGATGAAGCGTTGCAGATTGACAAGCTGAATGACTATCGATTCGAAGCGATCCATCTCGTATATCGCGGCACGTATTTGGGATTGGCTGGCAAGATTGATGCTGCGCTCGACTCACTGCTTCAAGCGAGAACCAAGGCTATTTCGTGGCGAGACGCGTACACCTTTATTACCGCGGAGAATACCTATGCGTTTGGCCTCATCCAGAAAGGAAGGGCCAACGAAGCGATCGAGGATCTAAGCCTAATCAACGAAGGGAAGCTCAGTAAATTTGTCGCGGACACCAAGGAACAGGCTTGTCTGGCGTCAGGGCTAGAGCTCCCGGTGTTACACCTCACCTTTCTTGAAGGTTTCGCAAACGCGCTTGACGCGGCGAAACAGAAGGACAAGGAGCTGGAGATTTGGCAGGAGGCCTATTCCTACAGCCATGACAGAGGCATTCCCGCTGGCGAAGCCGAAACAGCTCAGAAAGTTGCAATTCTCAGCAATCAACTTAAGAAAACCGACGACGCCCTAAAGTACTTCGCGATAGCAGCAGAGGGGTACCGGCAACTCCAAAACGAATCCCAGCTAAAAGAGATTCAGATAGCCGAGGCTCTCCTGCTCGTCAACGCAGGTCGAGCAAAGGAAGCGCTTCCGCTCCTCGACCAAATTGCGCCATACGCAAGAGCTCATCATCTTAGGCAGCAGGAATTCAGCACGTATCTCCTGGCCGCGGAGATTTATCAACCGGCGGGCGATCTCCTTCATGCTCGTGAGCAACTGGAAAAAGCGCAGGCTCTTGTTCAACCCGGACCTTTCGACTCGGAGATTGACAATCATTTGGTGTTGGAGGCGTACAGCAGGGCGAGCGATGTCTACCGAGGACTACAGCTCCCCCAAAAGGAACTAATCGCCACCGAGAAGGCGTTTGTCACAGCGCGTCACCTCAACGATGACAAAGCTAGGTCGACGCTTCTCAGGTATCTCGATCAAAGACTAGCCGAGCTCCGGGCCAAGGAATTGGCTAAGGAGGACGAACAGAATGGTCAGCTCGCGGACTCGCTCATCTATTCTCTCATTATCACTACACGGGAAGGATCGCCTTCCAAGCCAGAAGACGATGCGTCCAGTTGGAATAGAGCTTTAAATCTGCCTACCAGAATTGCCCAACAGACGGCTGGGACCCAGGTTCTCACACAGATCCTCAACGAAATAGGACCGCTTCTTGGTCTCGAACGGATCGCGGTGTTGGATGCCATTTCGCGCTCTTACCTTGCGTCAAATTCCGAACCAGCACTCGCTGAGAAATTTGCCCTCGAGTCTGAGAAGTTGCTCGCCACTTCATCGGGCAATGTAGTTCTCCTTAAAGCGGAAATCGCGTGTGAACTGGCCATTGCATACGCGCGTCAATTCAAGTACCCCCTAGCCAAATCGAGGCTGGCCGATTGTCTACAGCTTGCTGGTGAGACGGAAGACAAACCAACAAAAACATTTGCCGAAGCCGCAGATATAGTCGTTCAACTCCAACTTGGCGATATCGCAGCGGCTAGAGCCTCGCTCGATAAGCTGATTTCTGGCGCTCCCGACAACCCCGAACTCCATGTCGAGCTCGCGATGTCTCTCGCGAGCAGCAAACTCTATGATGAGGCGACGTCCCAGCTCGATTTCGCAGTCAAGAAATTCGTAGCAATGGGAGACAAAAAAACGTCAGCCGGGGCGTACATGCGGGTCGCGATCGCGCTCAATTCTGACAATTCGCCGAAGGCGCAACAACTGCAGGTGCGCTATTTAAACGAAGGAGAGCGAATCTATCGCGACCTAGGCGACATCCCGCAGCAGGCGGCCGCATGCAATGCACTGGGTGCGTACTACGCCAAACTTTCGAAATGGAGGCCCGCCGTCGAGCAATTCAATAGCGCGTATGCACTCGCGCAGAAGGTGAGTCGGGACGATCTCGCGGCGCTTGCGTTGGCGGGCTTAGGGAACGCCTACCAAGTCCAGAAAGACTACAGCAAAGCCAGCGATTTCCACAGAAGAGCAGCCGAAGCTTATTTGAAAGTGAAATTCCCGTTGCAGCAGGTGATCGCCCTCGAAAGCCTTGCGGAAGACTACGAAGCAATGAGAGAACCAGACGAAGCGTTGGCATCCCTACTTCAAGCCAAGGCAGCAGCAGCCCAAATCCCACCACTTAACCAATATTTTCTCGATTTTTTCTTGGGTGAATTTTACAGAAGGCAGGGACGCTTCGAGAAGTCACTGGCTGCATTCCACGATGCCATCGAAGTCACGAGTCAAGCGGAGGACCTTGAACATTGCGGCTATGCGCATTTGGGAGCGGCGCAGCTGGATGGGCTCATCGGGAGCTGGGAAGACGCAGTTAGAGAAACCCAAGTGGCTCTCGATTTGTTCCAAAAACTCGGCAATAAGCAGGGCCAAGCATCCGCGTGGGCGACGCTTACGGGAATCTATAGCGACCGAAGTTCTTCGCTTAAGGACTTCGATAAAGCGCGACAGTGTTATGCGAAAGCGCGGGAGTTTGGCTACGGAACAATTCTTCAGCTAGATCTTTTGGAGGTATATCTTCAGACCGGCGAGTACGCGGAGGCCGCGAGAATTGCTGCGGAAAGCGTTAAGAGCTGCGTGAAAACGGCCGACCTCGATTGCCAAGCGCATGGCCTCTTGACCCTGTCCGAAGCCAAGAGACAAGGCGGAGATATAAAAGCTGCGAGGGAAGCATTAAACCAAGCACGCCCGATGGCATCCAAGTCCCTCGATTTGTATCTGCGAGGTCGTCTCCTGTACGCCGAGGCGCGTCAGCTCACCTCGGAACACAAATTCGATGAGGCCCTCTCCACGTACAAAACGCTGATCACCCTCATCGAGACTGTCAAAGGCAGCATGGACGCCAGAGACCAGAAAGCCCTGGCTGAGAATTACGGATATATCTACGATGAGCTCGTCTCGTTGCTGTATACGATGAGCGCGAGCAATCCTAGCGAACGATTGCGACACGCCTCCGAGGCTTTCCAATACGCGGAAATCAACAAGGCAAGACAATTCGCCGAATCTTGGGGACGCACGTTTGTCGACCAGATGCGAGGCTCGCTCTCACCGAGCGTCCAGGAATCAGAACGGGTGCTGTTTTCAAAACGGGACAAGCTCTTTGCGGAGGTCAACGCGCCAGCAATGGCCGGGGAACCGATTGACAAGAATCAGAAGACCGCCGCCGGCGAACTGGCTACGGCAGAAAGTCAAATAGCGGCGTTTCTCCAAGAGCTAAGGAAGACGGCGCCTCAGTACGCCGCGGTGGCGTACCCCGAAACGATTCAAATGACCGCCCTTCCACTGAAAAAGGGCGAGACTCTAATCGAATTCAAAATGACCAATGACGCTACCTTTGTGTGGGTTGTCGCAAATCGGGACGGCGCGGCCAATGAGTTAGTCTCGTTCTATAGTGTGCCCAACACCCGCGTCTGGTTTGTGGATCGCGTTTCTCTCCTTCGCAAGGCCCTCAATTCAGGCCATCCGGAAGCAATCAACTGGAAGATTTCTGAGGAACTATTCCACGCTCTTTTCCCGACGGGAATGTCATCGGTGATTGCCGAATCTAAAAGCATCATCTTCGTTCCCGACGACGCGTTGTTTGCGCTGCCATTTGAGCTATTCTCGCCCAATGCCTCAAAGGGCGAGTTTGTTTTTTTGAAGACCGCATCGACCTACTATCCTTCAGCAGTTTCGTTTCGCCTCGGAAGGACCGCCGCGCACGCCTCAACTTGGCAGGAAGCATTTCTCGGACTGGCCGATCCCATAACTTCGCCCGAGGACGATCGATATCAAGCCGCGAAGGCCGCCACCGGTAGTGCGGTTGACTCGACTGTCCCAATCCACCAAAGCCCTGGCACGGCATCCGATGATGCCCCGCGACTCACAGCCAGGGGATTCTCCTTTGAGCGCTTACCGGGTACGGCGATCGAGATTAGGAGTATCGCCGCCATGTTGGAAAAAGCAAACGAAAAAGCCGAGGTTCGCGTCGGGATCGACGCCACGAAGAATGAATTGCTCGACACCGACCTCTCCAAATTTCGGTTTGTCCATTTCGCCACGCACGGCGTTTTGCCGGTCGATACCAACATTCAAGAGCCTGCGCTGGTCCTCTCGTACGACGGGAGTGCGCCCAGCCACATGTTCTTGACGATGTCCGAGATCTTGGGCCTGAAACTGCATCCCGAAGCTGTTGTGCTCTCGGCCTGCAACACGGGCAGTGGCAGTATCAGCAGAGCGGAGGGAGTGATGAGCCTTGGCCGCGCATTCCTTGCGGCGGGCGCTTCTAGCGTCACCGTCAGCTTGTGGCAGGTCTCTGACGAATCAACCGCCGTGCTCATGCAGGAGTATTATCGCCACTTATTGAAAGGCGAGAGAAAGAGTGCCGCGCTCGCCGAGGCGAGAGACACGGTCTTTTCGAAGGGCTTCAAAGACCCGTTCTTCTGGGCACCGTTTATTCTAGTTGGGGAGTAAGGGACATCAAGTTCCGGCTGCTGTGATTAGTTCAGGGTCAGTTCCTTCGGATTTCACGGTGAACGTTTTTCCGCCCATCGTATAGGACCATTCGCCAAGTCCACCAAAGGCGTTCGGTTTGGTGCCAATGAGTACCGCTCCATCGGGAAGTTCAGCGACCACTTCCACTGGTGCCCCCTTTCCGTCACGGACCGTGTAGACGACGAAATCGGGATATGCGGTTTTAGTGACGGATAACCCGCCCGTAGTGTGACCAACAGAGCGTGTGCTCCCGGGGCTTTGGGTTTTTGCGTCAGGTCCTCGTCGGCTAGCGGCCATGGAGCGGATGACGAAGTCCTTGATCACGTCAATCGCTATCGCGTAGTCCAAGTTCTGGCCGTCTTCGCTCATGGCTACAAGCCCGAGCACGTTCCCGTTGTTATCCAGAACTGGTCCGCCCGAGTTGCCGGGATTGATAGCGGTCTGCATTTGCAGGACCTTCGCGCTGTGCTCGGAACCGTCCTCATACTTCCAGTCGTAGTTATCACGGATTTGGCTCACAACGCCTGTGCTGTATGACCACAGCTTCCCGTGTGGGTGACCAATGATATGGATGTCCTGCGCTACCTGGACCGACGCGATGTCACCGAGTTTTACACCGACCAAACCTACCGGGGGCTTTTCGATCTTCACGAGAGCCAGGTCGGCTTGCTTGTTGACCGCAATCAATCGCAGCCCATACGCGCTGTTCTCGGGAGGCTCAGTGCCGTTGGCTGGCTTGAGAAAGATGATTCCTGACTGGTATCCCGAGACCACATGCCAGTTGGTGAGAACGTAGCCTGACGAGTCCAAGATGGCACCCGTACCGAGCATTGTTTCGGACACCTTATCGTTCTTGAAGTTTGCCATTATCACCAACACAACACTCGGTGAGACCTTCCTAAAGACTGCGACCCCGGTCTCGCCTCTGGTCAAGATAGGCTCACGGAACTGCGGGAGCACGCTGAGGCCCTTCGAGTACGCACGGCAGCTATTGATGAGTGAGACGAGTTCGGCGTAGCTGACAAGCTCGTCCCGTGCGCCACTGTTTTGCTGTGTGTATTCGATCGATTTTAGGGACTGCATAGATGGTCTCAAAGAGTCGCCCGACTGAGACCATAGGTCGATCCCACACGACAGGAACAACACTGCCGCCAACCCGGATGACATCAGTAGGTATCGCATTCTCAGAAACATATCCGTTCACCTCTTGCTTGGGATGCTCAGCTCATCCTTGCTTGAAGGAAGTCCAACACGATGCATCTTCTTGTATCGAAATATTACCTATTTTTGCCACCGCGATGGTGAATTTCACCCTAGTCGCAAGAGGACTTCAACCTTCAGCGTACGGTCCCAACCATAGAACGACAAAATCCGCGTTTCTTGCAGCATCTTTCCCGGTGAAGTCTCATTACCAGCCATTTTCCAGTAAGGCACCTTTTGCTGCCCTTCCTGCCAAGGCCTGCGCCTAGACCGCCCGCTTCTCCTGTAAATGGTCTCCGCTTCGCTTCGATAAACGCGAAAAACCGCGCGCCATTGACAGCGCGGACGGCTAGTCGCCTTGGGCGCTCCAGGAAGGGCAATTTACTCTGAATGCCCCGCTTTTCGGCGGACCATCGCGGCAAAAATCCAACCCCTCCTCAGGAGTTCCCATGCGGCAAACCAAACAACACCCGCTGTTTTCCCTCGGCCAAATCGTTGCCACGCCCGGCGCGTTGGCCGCGCTGGAGAAAGCAAGGCAATCACCCGCCGAATTTTTGTCCCGCCATGTGCGAGGCGAGTGCCCGAAGAAGATCACCGCGAAAACCAATTCAGCTTGGAGCGCGGGTTCCGGCTTCTGAGCAGCTATCGCACAAACGCCGGAGAAAAAGTATGGGTCATCACCGAAGCCGATAGGTCTGTCACCACTTTGCTTTTGCCGAGTGAGTATTGACCCAAGCCAAGATCGACGCGGAAATAGCGGAAAGCCACGGCAACGAGAGCACAGGGAACTCTCGCTAGCCATCAATCATTCAGAGTTGAACTACGGAGAGATCAGGGATTCTCTGGAAATCGCGGAGGTTCAGAGTCGCCACTTCGTAGCCAAGATGTAACGCTGTCGCGCCGATCAGCAAATCCTCGAACGCAATCTGGACGCCTATCGCTTCCTGTTGGCCTTCGATGCGCCCGACTAGCCGCGCGATGTCAAGCGTGACGGGATACACCGGCACGTCGCTCGACAGCCGCTCGATGAACTCCAGCCGTTGCTGTTGCTACGCTTGGGTTTTGGTGCGATAGGCTCCATGCACCAGTTCGGCTATGGTCACTACCGACCCGCCGATTTCGATCTCCCCTTGAGCCGCCTTCACTTGTTCTAGCAGGCTGCTGAAAAATCGTGCTGAGCCAGCAAATTCTAGGTTGGTTTGAGTCATTCGGGAGTTTTTGAGCGTCTGAGGCGTGATTTTTCGTGCTACCAAGCGCCCGAAAGAAGCGTTTCAGCGCCGTTCAAAGACACTACGGCCCGGACTTACTACGTCGGAACTACGTTGCGCATCAGATTCCGCATGCGCACCAGGTTGTAGGCCGCGCAGGCGAACGTGAAGATCCAATCGACTTTCAACGTTCCGCGATGCCGCACTTTGCGCATCAACGCAATAGTTTTCAGCCAGCCAAAACATTCTTCGATGCGCTTCCTCTTCTTCTGGCTGATGACATAGCCGCCCTGCCGCGTGGTGCGGCTATCAATGGCGCTGCCGCCTCGTCGTCCCAGGTTTTGCGCCACGTGCGGTGTGACCCACATGTTCCGGCACTCGCGCACAAAATCCGCCGTGTCGAAGCCCTTGTCGCCACCCACCGTCACACGTCCGCTTCCCGGAAGTTCCTGCAGCATTTCCAGTGCGGCATAGCGCTCGGCCGTGCCCGTGGCTTCCCACACCCGGCTGTCCACAATTAAGCCGTTGCGATTCTCCACCAGCAGATTCCCGCTGTAGCTCAACTTGGCCTCCTTGCCCGCGCCTTTGCGCGCCATCTGCGCTTCCGGATCGCTTTTCGACTCGTGCGTTTCGTTCGAGCGCTTCTCGCCGCGATAATCCACCGTGGGATTTCCGGGATCATCCGGCGGTGAACCCTTCTTGTTCTTGGGCTGAAAACTCTTCGCGCTAGCCCAAGCTTCCAGCAAACTTCCGTCCACCGTGAAGTGCTCGTCCGAGGCCCATCCCTGCCCGCGGGCTTGCTCCACCACCAGCGCCAGAAAGTCCTTCGCCACTTCGGCCTCCAGCAAACGGTCGCGGTTTTTGGTGAACACCGTGGCATCCCACACTGCATCGTCCAAATTCAGCCCCACGAACCAGCGGAACAAAATGTTGTAGTCGATCTCCTCTATCAGCATCCGCTCGCTGCGCACCGAGTACAGCATCTGCAACAGCAGAGCGCGCAGTAACTGCTCCGGCGGAATCGACGGACGACCCACTTTGGAATACATCTTGTTGAACTCAGGCGAGAGTTCCTTGAGTACCTTGTCTACCATCGTGCGGATCGGCCGCAGTGGATGATCTTTGCGTATCCGCTGCTCCGGCGAAATGTAGCTAAAAACATGTACCTGCTGCTGATCGGTTCCTCGCATGCTCAATGAGACGCACCGCGCGCCGCCTCGTTACAAAATCTCCGACTTTTTCAGCAGCCTGCTAGAATTTCCCGAACGGTACGGCCTCTGCGTTTGGCAGCGATAATGACGCTTGAGTCGAGGACTATTCCCACGCTGGCGGGTTCCACGGCTTGCGGTGGCTGACAATTTCTTCTACGTCTTTTTCGAAGTCTGGATCGAGGACCGGGGCTTTACCGGTTTCTTCTTCGTGTGCTTTGGCTAACGCAATGCATTCGGAGATGCTGCGGCGCTCCGGCTCGGCGGCATGAAGGACCGCCACGGGCCGCGCGCCATTCTCGATGATGACCTTCGCGCCCGCACGCACGCGTGCCATCAGCGCAGCAAAGTCGCTCGCCGCGCCTCGGAGATGTGGATCACGTCCTTAGCCATGAAGCGATTATACATCGTTATCTGCTGATGCTGTGCCCTTCTGCCTGCATATGCTCGTGCACCTGGCTTCGTGCGGATGACGGCACGATCTCGTGCGCCGGGGATACGGATTCACGGCTCGGTTCGATTGCGGATCGGTGCGACACGTCGCGCGCGAGTTGCTCGGCAAGTTGGCCTTTGTCGTTTGTGTAGACCTGGGCATCGTAGCGTCCGCGCGATACCGCCACATACGCCAACCGGCGATTCACGAGCTTTTCTCCTGCCTGCTCCGTGTCCACGTGAACAAGCACGCGGTCGGCGGTTTGACCTTGGCTGCTGTGGCTCGTCACCGCATATCCGTAGTCGAGATGCGGATTCTCCTTGATGTTGAACGCGACGGTCCGGCCTGAGTCGAGGCGTAGTTGCAGGTTTCCGCTATCGTCGATCTTTTCAATGGTGCCTAGCTCGCGGTTCGCGATGTGTCGCTCCCGATTTGGTGCGGTGAACTGCACGCGGTCGCCTACGCTGAATGCGCGTTCTGTCTCGCGGTAGAGCGTAACGCCATGCAACCGGCGCGGATCGTAAGTCACTTGCTCGCCGTTCTCGCGTTTTACCGTTACTAGATTTTCTTTCTCGTTCGCGTGCTCGACGCGGGCATACTCTCCCGCCTCGATGCCGTGCGTCTTGCTGCCTCTTATGTAGCGCACAACGTCACCCGGTTGGTATTGAGCGGCCCACTGCCGGTCCGCCCCGGTAACCTCTTGCCGAGCCACAAGCACTCGCTGCTTGTGTTCTTTTATTTCAACCTGGCCCTTGCTCTGCATCGTCCGGTGAATCGCTTCGTTAATCTCGCGGCGGGATTGATTGTCGGGGGAGACCACTAGCGTGCCTTCGGGTTTAGTCGCATAGTCGTTTGCGATTTCCTTTAGCCGCTCGTCGCGGTCGGGGATTTCATGCACGCGGCCCTGCGTTTCCAGTCGTTCGATTGCTTCTCGAACATTGCCTCGCGAGAGTTGCTCCACCACTTCTTTGAGTGCCGGGTCCTTCTGCCGTACGATCTCATCAAGCCGTGCCGTCTCGATCCCCGCTTCTTGGAGCTGCTGATACGGTCGGCCCGCTTCGACCGCTTCGTGCTGGCGTGTGTCACCTACCAGCAGCACGCGGTCGTTTTCCCTTAGTCGATGGAGGAACTCATTCATCTGCTTCGTGCTCGCGAGACTCGATTCGTCGAGAACGTAGAGGCGTTTTTGTCCGTCGTGCGGCTCTTCGCTCCGTGTCAGATGCCGCTGCAATGTGCTCGATTCGATTCCCGCCTCTCCGAGTTTTTGCGCTGCGCGCGATGTCGGCGCGAAGCCTTCCACCGTATAGCCCTCTCGCTCGGCGGCTTCGCGCATCACAACTAAAGAAGTAGTTTTCCCCGCGCCGGCGACGCCTTCGAGCGCCGTCACCAGATCGCGGCTCGACAGGATTTGCTCGACCGCCGCGCGCTGACTCTCGCTCAAATGCGAGTGGTCTTGCACGATCTCTCGGCGTGTCTCGAAACTCGCGATTGGTTCGTGTTGGTTCTGCCCCGCGCGCATCGCGTGGATGGTGTTACGTTCGTGGTCGATCATCTCACTTGTGGTGAACGCGCGACCCGGCGCGCGATTGCTCGCCTCGATGAACGCGCCCGCTTGCACCCGCTTCTCGAACTCCGCTTTAACCGCGGCAACGGTGGCGTCACCCATTGAGCGTTTCAGTGCATCCCTTAGCAGTTCGCGCTCCTCGGCCACTGCCGCACGCTCCAGATTTTTCTCTCGAGAGTAGGCAAGGGCCTGGCCGATGGCTTTCTCTTCGGGTGCTTGCTGTAATCGCTCTCCGTGCTCCTGTGCCGATTTGACAACCCGCTGTGGTTGATTGCCGAAGTGCGCGGCCATTGCTTTGTGCCTGTCTTGCATCTCTTCGTGTGAGAGTTCGAGCTTTCCTTCTCGTGTCTGGTGCGCGGCGACCTGTGCCGCGCCTGCTCCTCGCTGATTTTCCTTTGCTAGATGTTCCTCGATCTGTTGACGGCGGGGACTCGATGCCTCCAGATACTCTTTGCTGTAGCCTTTGATTTCCGGCTGCTTGCTCTCGCCGCGCTCGATTTCGTAGCCAAGTTCTTTCAACCGATGGGCCAGTTCCGAGCGATACACTGCCGTCGCATACTGCTGCGTCTTGTACAGTTCCCGTGGCTGTAGCGCGTGTGCGTCCCCGTCGTCGGTCTCGGTAAGATTGAAGAAAACGGCGTGCGTATGCAATTGCGGTGCCGCATAGCCTTTCACGGGCCTCGCGCTGTCGTGCTCGAACTTCGCCGCTATCCACTTGCCGGTCGTCTCTGCCGGAAGATTCCCGCCGATGCGGGCCTGGACATATCGCTCTAGCTCGTCAAGTGCAACGCCAACACTTTCTCGATGCGCTAATCGGACACGGTCATCTCGACCTACCAGAGCGGTCAACGATACACTCTTCGGGGCTGAAAACGTCGCGTCCCATCCTGCGCGGTGTTCCATCGCGCTGACCTTTTCGCCGCGCCTGTTCATGTATTCTCTGGCCGCTTGGCGGCGGATTAGTTGCTCCCCAGTGATCGGGTGTTGTCCTTCCGAAAGCCGCTGGAAGTGCTCTTCGTGCACTTCTCCGCTCAATCCCCATTGTTCGGCAAGCCTTCCGTGCCAGTCGCCGCGAATCTGCTCCGCTTCCGTGTAGTAGTTCTCGCGGGCGTTGCCGAACTCTTCCGCGTGATACGACTGCGCCTGACCTGCGCTCAGCGGTTTGGAGATGGTCAGCATGTGTTGGCCTACTCGAAGAAGTCCCTTTGCTGGCGTGCTGGCTCTCGTTGGATTTTCTGGTCCTCACTTTGTTGCTGTTCATTGGGCGCGAGTTTCTGCCCCGATCCTCCATTCCCGGATGGCTTGCCTGCTCCTGCCGCGGCCGCCGCAATCTTCGGCGGTTCCTCGGGTGCCTGCTGTGCCGGGCGTTCGATGTATTGCGGCTCTTTGCTTTCAAGCTCGATGTACGAGAGACTCATCCGCGCCACGAGATTTCCGCACTTGAGATAACCGTGCATCTTCTCAAGGCCGCTGATCTCGCTTGCCATCACGAGCGGCCTAATCTCGCGTTCGAGGTTGTAGCTCTTCGATTTGCGCGATTGTGGGAACTGCTCATTTGTGCGGCTCTCTCGTATCCTCTCGATTTCTTGTTCTCCTATGGTGTCGCTAATCCATTTCGCTGC